>OJQJ01001655.1_pt1 | contig 11057 bp, 9 predicted proteins | sample 1598671 | NCBI WGS metagenome assembly OJQJ01 (sample SAMN03922499, study PRJEB24848) | human gut metagenome | isolation source: stool sample | host: Homo sapiens | place: Germany | collected 2011-11 | reverse complement strand
TCCTGCACGATGATGATCCCCATTTTTCAGAGCTTTTTGAAGCTCTGAAAAATGCTACAGCGTGGCGAAAAGACTTTTTCGACACGCTGTAGCCCCCGGAGGCCCTTCCTCCGGGGCTTGCAAATTTCTTAACGGCCGATTTTTCCCCGGATGACTTAAAATATACGGAATATCTTGCATAAATCAGTTGTAAATTCGGCGGAAGTATGATAATATATTGAATCACTGAACAGCGGCGCAGTATCCTAGTCAGATCTGCCGTCTTCTAAGAAGGGCCTAAAAATCCTTTTAAGGGCACAACTGTGAAACTCCTGGTGCCTGCTGCTTACGCCCAGTTTGGGGTGGGTGCTGGGAGGAGATGCGGGAGCCCCCGCATCTGCGGTGGTGGGGCGCCCTCCAATGGCATGGAGGACCCGACCCTGCCTCTGTGGAGACCTGCTGTTGTGCACAGGCGTACTCCCTTTGTGGTCAAGCGACCTGTGTACGAGGCAGATTGTGAACCTGCAATGCGGTGCTACCCGGCCTTGTGCCGTGAACGCTGTGTGCAGAGTAGCCTGCCTTGCGTGGGTAGGGTAGATAGGGAAGTAGAAGCACCACTGTCCCCTGGCCAGGGGCAGCGTGTTGATTCTCTCGAAACCCTGCCTGCAAAAGAGGCTAAGAGACGGTTTGACTGCTGTGGAAATCACCTAGGCTGTCCCACAGGGGCGCAGGGGGGATTGCAGTGCGGACTAAGTGGCAGTCGGGTTTCATGACCGGTAACATCATGGCGCAGCACCGAACGGGAAACCGCCTGATCGGCAACGAGAGGTGTGCTGTGGGGAAATCCTACCCGTACCTAAGCCGCAAGATTAACCCTCGGCGCTGCCCTGTTCAGTATTTTCTTATGAAGCATCTATATTTTTGCAAAGCAAAGAGAGGGATATTCCTTTGAGCGAAAGCGATAAAACCGATAGAAATAAGGGAAAGAGCAAGAGTAAGAACAAGAAGAAAAGCGGCTGCAGCTGGGCGCTGCGGGTCTTTCTGCTGGCGGTGGCGCTGTCGGCGCTGCTGAGTTTTTTCTCCTCCACTGCGCTGGAGGGGACCGGCTACGCCGTGGCCATCATCGTGCTGGCGGTGTTCATCGCTCTCGGCATCGTGTTTGATATGATCGGCGTGGCCGTCACCGCCGCCGATCCCAAGCCCTTCCACTCCATGGCGGCCCACAAGGAAAAAGGCGCCAAGGAGGCCATCCGTCTGCTGAAAAACGCCAATCAGGTCAGCTCCTTCTGCAACGACGTGGTGGGCGACATCTGCGGCATCGTCAGCGGCTCCACGGCGGCTGTCATCGTGGTGGAGCTGCAGAAGGACCTGAGCACTACCTCCATCCTCATCTCCATCGCCGTGACGGCGCTGATCTCCGGTATCACCATCGGCGGCAAGGCGCTGGGAAAGACGGTGGCCATCAACGAGTGTACCGGCGTGGTGTACCGGGTGGCCCGGCTCATGCATACCCTGCATCTTTACCGATGAAATGGAGCGATCAACTTGCTGTTGGAACAGATACATGACCCCTCCAATGTGAGGAAACTGAATGATGAACAGGCCCGCCTGCTGTGCCGTGAGCTGCGCACCTTCCTGCTGGAGCAGGTGTCACGGACAGGCGGGCATCTGGCGTCTAATCTGGGCGTGGTGGAGCTGACGGTGGCCATCCACCGGGTGTTCGACACGTCGCAGGACCGTCTGGTGTTCGACGTGGGCCACCAGTGCTACGTCCACAAGGCCCTCACCGGGCGGCGGGAGCTGTTTGGCACCCTGCGCCAGCTGGGCGGCCTCTCCGGCTTCCCCAAGCCGTGGGAAAGCCCCCATGACGCCTTCATCGCCGGCCACGCCTCCAACTCCGTGTCCGTGGCTCTGGGCATGGCACGGGCCCGGACGCTGCTGCACCAGCACTATCAGGTGCTGGCACTGATCGGCGACGGAGCCTTGGGCGGTGGTCTGAGCTTCGAGGGACTGAATGACGCCGGGGCCTCTCACGAGCCTATGATTGTGATCCTGAACGATAACGGGATGTCCATCGACCCCAATGTGGGCGGGATGTCCCGGCATTTGTCACGCCTGCGCAGCAAGCCCGGCTACTACGCCTTCAAAAAGCGCTATCGCCAGGTGCTGGAGTCCTCCCAGACGGGGCAGAGGCTCTATTCCGTCAGCCACGACGTGAAAACGGCATTGAAAAAGTCCCTGCTTCCCGGCAGCACCCTGTTTGAAAACATGGGCTTTACGTATATGGGGCCGGTGGATGGCCACGATGTGGTCCAGCTGACCCGGATGCTGCGGGAGGCTAAAGATCTCCGCTGTCCGGTGCTGCTCCATGTCCACACGGTGAAGGGGCAGGGCTACGGCCCCGCCGAGGCGGATCCCGGCCGGTTCCATGGCATCGGGCCCTTCGATGTCCGTACCGGCAGCGGAAAACCCGCCGCACCTAATTTCTCCTCCGTGTTCGGTGAGACACTGACCCGACTGGCGGGGGAGGACCGCCGCATCTGCGCCCTGACTGCCGCCATGGTGGACGGTACGGGGCTGACGAAATTCTCCAAGACCTACCCCAGCCGCTTTTTCGATGTGGGCATTGCCGAGGGCCACGCCGTGGCCACGGCGGCGGGTATGGCCAAGCAGGGCCTTGTGCCGGTGCTGGCGGTGTACTCCAGCTTTCTGCAGCGAGGCTATGATATGCTGCTGCACGACGTGGCCCTCAGTGGGCTTCATGTGGTGCTGGGGGTGGACCGGGCCGGACTGGTGGGGGCCGACGGCGAGACCCACCACGGCTGCTTCGACGTGATGTATCTGTCGCAGGTGCCGGGCATGAAGGTGTTCTGTCCCGCCAGCTTTGCCGAACTGCGGACCATGCTGCGCCGTGCGGTGCAGGAGGAGACCGGTCCCGTGGCGGTGCGCTATCCCCGTGGCGGGGAGGGGGCCTATCAGGAGGATCGCAGCGATGAGGCCATCGCCTGCCTGCGCCCGGGGACGGATATCACCCTCCTGACCTACGGCACCCTCATCAACGAAGCCCTGTCCGCCGCCGATCTGCTGGCACAGCGGGGTATCTCCGCTCAGGTGCTGAAGCTCAGCACCATCGCCCCCCTGGACCCGGAGACCGTCTGCACGGCGTTGACCGGCACGAAGCGCCTGCTGGTGCTGGAGGACTGCGTGGAGACCGGCTGCGTGGGCCAGCGGGTGGCGGCCGTCATGGCCCAGCTGGGCATGGCCCCCCGGCGGCTGGTGCTGAAAAATACAGGTGATCGTTTTATCCCGCAGGGCAGTGTAGCGGAGCTGCGCCATCTCTGCGGACTGGACGCTGAGGGCGTCGCCGCTGCGGCAGAGGAGGCTGTGCATGAGCAATAAAACAAGGCTGGACATACTCCTGACGGAGCGTGGTCTGGCGGAGAGCCGCCAGAAGGCACAGGCCGTCATCATGGCGGGCCACGTGTTCGTGGCGGGCCAGCGGGTGGATAAGCCCGGCACGGCGGTGCTGAGTGATGCCCCCATCGAGGTTCGTGGACACACCCTGCCCTATGTGAGCCGGGGCGGATTGAAGCTGGAAAAGGCCATGAAGACCTTTCCCATCACCCTGACCGATAAGATCTGCGCCGACATCGGAGCATCCACCGGGGGCTTTACGGACTGTATGCTGCAAAACGGCGCCCGGAAGGTCTATTCCGTGGACGTGGGCTACGGCCAGCTGGACTGGAAGCTCCGCAGCGATCCCCGTGTGGTGTGCATGGAGCGCACCAACGCCCGGTATCTGACCCCGGAGCAGATCCCCGATCCTCTGGATTTTGCCAGCATCGACGTGTCCTTCATCTCCCTGAAACTGATCTTCCCGTCACTGTACGGCCTGCTGCGGCAGGGGGGCGAGATCGCCTGCCTCATCAAGCCCCAGTTCGAGGCCGGTCGGGAAAAGGTGGGTAAAAAAGGCGTGGTGCGGGACCCTGCTGTACATCTCGAAGTGCTGGAGCACTTCCTGACCCATGCCAGGGAAAACCACTTTACAGTGCTTGGAATCACTTACTCTCCCATCCGTGGACCGGAGGGGAACATCGAATATCTTGGCTATTTGAAAAAGTGCGATGAGCCGGACGGCAGCTTTGATCTGTCGGCGCTGGTGGCGGAGTCGCACAGTCAGCTGAAGGACTGAGGAGGAGTAGATATGAAAAAAGTGATCCTCTGCCCCAATCCCTATCGGGATAGTGAACTGCGGGTGTGCAAGGAGGCCAAAAAGCTGCTGGATGCCCTGCATTTTCAGACGGTGGTGTGCCTGCCCTTTCAGCGGGAGGGCTACGGTGCGGAGCTGGGCCTGCGAATCACCCCGCTGCATCAGGAGATCCGCTCGGCGGATCTGCTCATCGCCTTCGGCGGCGACGGCACCATTCTGCATCTGGCCCGGACGGTGGCGCTGCACAGCGTCCCGGTGCTGGGAGTGAATCTGGGAAGCCTCGGATTCATGTCGGAGCTGGAGGTGGACGAGCTGGACCGCCTGCGGGATCTGGCGGACTGGAGCTTCGACGTGGAGTCCCGGATGATGCTGGACGTGTCCGTCCTCCGGGGCGGCAAGTCCGTGTATAACAACATCGCCCTCAACGACGCCGTCATCTCCAAGGGCTCCATTGCAAGGGTTGTAAGGCTGAATATCTTTACAGAGGAGGGCCAGCTCACCAAGGTCGGCGGCGACGGCATTATCGCCAGCACCCCCACCGGATCCACCGGCTACTCCATGGCCGCCGGCGGCCCCATTGTGGAGCCCACCGCCCGGAACCTGCTGCTGACCCCCATCTGCCCCCACTCCACCCGCTCCAGCAGCTACGTCCTTTCGCCGGAGCACGTCATCACCGTGGAGGCACCGGACGCCAACCGCAAGTTCGTCTACCTGTCCGTGGACGGCGGCAAGGCGTTCTCTCTGAAAAACAACGATCAGGTGCGTGTCAGCACCTCCAGATACACCACAAAGCTGGTGCGGCTGTCCAAGAAGAGCTTCTGCGAGATTTTGGATAAGAAAATGGGCGGGGAGGTCACAAAAGCATGAAAAATCAGCGTCAGGAGCAGCTGCTGCAGATCATTGCCGAGGAGACGGTGGAGACACAGGAACAGCTGCTGGAACGGCTTCAGGAGCGGGGGATCCGCAGCACACAGGCCACCATTTCACGGGACATCAAGGAGCTGCACCTCATCAAGGAGCCGGTAGGGCAGGGCCGCTACCGCTATGCCGTGTCCGCCCATCGGACAAAGCTGAACTTTGCCGACCGCCTGCGTACCATCTTCCGGGAGGGTGTCCTCAGCGTGGACTACGCCCAGAATCTGGTGGTCATCAAGACCATGCCGGGTCTGGCCAACGGCGCCGCCGCAGCGCTGGACGGCATGGAGGTTCCCTATCTGGTGGGGTCTCTGGCGGGGGACGACACCGTCCTGCTGGTGCTGCGTGACAACGCCGCAGCGGCGGAGTTTGCCGACGAGATCAAGGAGATGCTGCGCTGAAACAGCGCCTGTACGGAGGGATGACAGATGCTGGAATTGCTCCATATCGAAAATATCGCCATCATCGACCGGGCGGATATCACCTTTGAGCCGGGCTTCAACGCCCTCACCGGCGAGACCGGCGCCGGTAAATCCATCGTCATTGACTCGCTGAGTGCTGTGCTGGGTCAGCGCACCTCCCGTGACCTGATCCGCACCGGGGCCGACAAGGCCTACGTCAGCGCCTGCTTCACCGGCATCCCGCCGGAGGTAGGGGAGGACTTGGGCATCACATGGGATGAGGAGCTGCTGCTGCAGCGGGAGATCCACGCCGACGGTAAAAACGTCTGCCGGGTGGGCAGCCGCCCCGTCACGGTGACGCAGCTGCGCACCTTGGGCAGCCGCCTGCTGAACATCCACGGTCAGCACGACGGCCAGCAGCTGCTGGACGAGGAGCAGCACCTGCTGTATCTGGACAGCTTCGGCCGCACCGAGCCGCTGCTGACCGCCTATCGGGAGAAATACGCCAAGCTGACGGATATCCGTCGCCAGATGCACGCCCTGCAAATGGACGAGGCAGAGAAGGCCCGCCGCATGGATACCCTGCGCTACCAGATCCAGGAGCTTCAGCGGGCCAAGCTGAGGCCCGGTGAGGAGGAGGAGCTGACCTCCCGCCGCAACCTGCTGCGCAACGGCGAAAAATTCATGTCCGCCGTCTCCGAGGCGGACTTCTGTCTCAGCGGCGACGACAGCACCAGCGGCGCACTGGCCCTGCTGCGGCAGGCCCAGAGCGCTCTGGAACCCATCCGCCGTCTGGACGACAGCTTCGAGGAGCTGTACCAGCGGCTGGAGGCGGTGTACAGCGAGGTCTACGATCTGGCCTACACCGTGCAGGACAAGCGGGATGCCTTCGACTTCTCCCCGCAGGAGCTGGATGAGGTGGAGGGCCGTCTGGATCAGCTGTATCGGCTGAAAAAGAAATATGGCCCGGATGTAGAGAGTATGCTGGCCTATCTGGACCGCAGCACCAAGGAGCTGGACGCCATCGAGGACGCCGGCGACACCCTGCTGCATCTGCAGCAGCTGGAGAAGAAGGCCCTGTCTGCTGCCCAATCTGCGGCGGAGGAGCTTTCCAAGGCCCGCCATCAGGCGGCAGAGCGGCTGGAGGAGCAGATCCTCACGGAGCTTCGCCAACTGGATATGGGCCGCATCCGCTTCGCCATCGACTTCCAGCCCCAGCCCCTGTCGGAGTCCGGTATGGACGCCGTGCGCTTCCTTATGTCTGCCAACGTGGGCGAGGAGCTGCGCCCTATCCAGAAGATCGCCTCCGGCGGTGAGCTGGCCCGCATCATGCTGGCCATGAAGAACGTTCTGTCGGAGCAGGACCGGGTAGGCACCATGGTCTTTGACGAGGTGGATACCGGCGTCTCCGGCCGGGCCGCTCAGAAGGTGGCGGAGAAGATGGCCCGCATCAGCCGCACCAAGCAGGTGCTGTGCGTCACCCATCTGCCCCAGCTGGCCGCCATGGCCGATACCCATTTCTCCGTGGAGAAGGGCGTCACCGACGGCCGCACCTTTACCCATGTACGGCGGCTGGATCGGGCCCAGCGGCGGCAGGAGCTGGCCCGTCTCACCGGCGGCGCCCATATCACCCCCACCATGCTGGAGGGGGCGGAGGAGCTGCTGTCTGCGGCGGAGGAATTTAAGCGCACGCTGGAATAGGGCTTGACAAACCCGCCGATACCCCCTATAATGTCCTCACAGCAACTACAAAAGCTACTGCAAGGAAGGGAACAAGTAACAGCGCCTGCTGCCTGCCCAGAGAGCCTCTGTCCGGTGAAAAGAGGAGAGGAGCGTCGCTGCGAATACATCCCGGAGCAGCCGTCCCAACGCCCTTCAGGGGTCAGTAGGCACGGTCGGGTCCGCCCGTTACAGCGGCGGAGTGTGATGGCACTCCATGAGGCCGCCTTCCGTGAGGGAGCGGCGAAGCTGAGGTGGTACAGCGATGATACATCGCCCTCTGTCTGCGGACAGGGGGCGTTTTCTTTTCCCCCTGCGCCCGATCACATCCCACATAAAGGAGAAAGGAAAGAACAACTATGGGAATTTATGAAGAGCTGGTGGCCCGTGGCCTGATCGCACAGGTCACCAACGAGGAAGAGATCCGTGAGATGATCAACCACGGCAAGGCTACCTTTTACATCGGCTTTGACTGCACGGCGGACTCTCTGACGGCGGGTCATTTCATGGCCCTGACCCTGATGAAGCGCCTGCAGATGGCGGGCAACAAGCCCATCGCCCTTATCGGCGGCGGCACCACCATGATCGGGGACCCCTCCGGCCGTACCGATATGCGGAAGATGCTCACCAAGGAGGATATCGACCACAACGCCGAGTGCTTCAAGCGCCAGATGGAGCGCTTTATCGAGTTCGGCGAGGGCAAGGCCGTCATGCTCAATAACGCCGACTGGCTGCTGAAGCTGAACTATGTGGATCTGCTGCGTGAGGTGGGCGCCTGCTTCTCCGTCAACAATATGCTGCGGGCCGAGTGCTATAAGCAGCGCATGGAGAAGGGCCTGAGCTTCCTGGAGTTCAACTACATGATCATGCAGAGCTACGATTTCTACTATATGTTCCAGCACAACGGCTGCAATATGCAGTTCGGCGGCAACGACCAATGGAGCAATATGCTGGGCGGCACGGAGCTGATCCGCCGCAAGCTGGGCAAGGATGCCCACGCCATGACCATCACCCTGCTGACGGACTCTCAGGGCAACAAGATGGGCAAGACCGCCGGCAACGCCGTGTGGCTGGATCCCAACAAGACCAGTCCCTTCGAGTTCTATCAGTACTGGCGCAACGTGGCGGATGCCGATGTGCTCAAGTGCATCCGGATGCTGACCTTCCTGCCTCTGGAGCAGATCGACGAGATGGCCGGCTGGGAGGGGGCAAAGCTCAACGAGGCCAAGGACATTCTGGCCTATGAGCTGACGAAGCTGGTCCACGGCGACGAGGAGGCCGACAAGGCCCGACAGGCCTCCAAGGCTCTGTTCTCCGGTGCCGGCGACGCCGCCCATATGCCCACCACGGAGCTGACCAACGACGATCTGGGAGGCGGGCAGATCAATATTCTGAATCTGATGGTCCGCTGCGGCCTGTGTGCCAGCAAGGGCGAGGCCCGCCGTCTGGTACAGCAGGGCGGCGTCAGCGTCAACGACCGGAAGGTGGAGTCCATTGACGAAGCCTTGGGTTGTGAGCAGTTCACCGGCGATGGCGTCATCATCCGCAAGGGTAAGAAGGTGTTCCACAGGGTCGTACTGGTCTGATCTCCCAGAGAGCGAAATACCGTAAACCGGGGGCCAGCGTCCTGAAAGACACCGGTCTGCCCGCTGCCGAAGGGCGGCAATGTGTGCGCCATCCCACAAAAAGCGGGGAACCATAAGGGGAATGCCCTTACCTCCGGAAGCGGGAAAGGCGAAGACTTTTAAGAAAGGCCCGGCATTTCGACGGTCATACCACAAGACTCCGACCCTTTTGGATCGGAGTCTTGACCATTTTTCACGAATTTCCTTCTCACTATGGAATTTCCGCATGACCTGTGATATAATCCTCGGGAGAACAAGGAGAGTGAGGGAGCGGCATGAAGCGGCAAGAATTGGCGCCCGCCAAGGTGAACCTGACGCTGGTTGTGGGGGCCAGACGCCCCGACGGCTATCACGAGGTAGTCTCGGTGATGCAGAGCGTGGCGCTGTACGATACGGTAACGCTGGAGAGCGGCACAGGGGAGGGCATCTCCCTGACCTGCGACGATGCGGCGATCCCCGCCGACGGGAGCAATCTGGCGTGGCGGGCGGCGGAGGTGTTCTTTCGCACCACAGGCGTGGCCTGCGATGGCCTGCATATTACCTTGGAAAAGAGTATCCCCTCTCAGGCGGGGTTGGGCGGCGGCAGCAGCGACGCTGCCGCTGTGCTGCGTGGCCTGCGGAAGCTGTACGCCCCGGAGCTGCCCATGGAGGCGCTGGAGCGTATGGGCATGGAGTTGGGCAGTGACGTCCCCTACTGTGTCCGGGGCGGCACGGTGCTGGTGCAGGGGAAGGGAGAGCAGCTGCTGTCGCTGCGGGCGCTGCCGGAGTGCTGGTTCGTTGTGTGCAAGCCGCAGGTATCCTTCTCCACGGCGGAGATGTATCGGCGACTGGATGAGGCGGGGATGGCGGTCCACCCGGACACCCGCCGGATGATGGATGCCTTACAGCGCCGGGATCTGGCGGAGATCTTCTCCCGGATCGGCAACGTCTTTGAACAGGTGCTGTCACCGGAGAGTGAAATTTTTGTCATCCGGGACAGACTTCTGACCTTGGGGGCGGGGGCGGCCTGCATGAGTGGCTCCGGCTCCGCCGTGGTGGGAATTTTTTCTCAGGAGGAAGCTGCCCGGTCATCCGCAGCGGCTATGACCGGGGTCCCCTTTGTCCGCTGTGTGGGGCGGGGGTAATTTGCCCGTCGACGGCCCGATATCCTTTTAGGCATTTATTTGGACATTTATTTGGACATTTACCGGACACCCAGAGGACGCAAAGGGAGTGGAAAGAAGTCGAGATTTTGTCCCGGCTTTGTCCTGTGATCGTCCAAAATTTTTCCGTACCGGTATAAAACGCAAAAGCACCGTCCACAATGCAGATAAGCTGCATGGGACGGTGCTTTCATCCTTCCGTGCAAAAATCAACGACACGGAGAGGTGTTTCCTATGCGGAAGAAAACTGGAAATAAATTACATACATGGGAGGCGGCGCTGCTGCTGGCAGTGGCGGCGGCTTTGCTGTGGGGGGTCTGTACCCTACAGCGGCAGGATGCGCTGGAGCAGAAGGTCATCCGACTCCACGTCATCGCCAATTCCGACAGCGAAGCGGATCAGGCCCTGAAGCTGCGGGTGCGGGATCGGGTGCTGGTGCTGGCGGAGGACATCCTGCGCCAGTCGGGAGACATGGAGGAGGCCCGGCAGCGTCTCGCCGAGGCGCTGCCCCGGCTGCAGCAGACGGCGGCGGAGGAGATCGCCGCTCAGGGCAGCCGATACACCGTCAGCGCCAGGTTGGAGGAGACGGAGTTTCCTACACGGGAGTATGACGGCTTTGCATTACCCTCCGGGGAGTATCTGGCTCTGCGGGTGGTCATCGGGGAGGGAGCCGGGAAAAACTGGTGGTGCGTGGTGTTCCCACCCCTGTGTACCACTGCCGCCTGCGACTTTCAGGAGACGGCCGTCTCAGGTGGCTTGGGGGAGGAGGATCTGTCCCTCATCACCGAGGAGGACGGCGGCTATGTCCTGCGGTTCCGGGCGGTGGAGCTTTGGGAGGGCCTGCGCCAGTGGCTGGGAAAGCACTGAGCGGAGAGGGCGGCCGGTCGGATGGGTTGGTGAGAAGATTCCATATGGAATGTTGAATCTGTACAGCTCTGAGATAAATACGATACATGACCCTCCCCGGTGTTTACCGGGGAGGGTCATGTGAGCCTGTCAAAAGAGCGGAAACCTTTCGTCAACGGGGCGGAAGGGTGTGTGCGGGAAACCCGGGAAGGGTGTCCTG
>OJQJ01001644.1_pt1 | contig 11119 bp, 9 predicted proteins | sample 1598671 | NCBI WGS metagenome assembly OJQJ01 (sample SAMN03922499, study PRJEB24848) | human gut metagenome | isolation source: stool sample | host: Homo sapiens | place: Germany | collected 2011-11 | reverse complement strand
GTTCCACTTTTTGGCCACCACGCAGGAAGAGTTTGATCTTGCCCTGCTGGACCCGCCGTACCACCACGGCACGGTAGCCAAAGCACTGCCGCAGCTGGCAGCGCACATGGCCCCTGGCGGTGTGGTGCTGTGTGAAACAGAACTGGACGCCGAGCTGCCGGAACAGGTTGAGGGGCTTGTTTTGGCAAAACAATATAAGTACGGCAAGATTTTGGTAAGCCGCTATGAGAAAGAGGAACAGCTATGAATGTTGAGGAACTGCTGGATATGCTGGAGGAAACGCTGGAGGAGGGTACCGCTGTGCCGTTTGCCGCCGCCAAGCGTGTGGTAGATGTGGATCGCTGCCGCGATATCGTGGATGAGGTGCGCAATAACCTGCCCGATGAACTGCGCGACAGCAAAAAGATTGTGGCAGACCGCGAGCAGATTTTAAAGAACGCCCAGACCGATGCGGATAACATCATCAAGCAGGCAGAGGAACGCGCACGGGTACTGGTATCGGACAAAGAGATCACCAAGCGCGCACAGAAGATGGCCGTGGAGCTGGTGAACGCCGCACAGGCACAGGCGAAAAAGATCAACAATGCCTCCGCGGCTTATTGTGAGAATATCCTCAAAAACTCGGAGGAAGTTCTGGCCCGCAGTGTGGCGGATATCAAAAATACCCGCATGAACCTGCGCAACCTGGCCAGCCGCGGCCCCCATGGCCCACAGAAACCGAATCTGTAAAATCGGCCCCCTGTGCGGGCTTTGTGAAAGAGATCTGCACGGTTCCTGCCCTGCAAACAACAAGTAAGACAGCATTTGTGAAAACTTTATGGCCCGCAGCGCTTTTTGGCGCTGTGGGCTTGCTTTTTGTCCCGCGATTTGGTACTATATAAGTGTTCCAGTGGGTAAAAGTGGGCGGTTTGGGGTTAAAGTGGTGAGTTATCCACACATTCCACAGGGTTGTTAACCGCGAAATTCCGCTGAAACGCTAAAAAAGCGACAGTTCCAACCGGGAAGGGGGCGGGTTCGACAATGTTCATGGGTCAGTATGACTACGCAGTGGACGCAAAGGGCCGTCTGAATTTCCCCGCAAAGTTCCGGGATGGAATGGGCGAAACCTTTATCGTGACCCGCTGGCTGGACCATTGCCTTGCCGCGTTCCCACCGGAGGAGTTTGAAAAAGTGGCCCAGCGCATTGCCGAAAAAGGTATGGTAAAGGGCCGCAATGTCAGCCGTATGCTGTATTCCTCTGCGGTGGAAGTAACACCGGATAAGCAGGGCCGCATTCAGCTGCCCGCAAAACTGCGGGAATACGCCAACCTGGACCACGATGTGAGCGTGATCGGCAACCGCAACTTTGCGGAGATCTGGAACACCCAGGATTGGGAAGCCCGCCAGGCGGAAAGCGATGAAGATTTTACCGCCGCAATGGAAGACCTTGATTTTTAAGATACACTTTGAGCGGGGGTGTACCCCTGCATGTTAAACCGTGTGAAACGGGGAAAGAGGAGAACACCGTGGAATTTAGTCATATCCCCGTTTTGCTCAGCCAATGCCTTGATGGGTTGGCCATTGACCCTGCCGGGATTTATCTGGACGGAACGGCCGGCGGGGCAGGCCACTCAAAGGAAATAGCAAAACGCCTGACCACCGGGCGGCTGATCTCGCTGGATCAGGACCCGGATGCGGTGGCAACCGCTGCCGCAAGGCTAAAGGGCTTACCCGCCCAGGTGGTTCAGGCCAACTTCCGCGAAACCGCCCGCGTGCTGGATGAACTGGAGATCCCCTTCATCAACGGCGCGCTGCTGGACCTTGGCGTTTCCAGCCACCAGCTGGACGATGCCGAGCGTGGCTTCTCCTATCACGCGGATGCCCCGCTGGATATGCGCATGAGCCAGCAGGGACCCACCGCGGCAGACTTGGTGAACACCCTGGACCGTGAGGAATTGACCCGCATCCTGCGCGATTATGGTGAGGAACCGTATGCCTGGCAGATTGCGGGTAAAATCGTGAAAGCACGGGAGGAAGCCCCGATTTTGACGACCCTGCAGTTTGCAGACCTGATTGCATCCGCTATGCCGCCTGCCGAGCGCCGCAAGAACAAGAACCCCGCCCGCCGCAGCTTCCAGGCAGTGCGGATTGCCGTCAATGGGGAACTGGATGCCCTGAACGAGGGGATGGAGGCGATTTTCAGCCGCCTGGCCCCCGGCGGGCGGTTCTGCATCATCACGTTCCACAGCCTGGAGGACCGGCTGGTAAAACAGAAATTCCGCCGCTGGGCCCAGCGCTGCACCTGCCCGCCGGAGCAGCCTATTTGCACCTGCGGCGGGATGCCCAAAGCTAAACTGATTACCCGCAAGCCGATTGAAGCGGACGCTGGTGAGTTGGAAGAAAACCGCCGCAGCCGTTCCGCCAAGCTGCGCGTACTGGAAAAATTATAAGCGTGCCAGGAGGGAACATTGGCAGCGCGGCATGGCGCTTGTGACCATGCCGCACAGCTTAAGGAAAGCCGAAATTTTACGATACGAGAAAGGGGGCGGCGCCCATGGCTTCCACAGCAGCAGAAATTGCAACCAACAATCATTCCGGTTCCTCCCGCACACCGCGGGTGCGCGTTGTCAAGGGCGGACGCTACGGCCTGAGCAAGGCACGCCAGTTTGCCCGCACGGCGGGCACGGTGCTGGTCATTGCCATCTTTTTTGGTTTGTTTGCCAGCATTGTCGCCAGCCAGGCACGCATCACACAGCTTTCCGGCGAAATTGATGACGCCAAGTCGGAACTGACCAATGCCCAGAGCTATAACGACTATCTGTCCACCACCATGGATCAGATCACCAACAGCACCAGCGTCCAGCAGGAAGCGGAGGATCGGCTGGGGCTGGTTAAAATGGACCCCAGCCAGGTGACGTATGTCCGGCTGGAGGATGAAAGCGTGATCGAACGCGCAGCCGGCACAGCAGACAAGTTTTTTGCCGGTATCAAAACCGCAGCGCTCAGTCTGCTTGGCAGTTTTGACCCGTAACCGATCCGGTCAAGGCAATACCGCATAACTTTGGGTGCCCAAGCCGTCAGGTGGGAATCATGCGGTGCTGCCCTTACATTGCGCCAAAGCGTGCATCCCAACAGGAGCACGCTTTTTTTGCCATCATGGGCGGGCGCGTATTCGTGCAAACAGTCTTTTCTGTAAAGGAATGAACCTATGCCAAAGCAACCCGACAACAAGAATCAATCCACGCGTCATCACAACCGCCGCAGCCCGGAGCCGGGGCAGAATCATGCGCTTACACTGAACGGACGCATCATGGTTTTGCTGCTGGTGATCGGCTTTATCGCTGCGGGGTGCGGCGTTCTGATTTATAAGCTGTATACCCTGCAGATCCGGGATGCTGAGCAGTACCGTGTTCAGGCGGCGGAACAGCAGCTTTCCGATACCCAGATCCCCGCCACGCGCGGCTCTATTTATTCCGCTAACGGCAAACTGCTGGCCAAAAGCAGTGTGGTGTGGAACATTATTGCCAACCCGTCCAAGTGCAACCAGGATTATGTGGCGGAAGCCAGCCAGAAAATCAGCGAATTGCTGAACGGAAGCGTCAGCGCGGAAAAAATTCAGGAGCAGCTGAGCAAAACGAACAGCCAGTACCGCGTGATTGCCAAGGGCATTGATATGGTAACGGCGCAATCCATTATTGACTATGCCAACACCAAACGCATTACCAACGGCAAGGCGGAGGGGGATCCGGATGCCAAGTACGAAACGGTGCTTTCCATGTACAAGGAATCCTCCTCCACGCGGGAATACCCTAACGGAATGTACCTTTCCTCGGTCTTGGGCTTTTGTGATGACAGCGGCAACGGCATGTACGGCCTGGAAAAATCGTATGATGAGAAACTGGTCGGTACACCGGGGCGCAGCATCAGCAGCGAGAACGCATGGGGCTATGAACTGGCTAACGAGGAAAGCGATACCCATGCGGCTATCAACGGCTATAACCTGAACCTGACCATTGACGATACCATCCAGACCGTGCTGGAAACCGAGCTTTCCAACGCGATTGATGACTATGATGTGCAGAACCGTGCCAGCGCCATTGTGATGAATGTGAACACCGGCGCGGTGCTGGGTATGGCAACGGCGCCGCAGTTTGACCCCAACGATCCGTATAATATCACCGAACCCAAATTGCAGGCTATCCTGGATAATGCCGGAACGGCGCTGACGGAGGATGATATTTCCGTCCTGCAAAGCCGTTTGGGGCAGGACGCCGTAGCTGATATCATTGCGGACGGCGTTGTGAACCCCAACGGAACAAAAAGCATCGACGAAGAAGGCAACGAAATCGACGTTCCCAGCGAAAAAAGCCAGCTGCAGGGCATGATCCGTGAGGCCGAGTGGAAGAACAAAGCCGTGACGGAATTGTATTACCCCGGCTCAGTCTTTAAGCTCATGACGGCCGCTGCGGCGCTGGATTCCGGCCTGATGGGGGCGGACCAGCAGTTTTACTGCGGCGGCGACCTGACAGTATTCCCCAATACCGAGTGGGAACACAGCTACCACTGCGCCGAGGGCAACGCTCACGGCTGGCTGGATATGGCCGGGGCGCTGAACCACAGCTGCAACCTGTACTTTATCCAGGTGGCGGAAAAAATGAGCGCCGAATTCTTTTATAACTACTACCAGGCGTTTGGCCTGACCCAGACCACTGGCATTGACCTGCCGTATGAGGCAAAGGGCATCTCCAAAACCCAGCAGGAGATGGAGCAGGTGGAAACGGACCTGTACTCCACCGCGTTCGGCCAGTCCCAAAAGCTGACCCTGATCCAGATGGCAGCCGCCGTGGCTTCCACTGTGAACGGCGGCTACCTGATGACCCCCTATGTGGTGGATAATATGACGGACGACACCGGCAACGTGGTATGGCAGGCTGAAACCGACATAAAGCGCCAGGTCGTCAGCGAGGAAGTCAGTGAGCAGATCCGCGCCATGATGGAAAACAACGTGGGTCACACCGGTACCAGCAATGACCTGGACTATCACGGTTGTGCCAGCGCTTATGTGGCGGGCTACCGCATCGGCGGCAAATCCGGTACGGGAGAACAGCTGGACTGGAAAGGCGCTTACAAGTACCGCCCGGACGGCGACTACCGCAAGGCCATCAGCTTCGCCGCCATCTTTCCGGCGGACGACCCGGAAATTCTGGTGCTGGTCATGATGGATGACCCGCGCTGGATCATTGACTCCGCTTCCCAGATTGTGGCCCCTGTTACCGGCAACATCATCAGCCAGATCGCGCCGTATCTTGGCATTGAACGGGACGCTTCTTATGATAGCAACGGCAGTGTGGAAGTGCCAAATGCCATTGGCACCCGCTGGACTTCCGCCCAGGTCAAGATGAACGCCGCCGGGCTTTCCCACCGGTTTGTGGATACCAGCGACGGCGATGTTGTGTATCAGTACCCCGCAGGCGGCACCGTGGTGCCCGCAGGCTCCACGGTTTACCTGTATACCCAGTCCACCACCGACGCCACCACCACCGTGCCGGATGCCACCGGCAAAACCGGAACCTTTGCCGCACAGATGCTCAAGGCTTCCGGCGTCAATGTGGCAATTTCGGGCAGTGCATCGGACCGTGTTGTCAGCCAGGATATTGAGGTTGGGAGTGTGGTGCCCTACGGCACAGTCGTTACCCTGACCACGGAACCCGACGGCAGCAGCGATGCCCAGCAGGATGCAGATACCCCGCAGGACGATGCCGCCCAGGACGATACGCCCCAGGACGCCGCCGGTGAAAACGATCAGGATAGCACGACCCAGGATGATACCGGCAGCGATGCCGAGCAGCAATAACCCCGGCCACGGCAGGGGGACCCTACAGCAAACTGAAACATGCCGCAACTAAACCAACCAAAAGGAGCGTGTTCCCATGAAACCCATGAACGCGAACGAACTTCTGGCCGGGCTGGCACTGGCCCGCCCGGTGCCCATCACCGCCGTTGTAACGGACTCCCGCAAGGTGCAGCCGGGCTGCATTTTTGTCTGCTTCCCCGGCGAGCGTGTGGACGGCCACGACTATGCCGCCAAGGCGTACCAGGCCGGGGCCGAGTATGTGATCGCCAACCATCCCGTGGAGGGCGTGCCGGAGGATCACCTTGTCATCTGTGAATCCAGCTACCTTGCCATGATCCGTATGGCATCCAACTACCGCACGCTGTTCAGCCCGCTGATGATCGGTGTGACCGGCAGCGTGGGCAAAACCACCACCAAAGAGTTCTGCTATGCGGTTCTTTCGGCTTTTGGCAATACCTTAAAAACAGAGGGCAACCAGAACAATGAGATCGGCCTGCCCAACACGCTGTTCCGCCTGGAGGATACCACCCAGTATGCTGTGGTGGAAATGGGCATGAGCCACCTGGGCGAGATTGCCCGCCTGGTGCGCGCAGCGCGGCCGTCTGCCGGTATCATTACGATGATCGGCGTTTCCCACCTGGAAAATCTGGGCACGCGGGAGAATATATTGAAGGCAAAGATGGAAATCTGCCAGGGCCTGCCGGACGGCGCCCCGCTGGTGCTGAACGCGGACGATGACCTGCTGCCCACCGCGCAGATCCCCGGCCGCCTGCGCCCGGTGTGGTTCGGCATCCGTTCCAGCTCCGCCGATGTGCGCGCCATCAATATTCATACCGTAGGGGAGGGTACCGGCTTTACCCTGGTGGATAACGTGGACGGTGAAACCTATGAGTTCAGTGTAACCATCCCCACGGCAGGCGTTCATACCGTGTATGATGCCCTTGCTGCTTACACTGCAGCCACCCGCTTGGGGCTGGAGCGTGCCCGCGCCGCCCGTGCGCTGGCCAGCTATCAGACCACCGGTATGCGCCAGAACATTGTGCAGCACGGCGGTGTGACCTTTATTGAGGATTGCTATAACGCCAGCCCGGACAGCATGAAAGCAGCCTTGCAGATTCTGCATGACCGCCAGCCCGGCCCCGGCGGCCGCCGCATTGCCGTGCTGGGCGATATGCTGGAACTTGGCGCTGCCAGTGAACCCGGCCACCGCCAGACCGGCAAATGGGCTGCCGATGCCGCCGACCTGCTGGTGGCTTACGGCCCGTTGAGCGCAGCCATGGCCGAAGCAGCCCGGCAGAAAGGGCTGCAAACCATCCATTGCCAAGCGGCGGAGGAAGTAGTAGAATATCTACGGCAGAACGTCCGCCCCGGCGATGTTGTGCTGGCAAAAGCCAGCCACGCCATGAAGCTGGATGATGTATTAAAGCAGCTTTACGCGGCGCTGCCAAACGCATAATTGCATATTTTGGGGGAATATCACATGGGAATGATCGTTTCTTGGATGCTGGTTGCCGCGGCAATCGGTGCGTTTGCCGTTACGGCACTTTCAGGCTGTTTTGTAATTCCGGCACTGCACAAGCTGCACTTCGGCCAGACCATCCGGGAATCCGGCCCGACCTGGCATAACAAAAAACAGGGCACACCCACCATGGGCGGCCTGTGCTTCATCTTTGGCATTCTGGTGGCCTGCGGCCTGGTGTATGCCGGGTTCTACCGCTATGCACAGGACCTTTTGGGCATTGTGCAGGTGCGCGCCGCCTTGCTGGCGCTGTTCCTGGCGTTTGGTTCCGGCTTTATCGGTTTTCTGGATGACTATATCAAGGTCGTCAAGCACCGCAACCTGGGCCTGCTTGCCTGGCAAAAGCTTATCATGCAGTTCATTGTTACCGGCGGCTTCCTGGTGGGGCTGCACATGCAGGGCCTGCTGACCACCATCATTATGCTGCCCTTTATCGGTGCGGTAGATCTGGGCTGGGTGTATTACCCCATTGCGTTCTTCGGCATCATCTTTTTGGTCAATGCCGTTAACCTGACGGATGGTCTGGACGGCCTGTGCTCCTGCGTGACCTTTGTTTCCATGCTGGGCTACCTGCTGGCTGCCAGCATGCTCAGCTTTTATCATGTGGCCGTTCTGGCGGCGGCAACGGCTGCTGCGGCAGCGGGCTTCCTGGTGTGGAACTTCTACCCGGCCAAAGTGTTCATGGGCGATACCGGCAGCATGTTCCTGGGCGGTATGGTAACGGCCCTTGCCTTTATCATGGGCCGGCCGGAGCTGGTGTTCTTCTTTGGCATTGTGTATATCTGGGACGCCATGACCGTTGTGATCCAGCGCGTTTACTTCAAGCTGACCCACGGCAAGCGCATTTTCCGCATGACACCGATCCACCACGCATTCGAGATGCGCGGCTGGAAAGAAGTCAAGATCGACTTTTTCTTCAGCCTGATCGCCATTATCGGCGTGGTGCTGGGCCTGATGTACGTTTACATGGCATAAAATATCAGAAAGGGGGCTGTGCCGCAAATGACGTTTGCCCAGCTTTTCGATTTGGCCTTTGGCAACATTGGCAGGTTTTTTAAGGAAATCGCGTTCAAAAAAGAGGAACGCGGCAAACTTTCCTATGGCCTTGTCGGCACGCTGATCCTTGTGTTGACTTACGGGCTGATCATGCTGTTCTCCGCCAGTTACTCCACCGGGTATTACCGCTTCAAGGGGGATATTTACCACTTTATCCGCCCGCAGGTAATTCTGGCGGTGGTGGGGCTGGTGCTGATGTATCTGATTTCCAACATCAACTACCGCAGCCTGCGCCACATGAACTGGTACTTATACATTTTAACGCTGCTGCTTTTGGTGTGGGCCCTGTTTAGTGAGCCGTACAACGGCTGTTACCGCTGGGTGTATATGTTTGGCACAACCCTGCAGCCTTCGGAGCTGGCAAAGTTTTCGGCTATTTTGGGTCTTGCCTGCTTTGCGGACCGGTATTATGAAAAACGGGGAACACTGCTTTACGGCATTGTGCTGCCCGTGCTGCCGCTGCTGCCGGTGGTGGTTCTGCTGTACAAAGAACCCCATAACTCTGCTATCATGCTGATCCTGCTGATTGCGGGCAGTATGATTTTGTGTGGCGGTGTGGGCCGGTTCTGGTGCATCCCGGCGGCAGGCGCGGCTGCGTTTGTGATTTACAAAATGCTGACCGGACAGGATAACTATGTTCAGCAGCGCCTCGGCGCATGGAACGGTGACGAGGGCGATATTTTGTACCAGACCCAGCAGAGCCTGTATTCCATTGCGTCCGGCGGGCTGACCGGCCTGGGCATTGGCAACAGCCGCCAAAAGCACCTCTGGCTGCCGGAAGCCAGCAACGACTTTATCTTTTCCGTTCTGTGCGAAGAGCTGGGCTTTATCGGCGCGGTGATCTGTATGGGCCTTTTTGCCGCACTGATCATTCAGGGCGTTATCATCGCCCTGAACTCGCCGGATTATTTTGGTACGATGCTGGGGATTGGCATTATGTCGCAAATTGCCTGGCAGGCCATGATCCACATTGCGGTGGTCACCAATGTGGCCCCAAATACCGGCATCAGCCTGCCGTTTTTTTCCTCCGGTGGTACCAGCTTGCTGATTCTATTGTGTGAGATGGGCATTATACTAAGCATATCGCGGGCGGGCAACGCGCAAAACGCTGCGCGCAGCAAGCGCTCGCATGAAGAACTTGCCCGCCGGATCCGGAAGATGAAAGAACAAGGAACGCATCTTTGCTGCTCCATCGGTTTTCTGACAGAAAAACAGGCCAGAATGCTCAGGGAAGCCGGTTTGGACCGGATCAATCATAATCTGAACAGCAGTCGTTCTTATTATCATAATATCTGCAGTACACATACTTTCGAGCAGCGTGTACAGAATATCCGCATGCTTCAGGGAATTGGTTTTGAAATCTGCAGTGGCGGGATCATCGGTATGGGTGAAAGTAAAGAAGATGTAGTTGACATGCTCCTTGAACTGCGTGAGATTCAGCCGGAGGCACTGCCGATCAATTTCCTCCTGCCGATCAAAGGAACTCCGCTTGGAGATGCCGATATCTCCATGCTGACAACCGAATACTGCATGAAAGTTCTCTGCCTTGCAAGACTTCTTGTGCCAAAAGCAGATATCCGCTGCGCCGCCGGAAGAGAAGTATATTTTAAAGGGGAAGAAAAGAAACTGCTTAGCGTAGTGGATTCTATCTTTGCTTCAGGTTATCTGACAGAAGATGGTCAGGGGATCGAAGATACTCTGAAAACGATTACGGATGCCGGATTTACTTATGAGATTGAATCAGCATAATTGACAAACTTTAGAAGGAGAAACTTAATATGAATCAGCCAGAAACTATTACTGCACCTCGCAGCAAAGCCTACGAAATAACCATGACAGGCTCTTTCAATATGAACCAGACAAATACTGTCTCTGCACCACGTACAAAAACCTACGAGATCACCATGACCGCTCTTATGGCAGCTGTCACTTGTATTCTTGCGCCGCTGTCCATTCCGATCGGTCCGGTTCCGATCTCATTTACCAATCTTGCCATTTATCTGTCCCTGTATCTTCTCGGATGGAAAAAAGGAACCATCAGTTATCTGATCTATCTTTTGATCGGTCTTGTTGGGCTCCCGGTATTCTCCGGTTTCACTGGTGGTCCGGCGAAATTGGCAGGACCTACAGGTGGATATATCATCGGATTTATCGTAATGGCAGTCATTGCCGGACTGTTCATCGACAACTGCCGCAAACCATGGATCCAGCTTATCGGTATGGTCGTCGGAACCATCGTATGTTACCTTTTCGGAACCGTATGGTTCTGTATAGTTGCAGGTTATACCTTCCAGGCAGCTCTCGCAGTCTGTGTAATCCCATTCATCCCTGCAGATCTGGTAAAAATGATCATTGCGATGATCATCGGACCGATGATAAAGAAAAGAATACGGTAATTGCAGCAGATGCCAAGGTCTTGCGCAAGTACAGACTTTGACTCGTTGCTCGCGTAAATAAAAAAGACAGAAATCTGTTTCAGACATGTACCAATGGTACGAGACGATTCCGATTTCTGTCTTTTTGTGTTTATTGCTCGAATGATTCTATTACAGAATCTATGGTGATTACTGCGCCTTCTTCATGCGATAACTTCCACTACTGGTGCGGAAAGCGTCGATGATGCGCCGTACACTACAGAGTAAGGTAAGTCCGTATCCGATGAACAGATCGCTGTAATAGCTTCCGGTGAGTTCGGAAAGATCCAGAATGTT
>OJQJ01001643.1_pt1 | contig 11130 bp, 8 predicted proteins | sample 1598671 | NCBI WGS metagenome assembly OJQJ01 (sample SAMN03922499, study PRJEB24848) | human gut metagenome | isolation source: stool sample | host: Homo sapiens | place: Germany | collected 2011-11 | reverse complement strand
TTTTCTTCTCCGGGTTGAAACCGAAAGAGGTCACGGCTGCTTCGCGACTCTGCTTATTTGCTAACAGATTCTGTCGAACCGGATTTCCTGTCATAATAATCTTATCCGCAGGAAAGAACTTTTCCATTCCATCATACGCAACACAAATCTTGCAGGCTTTTTGTGCCAGCAGCTTGTTTGTTACGCCTGCATAAGAGTTCTGTTCCTGTATCAAAGTAGGCACCCCCATCATACCTGCTACTTTTAACGTAGGGCCACTGGCATAACCACCTACACCTACCGCTACCTGAGGATGAAACTCTTTCAGTATGCGGCGTGCCTTCAACTGGCTGCGGAGTAATTTTATAATCACTGCAAAGTTTTTCCATAAACGTTTACGGTCGAAGCCTGCCACGGGTAAACCGATGATTTTGTATCCTGCATGGGGCACACGTTGCATTTCCATCCGTCCTTCTGCACCTACAAAGAGGATTTCTGCATCGGGGCGTAGTTCCTTGATGGCATTGGCAATGGATACTGCGGGGAATATATGTCCCCCTGTACCTCCACCGCTTATGATAATGCGGGGAGCCTCTCCGTTATGACTTTTATTCATATCTTTCATACTTAATTTTATTGCAGGAGTTAAAGGAGTTGTCACTCCGTTGTCTCCTACTCGAATTCTGCATCACTGTTCAGCACCTTTGCTGTTGGTTCGGCTGCTGTTTGTATCTCGCTATTTCCTTCTTCAACAGCAGCTTCCACTTGCATCAGTATCTGTGCGTCATGTTCTTTAATCTCTTCCAATTTGGCAGTATAGCGACTCACACTCAATATCATGCCGATATAGGCGCAGTTGATAAGTGTGGAGGTACCACCTTTACTGATAAGCGGCAGCGGTTGCCCGGTGACCGGTGCCAATCCTACTGCTACCATCATGTTAAATACGGCTTGCGATACAAGCAGCAGCGCAATTCCTATGATGAGGAAGGCCGGAAACGTTCGGTCGCACTTCTTCGCTATACGCCCGACCCGTATCAGCAGGCAGACGTAGAGGAATACGACGAAAGCCCCGCCTATCAATCCCAATTCTTCCACAATAATGGCAAAGATAAAGTCAGAGAACGCCTGGCTTAGGAAGTCGCGCTGTACTGAGTTACCCGGTCCTCTACCTACAATGTTGCTTGTGGCTACAGCGATACGGGCGTGGGCTATCTGGGCATCTTTGTCAATATCGAATTTGGCGGCAGGCACTTCTGTGTCATCCGTGAATTTCTCTATACGGGCACGCCATGTGTCAAAACGGTGCAGGAACGGTAAATCGCTATTCTTGGTCAGTACCAGGAATGCTGCACCTATGATTGCTACTCCTGCCAAAGCACCGGCCAATATCAACAGTTTCTTTATTGCCACCCGTCCGATGAACATCATCAGAAAAACCACTCCGAAAAGCAAAGCCGCCGTCGAAAGGTTCTCCGGTGCAATCAGCAGGCAGACAACACCTGTGATAATCATGATACGCTTGAAGGCTTTCGGACTGGCCCCGTCTTCATCCTGTCCCTTGGAGAGGATAAAGGCAGTGACGATGATCACGGCCATTTTTGCCACCTCCGAAGGCTGGAACTGGATACCCATGAAGGTCATCCAGCGTGCAGCACCATTGATGCGTTCCATCATCATAACAAGACCCAGTAATACTACGGACAAAGGCAGCAGGAACACAGGGAACACCTGAAACCACTTATAAGGAATATTGTGCATAAACACCACTACTACAGCGCCCACCATTAGGATGATGCTGTGCTGTGTAATAGGCCCCCAGTGGTCACCGCTCTTGTACGTCAGTGTAGACGCGGCGCTGAACACTTCTACGATAGAAATGAGGCAAAGGAAAAGGAATATGATCCAGATTACCTTGTCACCTTTGAATATGCTTCTGAGTAAGTCCAATGCTTCGCAAATTAATAGTTAATAATTAAGGAATGAAAGCGCTCATATACGCTTGCTTTTCTCACGATGTGCGACCGTCTTTTTATCCCGGGCGCGGTCATAATGCTCTTACGTATTCCTTGAACTGGTCTCCGCGATCTTCATAACTGTTGAAGAGGTCGAAGCTTGCACAACAAGGACTCAGCAATACCGTTTCGCCTTTTTTCGCTAAACGGAAAGCGGCATCTACGGCATCTTTCATACCGGTTTGCACATCGGCAACGGGCAATCCCATGCGATCGAAGAAATCGTGCAACTTTTCGTTATGCAATCCCAGGTAAACCAGGGCAGAGCATTTTTCGCGCACCAGGTCTTCAATTTCTGTATAGTCGTTGCCTTTATCTTTTCCGCCCAGTATCAGGACCGTTTTCGTTTTCATGCTCTGCAAAGCATACCAGCAGGAATTTACGTTGGTAGCTTTAGAGTCGTTGATAAACTCTACACCGCGCACAGTGGCTACTTTTTCAAGGCGGTGTTCTACACCTTTGAAGTCGGACAAAGCACGGCGAATATATTCTTTCTCTATTCCGGCAAGATTGGCAGAGATGCCTGCGGCGAGAGAATTGTATAAGTTGTGTGTGCCTTGTAAAGCCAATTTCTCCTGCTCCATGTTGAAGGCGATGGGTTCGTTGATTTCCACTTCACCGTCTTCTACGTAGGCTATGGCTCCATCTTCTTTCATTGCGGAGAATGGATAAAGGTGGGCGCATAACCCGTGTTTGTCCAGTTCGCGTTTGATGATGGGGTCGTCATTCCAGAAGATGAAGGCATCTTCCGGTGTCTGGTTCTGCGTGATACGGAACTTTGCGTCCACATAGTTCTGCATGCAGTGGTTGTAGCGGTCCAGGTGGTCGGGCGTAATATTCATCAGCACGGCAATGTTGGCGCGGAACTTATACATGTTATCCAACTGGAAAGAACTAAGCTCAATCACGTAGTAATCATGTTGATCCGTGGCCACCTGCAAAGCAAGACTCTTGCCAATGTTGCCTGCCAATCCTACATTCAGACCTGCACTCTTGAAAATGTGATAAATGAGTGAGGTGGTAGTGGTCTTACCGTTTGAACCGGTAATACATATCATTTTAGCATTGGTATAGCGCCCTGCAAACTCTATCTCAGAGATGACAGGCGTACCTTGCTTTTTCAGTTTCAATATAATCGGAGCATCATTGGGGATGCCGGGGCTTTTCACCACTTCTTCGGCATTTAAAATCAGCTCTTCTGTATGCTGTCCTTCTTCCCAGGAGATGTCGTACCTGTCCAGCATTTCTTTATATTTGCTTTTAATGGCGGACATGTCGGATACGAATGTGTCGAATCCCTTCACTTTGGCGAGTACGGCAGCACCTGCACCACTCTCTCCGGCTCCTAATACTACAATTCTACTCATGTTTTCTTTAGTTACGGGCTACCAGCTACGAGCTACAAGCAGTGGCTGGAGTTGGTAGTTGCTACAAGTTTGTTTCTTATTGGTTACCGGTAGCGAGCACTTGTAGCTTGTAGCTCGTCACTGGCAACTCTGTTATCTTATCTTTAATGTAATAATCGTTATCGCGGCCAGTACAATCGTCACAATCCAGAAACGGACCGTAATTTTTGACTCATGGAATAACCTGGTCGGCGTTGTAAACTTCACTGTACAGCCCGGTTCTATCAGGCTCATGGAGGTACGGAAGTGGTCGTGGATAGGTGTTCGTTTGAACAGCCTTTGTTTTACTCCTTTCCGTTTTCCGGCTTTGTAATAGAACCGTTGTAAAATGACGGATAGGTTTTCCAGCAGGAATACACCGCAAAGAATGGGTATCAGCAACTCTTTGTGTATGATGATGGCAAATACGGCGATGATACCGCCAATGGTTAAACTGCCCGTATCACCCATGAATACCTGTGCCGGATACGCATTGTACCACAGAAAACCAATCAAGGCACCAATGAAGGCGCAGATGAAGATTACCAGTTCTTCCGATCCGGGAATATACATGATATTCAGATAACCGGCATATTCGATGTGGCTGGATACATAAGCTAAAATTCCCAGTGCCAAACCTATAATAGCCGAGTTCCCTGCCGCCATACCGTCCATTCCATCATTCAGATTGGCGCCATTGCTGACGGCTGTCACTACGAATATAGTGATAATCACAAACAGTACCCAACCTGCCGTTTGCGCATGTTTACCCATGAAACTTACGAAATCAGCATAATCCAGGTTATTGCTTTTAAAGAAGGGGATGGTAGTCTGCGTCGACTTAATGTCTTGTCCCGCATGAATAACTTCCACTTCCTGCCCGGGTTTCTGCACTTCAATGTTTTCGCGGATGACGGCTTGCGGACTCAGGTATAAAGTAAGTCCTACGATTAATCCCAAACCTACCTGTCCGATAATCTTGAACTTTCCGTGCAGGCCTTCTTTGTCTTTCTTGAAAATCTTGATATAATCATCGGCAAATCCTAATGACCCCAGCCATACCGTGGTAATCAGCATCAATATCATATAGATATTACTCAACTTACCCAGTAGCAGACACGGAATGAGAATTGCTACAATGATAATGACGCCCCCCATGCTCGGTACACCTACCTTGTTCACCCCGAACGGATCGATGCTGGCATCACGTTGTGTTTCCGTAATCTGTTTCCGTTTCAGCAGGTTGATAAAACGATCTCCCCAGATGCTTGAAATGAGCAATGCAAGGATGATTGCCATCAAAGCCCGGAATGATGTATATCCAAACATACCCGCACCGGGAATGTCATACTTGTCTAACCATTGAAATAAATAATACAACATGTTCTTAGTGATTAGTGATTGGTGATAAGTGATTAGTGTCTTGCATGGTGATAATGCAGTTGCTAATCACTTATCACTAACCGTTAAAAACTTTATTTAGCTCTTCTTTATCATCGAAATGATGTTTCACTCCCTTAATCTCCTGATAGTTTTCATGGCCTTTTCCGGCAACGAGAATTACATCACCCGGCTGTGCCAGTAGGCAAGCGGTCTTGATGGCCTCGCGACGGTCGGCTATGCTGATGGTTTTCTGCATGTCCTCCTTGTCTAATCCGGCAAGCATATCGTTGATGATATCCTGGGGCTCTTCAAAACGCGGGTTGTCCGAGGTGATGATGACGCGATCGCTGGCTTTGGCTGCTTCCTTGGCCATGATGGGGCGTTTGCCTTTATCGCGGTTACCGCCTGCACCTACTACGGTGATCACCTTGCCTTTACCTTCAAGTACTCCGTGAATGGCGTTCAATACGTTGATGAGGGCATCCGGAGTGTGTGCATAATCTACAATGGCGGTGATGCCTTTGGGAGAACGTACCGCATCAAAGCGCCCGGCTACCGGCTGCAAAGTGCTGAGGGCAACCAATACATCTTCCTCTTTTTTGCCGAGCAGTACAGCCGCACCAAATACCGCCAACAGGTTTGAAGCATTAAAACGGCCGATGAAATGCACGGCCAGTTCGTGGTTATTGAAGTCGAGTAACATACCTTCGAAATGAGACTCCAATATCTTGCCTTTGAAATCGCTGAGGCTGCGCAATGAGTAGGTATATACCTTTGAACGCGTGTTTTGCGTCATTACAAGCCCGTTCTTATCATCCAGGTTGGTCAGACTGAAGGCGTTCTTCGGCATGTCGTCGAAGAATTTCTTCTTAGCTTTGAGATAATTCTCCACTGTCTTGTGATAGTCCAGATGGTCGCGCGTCAGGTTGGTGAAAATACCACCTGCAAAACGGAGCCCGCTGATACGTTTCTGGTCGATAGAGTGCGAACTCACTTCCATGAAGACATACTTGCACCCGGAGTCTGCCATCTGTCCTAATAACTGGTTCAGAGTGATGGGGTCGGGGGTCGTATGCTCAGTGGGTATGGGTTGATCGTCTATGTAGTTGCAAACAGTAGAAATCAGTCCTACCTTATAACCGAAATAACGGAATGTATTATATAATAAGGTGGCAATAGTCGTTTTTCCATTCGTTCCGGTTACGCCTACCAGTTCCATCTTGGAAGTAGGATCGTCGTAGAATGTAGTGGCTACTTTGCCTACAGCGTCTTCGCTGTCTTTCACCTGAATGTAGGTGATGCCCTCCTGTTTAGCTTCGGGTACATCTTCGCAGAGCACGGCGACAGCACCTTTCTCTATGGCTGCGGGGATATAGACATGTCCGTCAGTTTGGGTACCGCGCATAGCCATAAACAGATGTCCGGCTTGTACCAAGCGGGAGTCGATGTTTACCCCCGTTATCTCCGTCTCCGTACTTCCGATAATCTGTATCGGTTGTATTGCTTTCAGTAATTCACTTAATACCATACCTTATATATAATATATATTCTAAATTAATAAATCTTTCGTCCGCACCTCTAATGAAGTGCTAACGTCACCGTCTGTCCTTTTACCACACGGTTGCCTCCCGGTATCGATTGATTTCTCACTTTTCCAATACCGTTTAGTCTAACTTTCAAACCTTTACTCTCCAATAGGTACACAGCATCCTTCGCTCCCATTCCAATAACACTGGGGACGAGATCCGGGTTGGCCCCGTCTTTACCTTGCAGAACAACTGCATTGGGAGCAGCTTGTGTATGTCCCCAAACCTCTTGTCCTTTCTTGGACGTGAATTGTTTCTGTACCGGTACTTTCAAACTATTCAGTACCTGAAAGGCTTCATTCATTTCTCCGGCTTTTACTGGTGGAATGACATTGCTTGTACTATCTATTGCACTGCGGATATCAAACCTCAGATTCTTTGCATATACTCTTTCTGCAATTTTTCCGAATACACTACCTGCCATCAGACCGCCTGATGCCGGAAGTCCCGGTTTCTGTATGGAAACGATACAGCTATACTTGGGAGCATCAGCCGGGAAATAGCCACAAAAGCTTACCAGATAATTTACTCGTCCGTTTTTATAGCCTGCTGTACCTTGTGATACCTGTGCTGTACCCGTCTTGCCGGCTACGGAAAATTGTTTGCTTCCGGCCGGTTTGGCTAATCCTTGTGATACCACTTTTTCCAGAATATCACGTATCTGAGTCAATGTCCGGTCAGAGCATATCTTCGGGTTAATCACTTCCGTAGGATATTCTTCTATAACTTCACCGTCTTTTACCGCAGCCTTTACGAATTTGGGTCGTATCATTACACCATTGTTGGCAATGGCATTATAGAAAGTCAGGATATTGAGTGGCGGAACCTGTGTTTCGTATCCGATACTCATCCAGGGCAGGGTGGTTTTTGCGAAGTATCTTTCCTTCGGCCCCTTGATGTTGGGCTTCCCTTCACCGGAAATTTGTAGATGTAGCGGTTGGTCGATGCTCATGCGCTTTAAACCATCCACATATTTCTGCGGATTATCTTTGTAATGTTTATCAATGAGATAGGAGACACCTACATTGGATGAGACTTCCAGAATGCGTGTTACATTGATTTTTCCATATCCTCCGCGATGCCAGTTATGATCTCTCATTTTGCTGCCATACATCATCATAATACCATTCCCGGTGTCTACTTCTGTTTCCGGTGTGATCTTTCCATCTTCAAGGGCCACCATGATAGAAGCTGTCTTGAAAGTCGAGCCCGGTTCCATCATGTCACTGATGGCATTGTTGCGCATTTCGTAATAGTTGCCATCGTTGGCTTTCATCATGTTGACGATGGCTTTCACTTCACCGGTCTGTACTTCCATGAGTACTGCCACACCTACAGTGGCATTAATTTCTTTCAACTTGTCTACCAATGCTTTCTCGCAGATATCCTGCATGCCTACATCGAGGGTTGAGATAATATCACAACCATCTACGGGGGCTATATCTACAATATTCAGGTACTTGTTCATCACCTTCTGGCGATGAGTGATGCCATCGCGACCTTTTAATAAGGTGTCGAATGACAACTCGATACCATTTTTTGCACCTTGTGCAGTATCGGCATAAAGATCGCCTAATGTGCGGGCTGCCAATGATCCGAATGGCTTCTTACGTTGATTATAAACCTGCTCGTGGAAACCGCCTTTATACTTGTTCAGATTGAATACAGGCAGACGTTTAGCTTCTTTATACTGGATATACGAGATACGTTTCGGATAAATCAGATAATTACGGCTACCCTTCTTACGCCCTTTTTGCAAGTGTGACTTAAATTCGGCGGCACTTTTATCGGGGAATATCTTATGCAGTCCTTCGCAAATTTCGTTCATGTGGTTCACCAGCATGGTATCTTTGGTTACACCACCTGCCTTAAAGTCCATATAGATGCGATATTCCGGCAAGGAACTTGCCATCAGTTTGCCATCGGATGAAAGAATATTACCACGATTAGGCTTTACCGTCACGTTCTCTTTTATGAAACGGTCGGCTACATCCTGCCAGTATTGTCGCTCTGCAAACATGATAATTGCGGCTTTTACGACAATAGCTATTCCCAGCAGCCCCATTACGAGGACTACAAAGAAGTAGCGGGTCATGATATTTTTCTTATTTACTGCCAAGTCTGTTTTCTGTTTAACGATTCTACTGATTACTTAATCAAATACGGTGGATTGGTTGAGGTCTGTAAGTCACTCTCCTTGGTTGCAATGTATTCCTCAATGCGTGATTGGCGACTTTTTTCCATCAACTCCGAGCTACGGGTGAGGGCATCATATTTAATGTCAATCAGTTCTTTTTTCAGTTTATCAATCTCTATCATTTGTTGCTGACAAGCATAACGGTTGTGTATGTAAAACAGTATCAGTACCATTATCAGCACAAGCAATTTGGTCTGACGACGGAAGAAATCCGTTGCCAGAATATCACCACCAATGATGTTCTTCAGAGACGTGCGATTTTTAGCTTTTTTCGCTTTCTCTGTTTTCTCATTAATCTGTTTCTCTTCTACTTCACTCATAGCCTATTGCTAATAACTAATCACTTAACACTAACCACTATTCCTCCTCTTTTTTCTCCGCTATTCTCAGTTTTGCACTTCTCGATCTCGGGTTTCGTTCTATCTCCGCTTCGTCCGGTACAATCACCTTATTGTTTACCAGTCGGAAAGGCGTCTGTACATTTCCAAAGAAATCCTTTTCCATCTTGCCTTCCACGTTCCCGGTTTTCATCATATTCTTCACCATTCTGTCTTCCAACGAGTGATACGTGATTACTACTAGGCGTCCGCCCGGTTTAAGCGCTTCGGTTGCTGCATACAACATCTCTTTCAGCGCTTCCATTTCCTGATTTACTTCGATACGCAATGCCTGGAAAACTTTTGCCAACTCTTTTTTCTCGCGTTCCCGACCGAAAAGTGGCTTGATGACTTCCAGAAACTCACCGATAGTTGTAATCTTTTGTCCGGCGCGTGCCTTTACGAGTACGGCTGCCAATTTGCGGCTGTTTTTCAGTTCTCCGTACAGATAAAAGATATCTGCCAGGCGCTCTTCATCATAAGTATTGATAATGTCCGCCGCAGTGTCTCCTGCACGTTTGTTCATACGCATATCCAGTGCACCATCAAAGCGGAATGAGAATCCCCGCTCGCTATCATCGAAGTGATGTGAGGACACACCCAGATCGGCAAGTATCGCATCTACTTCTTCTATATTATGGTAGCGTAGGAAGTTATGCAGGTAGCGGAAATTGCTGCGTACAAAAATAAAATGCGGATTATCCACGATATTCTGTTCGGCATCTTCGTCTTGGTCAAATCCCAGTAACCGTCCGCCGTCTCCCAATCGTGACAGTATTTCGCGTGAATGTCCTCCTCCACCGAAAGTGACGTCTACATACGTCCCATCCGGGCGGATATTCATTCCGTCCACACTCGGCTTCAACAACACCGGTACATGATATGTCAATTCTTCATTCATCACTAATAACTAATCACTTGTTACTCATCTTCTTCTTCCTCCCAATCATCCTCATCTCCCAGAATGTCCTGCAAAGCTTCGCTGAACTCTTCCGGACTTACGAATGGCTGTTCGGTTTTCTCTTTTGCCCAGATCTCTATTGTATTATCTACACCAATAAAACGTACATCGCTCTGTATGCCGGCCATTTGCAGGTAACGTTTGGGCAGAAGGATGCGTCCGTTCCCATCGGGAATCATGATTTCCGCATCGCTCACAAATTGCCGGAAAATGTCTTGGTGTTTTGCGTTCCATTTGTTCAATCGCCTCCTTAATTGGTTTTGCGTCTTGAACCAAACGCTTTCTGGATAGAGTACCAGGCAATCTTGGAATACGTCTTTGCGCAGCACGAGCCTTTCTTCGGAAGCGGATTGCAGTTGCCTCCGAAAACCGGCGGGGATAAATACACGTCCCTTAGCGTCGGTCTTCGCTTCTATATTGCCCAAAAAACGTATCATTGTTACCTTATTATAATAAGCGACGGTAAAAGTACACATTTCCCCACAATTCCCCACAAGATTTAACTAAAAACTTTCTGAGAAGTTTTCAACACCCTGTTCATTGTTTATTTCGTTGATAATGAACATAGTGCCGAAAGGCTTTATTCGTGGGAAATTGAGGTGTAAAAACCTTGTTAGTTTTGTATTCGGACTGTATTTGTACCGTACCCGAGCCGTACTTGCTCCGTACAGAGGTACTTCTGGCCGAAGAATGTACGGAGCAAGTACGGTTCGGATACGGTTCGGGTATGGAGCGAGGGGATATAAAGAAAGGGCAGGCTGGATATTGTTCCGGTCTGCCCATATTCTCTCTAACACAACTAAAAATTTATACTATATATCGGTTTTGCAGATTTTTTTCTTTTCTCCTAAACAAAATCCTTCAGTTCTTGTTGTAACTTCTGTCGGGTGAAGAAGATACGGCTTTTCACTGTTCCGAGTGGTAATCCCAGCTTCTCTGCAATTTCGCGGTATTTGAAACCGGATACGTGCATGGAGAATGGAATTTTATATTCACGGGGCAATGCATTTACTATGCGATGCATCTCTTTCAAGTCGTATGCGCTTTCCGTGCATTCAAAGCCGGATTCCTGCGGTAAGTTGAGATGATAGAGATTTTCTGTCTGATCTACGAAAGTCTGGTCGCGAACCACCTTGCGGTAGTTGTTGATAAAGATATTGCGCATGATGGTATACATCCATCCTTTGAAATTTGTGTCGGGCATATATTTATCCTCATTGTCTAATGCTTTGAGTGATGTCTCCTGC
>OJQJ01001638.1_pt1 | contig 11150 bp, 8 predicted proteins | sample 1598671 | NCBI WGS metagenome assembly OJQJ01 (sample SAMN03922499, study PRJEB24848) | human gut metagenome | isolation source: stool sample | host: Homo sapiens | place: Germany | collected 2011-11 | reverse complement strand
CCAGCCCGAGGATCTGTTGGAACTGCAACACATCCATCAAAAATTTGTCGAAGCAGTGGAAAAACAGGATGCTGCCACCATTGCAAAGTATGACGAAAAATTCCACACCAGCATCGTCAAAGCCAGTCGGAACCAACTGTTGATCAAGATCAACCATCAGACCTGTGAGCGCATTAAAAACTTCCGGCAGCGCACCTTCCAGCACAACCAGAACGCCTTGAACGCCATTATGCCCCACGCCAAAATTCTGGCGGCTCTGCAGGCAGGGGATGCTGATGCCGCCGAGCATTATATGCACAGCCATCTGGAGCTGGTGGCACAGGATCTGATCAGCATGACCAGGGACGGAAACGTCTCCTTATAAGAGGAAAAAAGGGCACAGCCCGTAAAAAAAGCATACGCAGGCACCTGCAGGGCGCTGCTCCGCTTCTTTGGAAAGCGGGGGAGCGGCTGCTGGTGCTTTTTTGCAAAATTGTAGAACAGTGCAACATGTTTTGCCGCTTTTGAGACGAAAAATTGCTACATCTGTGCAGGTTTTGCAACATGGATACAAGTTTTTGTGCAAAGAGATAAAAAAATGATATATTTTTAGGTAATTCTGGAAATTGAAATTCTTTGCAAAGTAGGGTATTCTATAAACACAGATATGGATTGTCCTACAATCCTACAACGTCGGACTTCTCGTCAATCAAACGATTCGGCAGAAGCAGTTGCACGAAAAATGCTTCTGCCCAAGAAAACAGGAGGACACTGTTATGAAAAAGATCTCTCGCCGCAGCTTTCTGAAGGTCGCCGGTATCGGCGCAGCAGCTTTGGGTCTGGCCGCTTGCGGCGGCTCTTCCGCAAGCACTACCACCAGCACCGCCAGCTCCACCGCAGCTTCTGCAGGCGGCAGCGATGCCGGTTTTACCAACACTACCCTGACCCTGTACAGCCCCGGCGGCGAAAACAGCGTGCCCACCAAGACCATCATCAAGTACGGTGAGCTGATCGAAGAGGCTACCGGCGGCGCAGTCAAGTGCGATGTACAGTACGGCGGCACGCTGGGCAACGATGCCGAGGCGATCGAGTCCACCCGTATGGGCACCATTGATCTGATCTTTGCAGGTACTTCCGGCTTTACTTCCTTCTACGACAAAGCCAAGGTCATGGATCTGCCCTTCCTGTTCACCAGCGCCGAGGAAGCCAACGAGGTGCTGAACAGCACCGACATCGGTGAGCAGATCTTTGCCGACTTCGGTGATTACGATCTGGTCTATCTGGCTGAGGGCGACAACGGTATGCGTCATGTTTCCACCGTCAAGAGCTGGGGTCAGATCGAGAAGGCCGACGATGTGATCGGCTTGAAGATCCGCGTGCCCCAGAGCCAGATGTACACCGACTGCTGGAGCACGCTGGGCGCTACCCCTGTGGCACTGGCTCTGACCGAATTGACTACCGCCTTGAGCAATGGCACCGCACAGGCACAGGACAACGCCACCTACCACGAAGTAGCAAATGCTACTTGGGACGATATCGGCTACTTCAGCTTTATCAATTATATGTGGATGGGCTGCACCATGGCTGCCAACAAGATCGCTTGGGATAAGCTGAACGAGACCACCCAGAATGTGCTGCGCGAGAAGGCAAAGGAGGCTGCACAGTTCAGCTTTGACTGCATCGCTGAGGATAACGTGACTGCCCGCAAGACCATGGAAGAGGGCGGCGTGCAGTTCTGCGATAACCCGGACATCGACTCCTTCAAGAAGAAGCTGGACATCCCCGCATACTACACCCGTTATGCCAGCGAGGCATGGTATGATCAGAGCCTGGTCGATACCATCTACAACTACGGCAATAAGTAAGACGGGAATCTCCCGAAGCTCGTTGTATTTGCAGCGGCGCAGGCCGATTTTCGGATGGGCCTGCGCCTTTTTTAAAAAAGGAATGGCAACATGAAAGTTTTGACAAAGATCACAGACACCATTTCCAAGGTGGCTGAGTGGATCATTATGGCAATGATCCTTGGCTTGGTTGGACTGATCGTGACCGAGCTGTGCCGCCGCAACTTTTTGAACCAAAGCTGGCTGCCCACCACCGAGCTGTGCGGCATTCTGTTTTTGTGGATGGCATTTATCGGCATCATCCCCCTGTACAACAAGTCCGGTCTGATCCGGCTGGATTTCCTTGTCACCCGCCTGCATGGTGTTGCTGCCGAGATCGTGTGGTACATCACCGATTTGATAGGTCTGGGTCTGGGCGTCGTGATGATCGTGGCCTTCAATGCACAGTACCGATTTGTGGCCTCCCGCACCTATGCCACCATGCCCAATGTTCACTATACCATCCAATACATCCCTATGGCGATTGCCGGTGCGTTCATTGCGCTGAAGAGCCTTGAGATGCTGGTCGGCCACATTGCCGCTAAGAAAGGAGGGAAGGCCGCATGATCCTCTTCTTGCTTGCATTCGTTGCATTTCTGATCATTGGCATTCCCATCTCGGTGTCCATCGGCTTCTCTGCCGTGCTGGGCTGCCTGTCTCTGGGCTACCCGCTGGTGGTCATCGGTCAAAAGATGGTTTCCGGTATTGACAGCTGGCTGCTCATCGCTATTCCGCTGTTCATTCTGGCGGGCAACCTGATGAACGCCGGTAAGATCACCGACGAGCTGTTCGGCACCGCCCGCGAGCTGGTGGGCTGGATTCCCGGTGGTCTGGGTCACGCCAACGTGCTGGCCTCGGTCATCTTTGCCGGTATGTCCGGATCTGCTTCTGCCGACGCCGGCGGTCTGGGCGCTATCGAGATCAAGGCCATGCGTGACCACGGCTACGACGATGATTTCTCCGCTGCCGTTACTGCTGCCTCCTCAGTCATCGGCCCCATCTTCCCGCCCTCGATCCCGCTGATCATATACGGCGCGTCGGCCTCGGTCAGTGTGTCCAAGCTGTTTATGGGCGGTGTGATCCCGGCGCTGGTCATGGCAGTGCTGATGATGGTGCTCATCTACATCTACGCTGTCAAGCGCGGCTACGAGCGCACCGCTTTCAACCTGCGCAATCTGGCATGGCAGTTTGTTCATGCGCTGCCCGCCTGCATCACCCCCGTGATCATTCTGGCAGGCTTTACGCTGGGCTGGTTCACCCCCACCGAGGCCTCTGCAGTGGCAACCATCTATGCGCTGATCATCTCTGTGCTGGTCTATAAGAGCATGGATCTCAAAACCTTCCTGCAGTGCCTGAAGGAAAGTGCCATCTCCTCTGCAAACACACTGTTCATCATCGGTACTTCCACCCTGTTTACCTACGTCATGGCCAAGGAGGGCATCTCCGCCCTCATCGCAAACACCATCACCGGTGTTTCCTCCAACCCGGCGGTTGTCATGTTCATTATCAACATCATCCTGCTGATCCTTGGCATGGTCATGGAGCCCGGCGCTATCCTGACCCTGATGCTGCCCGTGCTGCTGCCCATCGCCGACACCATGGGCTACAATCTGGTGTACTTCGGCGTTGTGGTGGTGCTGAACCTGATGATCGGTCAGGTCACTCCTCCCTTCGGCGTGTGCCTGTTTGTCATTTCGGACGTGAACAAGATCAAGCTGGAACGCATTTACAAGTCGATCCTGCCCTTCCTGGTTCCGTTGTTGATCACGCTGGCTGTCACCTGTATCTTCCCGCAGGTCGTTACCTTCCTGCCGGATATGCTGCTGGGTGCAACGGCTGCGTAAAAACGTACATCTTCAAATCTGATTGAGAGGGATACATATTATGGAACTTGCTATGCAACAGGAAAAAGCAAAGCAGCTGCGCGCAGACATTATCAAGATGCTGTATCTGTGCCAGTCCGGCCACCCGGGCGGATCACTGTCTCTGGTGGAGATGCTCATGGCTATCTACTATAACACTGCCCATGTGGACCCCAAGAACCCCAAGTGGGAGGATCGTGACCGCATTGTGCTGAGCAAGGGTCACGGCTGCCCGGCACAGTACGCCATTCTGGCAGATCTGGGTTTCTTCCCCCGGGAGGATCTGTGGACCCTGCGCAAGCTGCACAGCCACCTGCAGGGCCATCCCGACTGCAACAAGACGCCGGGCATTGATGTGAACACCGGATCTCTGGGACAGGGCGTCAGCGTGGCAGGCGGTTTGGCTATGGCAGCCAAATACCTGCACAAGGACTACCGGGTATACGCCATTCTGGGCGATGGCGAGATCCAGGAAGGTCAGGTGTGGGAGGCAGCCGAGAGCGCTGTGAAGTACGGTCTGGACAATTTTGTGGTTCTGCTGGATCACAATGGGCTGCAGATCGACGGCACCAACGATCAGGTCATGCCGGTGGGCGATCCCTGCGCCAAGTTTGCCGCCTTCGGGTTTGAGACCGTCAAGGTGGATGGCCATGATATTCAGGCCATCGTGGATGCCATTCAGGCACCCGTCACCCCGGGTAAGCCCCGTTTCATCTGCTGCGAGACCGTGAAGGGCAAGGGCGTTTCCTTTATGGAAAACGTGGTCGGCTGGCACGGCAAGGCACCCAATAAGGAAGAGTACATCAAGGCTATGAAAGAACTGGGGGTAGAAGTAGATGGCTGAAAGTAAATCTATGCGCGTCGCCTACGGCGAGGCATTGCGTGATATCGGTGGTCTGAATGAGAAGGTCGTCGTCTGTGATGCAGACCTTGCACACGCTACCATGACCAACATCTTTGCCGAGAAGTATCCCGAGCGGTTCTTCAACTTCGGCATTGCCGAAGCCAACATGACCTGTGCTGCAGCAGGCATGGCACACAGCGGTTTGATCCCCTTCATCAGCACTTTTGCACTGTTTGGTACCGGCCGCGCCTACGAGCAGATCCGCAACAGCATTGCCTACGTCAACGCCAACGTCAAGGTGGCGTGCAGCCACAGCGGATTGTGCGTGGGCGAGGACGGCGGCAGCCATCAGACCGTGGAAGACATTGCCCTGATGCGCGTTGTGCCCAACATGACCATTCTGGTACCCTGCGACCCCATTGAGACCCGTAAGGCGGTTAAGGCAGCAATCGACATCAAGGGTCCTGTGTACATCCGCGTGGCACGTCCGGTGTCCGATGTGTACACCGAGGAGGACACCCCCTTTATCCCCGGCAAGGCCAACGTGATGAAGGATGGCTCTGATGTGGCGATCTTTGCCACCGGACTGATGATCCCGGAAGCTTTGAAGGCAGCGGATGCGCTGGAGGCCAAGGGCATCAGCACCGCTGTTGTCAACTTCCACACCATCAAACCCTTTGATACCGAGACTGCACTGGCCTATGCCAATAAGTGCAAGGCTGTTGTTACTGCCGAGGAGCACAGCATCATCGGCGGTCTGGGCGGTGTGACCGCCGAGACCATTGCCGGTAAGTGCAGCTGCAAGTTTGACCGCGTGGGCATTATGGATCGTTTTGGTCAGAGCGGCTCGCCCGCCGATCTGTTCAAGGAGTACGGTTTGACCGCCGAGAACAGTGCAGCCCATGCCGAGGCGCTGCTGAAGTGAGCGTCTGCTGAAAAAAGGGGAATACAGGTATGAAATTCTACATTGATACGGCCAACGTGGACGAGATCCGCAAAGCAAACGATATGGGCATCATTGCCGGTGTCACCACCAACCCCAGCCTGATCGCCAAGGAAGGCCGTGATTACGCCGAGACCCTGAAGGAAATCACCTCCATTGTGGATGGCCCCATCTCCGGCGAGGTCAAGGCCACTACGCTGGACGCTGCAGGGATGATCGAGGAAGGCCGTGCTATCTACGCACTGGATCCTGCGCACATGGTAGTGAAGATTCCCATGACGGCAGAGGGTCTGAAGGCCATCAAGGTGCTGAGCAGCGAGGGCATTCCCACCAACTGCACCCTGATCTTCAGCGCAAATCAGGCGCTGCTGGCTGCCCGTGCCGGTGCTGCCTATGTCAGCCCCTTTCTGGGGCGTCTGGACGATATCGGCCAGCCCGGCATCGACCTGATTCAGACCATTGCAGAGATGTTCGGCAATTACCCCGACATCCATACCGAGATCATCGCTGCCTCGGTGCGCAATCCTATCCACATCACGGACTGCGCACTGGCCGGTGCACACATTGCCACCGTGCCATATAAGGTGCTGGAGCAGATGATCCACCACCCTCTGACTGATGCCGGCATTGAAAAGTTCCAGAAGGACTACGTTGCCGTCTTTGGTAAATAAGTGTGTTCCTGCGGCTGGTGCGTCCCGTAGCGCCGGTACAGGTTCCTGCAAAAAGAGTTGCCGCGCCGGTTTTTCCGGTGCGGCAGCTTTTTTGCATAGAAAGGATAAGATTTTGCAATACGGAGTCACGATCGAACAGGAAATATTTCTGGAGTAGGATTTGCGCGAAGATAAAAACGTATTATCATTCTTCCCCAACGCTCTGTAATTTTGGCACCCGCTCAGGCTGCTATCAAGAATCCCCGCAAGTAATTGCGTGAGCGCTTGAAAAAGCACCAATAAAACAAACGAACCGCCCCGGTTTCCGCAATGGAAGCCGGGGCGGTTTTTTATACAAAAAAGAAATCATTTTTTTGTAGCTTTGATGAATTGGCGCAGAGTCATTGACAGCAGAAGGGCAGAAGCGTATCTTTGAAACAGAAAACGGAACCGGGCTATAAATAGCATGTTTCTTTACCTTGCGAGGACACTTTCGTTGTGATGAGGCACGACCCGGTGTGCCGCTTTTTTCATTTGCGGAGATAAAATACAAAAAGTACGGATTATAGTACACATTATCTGTTATGCTCGGTACATGGAAGGCACACACCGGAAAAGGAGCAAAAATGCGAAGGACGTTGAATAAAACAAGGTTTTTGGCCGGTAAAACGGACCCAGAAAATACCAGCCTGTGGCTGCCGCTCTGGATGCATCTGTGGGATACGGCGGGCATCATGGAGCGGCTAGTCCGGCAGTGGCTCCCCGAAAGCGTAAAACGGGCCATGGGCTTTGAGTGCGAGGAAGCGTTGCTCGCGCATGCCCGGTTTTTGGGTGGAATCCATGATATAGGCAAGGCTACGGTAGCCTTTCAGGCAAATATCCTGCGCACCCTGCCGGAGGCGCGGCAGCGGCTGGAAACGTTGACGCCGCTGGACTGTCCTGAACAGAACCGCCGGGAGTCGCCGCATGCCCGGGCGGGCGAGGCAGTCCTGCTGTGGGATGACTGCCCCGGCGGGATCGCCTCCATTGTGGGGGCGCACCACGGCAAGCCACAGAGCTGCGCGGCGGTCGATGATCAGTTAGAGGGTTGGGAGAGCAACTACTACCCCAAGGGACAGAAAAAGGTCTGGGAGGACTTCTGGACAGAACTGCTCATGACTGTTTTGCAGGACTGTGGCTTTGACGACACAGCGGAGTTGGATGATCTGAATCCGCAGGAGGAAGTGCTTCTGACCGGGCTTCTGATCATGGCAGACTGGATCGCCAGCAATACGGAATACTTTCCCCTGATCCCGGTAGAGAAGTTGGGCAGCATGGAGGATTACCCGGCGCGGGTGGACAGGGCTTGGGAAAAACTGGCGCTGCCCTTCCCGTGGGAGGCACAGCCGGGCATCGCAGACCCGCAGGAGTTTGCGGTGCGGTTCGGCTTTGCGCCCAATGCGGTGCAGAGGGCTGTTCTGGAGGCTGTGGATACCGCAGCGGAACCGGGCATCCTGATTTTGGAAGCACAGATGGGCGTGGGTAAAACCGAGGCAGCGCTGGCCGCTGCGGAGGTCATGGCCAGCCGGTTCGGGCTGGGTGGTGTCTTTTTCGGGCTGCCCACACAGGCCACGGCAAACGGCATCTTTCCCCGGCTGCTTGGCTGGGCAGACACACAGTCTGAGGAGACGCTGCCGCAGGCTATAAAGCTGGCACACGGCATGGCAGAACTGAACGAGTGCTATCTGCGGCTGCAGGGGCGCGGGGTGCAGTTGGAGGAGGACGCGCAGGAAGCGCATCAGGTGCAGGTACACCAGTGGTTTCGGGGAAACAAGCAGGCACTGCTGGCAAACTTTGTGATTGGCACAGTGGATCAGTTGCTGCTGGCGGCACTTGCCCAGAAGCACGTTATGCTGCGGCATCTGGGGCTTGCGGGCAAGGTGGTCATTATTGACGAGTGCCACGCCTACGATACCTACATGAACTGCTATCTGGACCGCGCACTGGAATGGCTGGGCTGGTACAAGGTGCCGGTCATCCTGCTGTCAGCCACCCTGCCTGCCCGGCGGCGCGCGGAACTGGTCGAGGCTTACCAGCAGAAAAAGGCTGTCCCGGACGCCCCATGGAAAACCAGCTGCGGCTATCCGCTGCTGACATGGACGGACGGCGCAGAGGTAAAGCAGACGGCCATCCCACCAGACGCACCCGGTAAAACGGTGCAGCTGACCACGCTCACAGAGCCGGAGCTGCCCGCGCTGCTGCGCCGGAAGCTGGCAGAGGGCGGCTGCGCGGGAGTGATCGTCAACACGGTCAAAAAAGCGCAGAAGATCGCGCAGCTGCTGCGGGAAAGCCTGCCGGACAAAGAGGTGCAGCTGTTCCATGCGCAGTTCCTGATGCCGGACCGCGCAGCGCGGGAAAACCAGCTGATGGCACGCATTGGCAAGGGCTCTGCACCGGAGCGCCGGAACGACCTGATCGTGGTGGGCACGCAGGTGATGGAGCAGTCGCTGGACATTGATCTGGATGTTCTTGTTGCAGAGCTTTGCCCCATGGATCTGCTGTTGCAGCGCATCGGACGGTTGCACCGTCACCGCCGCAGCCGCCCCGCCCCATTGCAGCAGGCCTGCTGCGCGGTGCTGGACACCGGGGAAGATGCCTTTGATGCGGGCAGCGAGGCGGTATATGGACAGTGGCTGCTCTGGCGCACCCGGAAGCTTCTGCCCCGGAGCATCCGGCTGCCGGAGGAAATCTCTCCGCTGGTGCAGCAGGTCTACGGCTGGGAGCGGGAAACTCCCGGTAGAGCGCAGGAGGAGGAAATGCGCTGCGTATATGAGCAGACGCAGGAGAAAAAGAAAGCGCGCGCCGAGGCGTACCTTGTGCCGCAGCCGGAAACGCACCGGCTGGCGCAGTTGAATACGCTGGACGACTGGATGCAGAACGAGGGTGCCCGCTCCGACCCGGCGGCGCGGGCAGCAGTGCGGGACGGCGACCCCTCGGTAGAGGTGCTTGTAATGCAGTGTCGGGCAGACGGCAGCATCCACTTTCTGCCGTGGCAGGAGGGTGGCAGCGCCGTAGCTGCTGACAGCCCGCCCCCGCCGGAAACGGCACTGAAGATTGCCCGGCAGAAGCTGCGGCTCCCGGCGGTGTTCGGCAAAGCGTGGAAGGTGGATAGGGTCATCCGGGAGTTGGAAGCGGACAACCGCAGCGGACTTGCGGCGTGGCAGCTGTCTCCGCTGCTGCACGGAGAGCTGGTGTTGCTACTGGACGAAAACCTGACCGCCCATCTTGCGGGCATGGAGCTTTGTTATGACCGTGAAAACGGCCTGACCTACCAAAAGGAGGAAACGGATGAAGGAGATCGAATTTAACCTGTTGACGGAGCCGTGGGTCCGGGTTCGTCGGCCAGATAATACGGTGCAGGAAGTTTCTTTGACGGACGCACTGCTCCATGCGCAGGATTATGTGGATCTGGCAGGCGAAATGCCCACGCAGGATGCCGCCGTGCTGCGGCTGCTGCTGGCGGTGCTGTTCACCGTGTTCTCCCGGGTGGATGCAAAGGGAAAACCCCAACCGCTGGCACAGAGCGATGATGCACTGGAGCGCTGGAGCGAGCTGTGGCAGCTTGGGCATTTCCCGGCAGAGCCTGTCCGGGACTACCTGGAGCAGTGGAAGGACCGCTTCTGGCTGTTCCACCCGACACACCCCTTCTGGCAGGTGCCGCAGGCAAAGATCGGCACGGAATACGGCGCGGCCAAACTCAACGGTGAAATGTCGGAAAGCAGCAATAAACTCCGGCTCTTTCCACTGTATGCGGGGCAGAGCAAGGAGCAGCTGAGCTATCCGCAGGCGGCGCGGTGGCTGCTGTGCGTGAACGGCTATGATGACACCTCCGCGAAGCCAAAAGGAAAGGGACTTCCGTCAGTAGGAGCCGGGTGGCTGGGCAAAATCGGTTTTATTCAGGCACAGGGCGATAATCTGTACGAGACCCTGATGCTGAACCTGACGCTGCTGCGCGACAGCCGGGAATGCTGGGGCGAAAGCAAGCCCTGTTGGGAATTGGAAGCACCAAAGAGCGCGGAACGGACAGAAATTTGCTGCCCGGACAACCCGGCACAGCTGCTCACCCTGCAATCCAGAAGGCTGTTGCTGCACAGGACAGGGGAGAATGTGGATGGGTTCTGTCTGCTGGGAGGAGATTTCTTCCCCAGAGAAAACGTCTTTGCCGAACAGATGACCATCTGGCGCACGATGCCAATCAAGAAAAATGAACCGGTGGTGTTTGTGCCCTGTCGTCATGACCCGGCTAAACAATTCTGGCGGGAGTTCCCGGCGGTCTTTTGTCAGGACAGCGGGCATCGCCCGGGCGTTGTATGCTGGATCGAAAAGTTGCAGGAAAAGAGATTGAAACTTCTGGATCCCCGCAGAAAGGTACATTTCCGTATCTCCGGTGTCCAATATGGCGATAAGGACTTCTTTGTAAATGATTCTTTCAGCGACAGCCTGACCTTTCAGGCAGGGATTCTGGATGAGATAGGGCGTCCATGGCAGAGTCGGATCGTCAGAGAAATCGAGCGCTGTGAACAGACAGCGGCGCTGGTAGGACATTTTGCGCAGGAACTGGCAATTGCCGCCGGTGACCGGAATGAAAATGCAGGCGGCGCGGTTTGTGCACAATTCTACTTTGCAGTGGATCAGCCTTTTCGGCAGTGGCTGCAGGCGATCGACCCAGAGCAGGACGACCCGGATGAGGCAGCGCTGCGCTGGCAGGCGCAGGCGCGAAACATCGCGGAAAAGCTGGGAAAACAGATGGTGATGGAGGCCGGAAATGCCGCCCTGAAGGGACACCGCATTGTGGTGGATAAGGATAAAAAGACCGAGCGCACCATCCTGTATACCTCGCCAAAGGCCTATAATCGTTTCCGCACAAGGCTTTGGGAGATCTATCCCAAAACAGAACCATAAAGGGGGAATTGTATGAAAACACAGGACGTCAAACTGTATGCGGCGCAG
>OJQJ01001623.1_pt1 | contig 11229 bp, 10 predicted proteins | sample 1598671 | NCBI WGS metagenome assembly OJQJ01 (sample SAMN03922499, study PRJEB24848) | human gut metagenome | isolation source: stool sample | host: Homo sapiens | place: Germany | collected 2011-11 | reverse complement strand
CGATGAACGTCACCGTCAAGGAGATGCCCATCGAAGAGGCCAAGAAGCTGGGCGCTATGGCTCTGTTCGGCGAGAAGTACGGCAAGGTCGTCCGTGTTGTTGATATTGAGGGCTGGTCCACCGAGTTCTGCGGCGGCACCCACGTCAAGAACACCGCTCAGATCGGCGGCTTCAAGATCGTCAGCGAGTCCTCTGTTGCTGCCGGCATCCGCCGTATCGAGGCTGTCACCGGCCGCAATCTGCTGATTCGTGCCAATATGCAGGAAGCGATGCTGCACACTGTGGCGAACACCCTGAAGGCAAACAACGTCGCCGCTCTGCCCGCTCGTGCAGAGGCTGTCATGGCTGAGAACAAGGCCATGAGCAAGGAGCTGGAGGACATCAAGGCAAAGGTCGCTGCTTCCAAGGTCACCAGCCTGTTCGACAACGCTGAGACCGTCGGCGACGTCAAGATCGCTTCCGCTTACTTCACCGGTACCTCCGGCGACACCCTGCGCGGCATGTGCGACACCATCCGTGACAATGCCAAGGCTGCTGCTGTGGCTGTTCTGGTGGGCAAGTCTGACGACAAGATCACCATGGCCGTTACCGTGACCAAGGACGCTCAGGCAAAGGGTCTGAAGGCCGGCAATCTGGTCAAGGAGATCTCTGCCATCGCAGGCGGCAAGGGCGGCGGCAAGCCCGACTTCGCTATGGCCGGTCTGAAGGACGAGACCAAGATCGACGAGGCTCTGGCCGCTGTCAAGGGCATCGTGGAGAAGCAGCTGGGCTGATTTGAGGATGTGTGCAGAAGGCTCTCCCTTTGGGAGAGCTGTCACCGCAGGTGACTGAGAGGGCAAGCCTGTGGCCCCAGAGCTGCGGCGGCGTGATAGGCAAGAGTTTTGTCAGAGCGATAGTGTCGCTGTGCTTTTAATTTCTTGTCAGCGCCCTTGCCCTCTCCGTCTGCTTTGCAGACACCTCTCCCAAAGGGAGAGGCTTGACAACATACAGCAGCATCCTGATAATAGATAGTAGGAAGGAGCGATTCCCATGGAAGATTGTCTGTTTTGCAAAATTGCAGCGGGGGACATCCCCTCGAAGAAGCTCTATGAGGACGAGCAGGTGGTGGCATTCTATGACATCGCCCCGCAGGCCAAGGTGCATTTCCTGGTCATCCCCAAAAAGCACATTCCCTCGGCCGCTGCGCTGACCGAGGAAGACGGCGCTCTGCTGGGCCATGTCTTTGCGGTCATCGCAAAGCTCGCCAAGGAGCAGGGCCTCGACAACGGCTACCGCGTCATCTCCAATGTGGGCGAGGACGCCGGCCAGACCGTCAAGCATCTGCACTTCCATGTTCTGGGCGGCGAGAAGCTGCCTGTCTGATTCCGAAAAAGTAAGGGAGATCGTTGAATATGGCTAAGACTTATACGCTGAATGTCGCGGGCCTGACCCGTGAGCTGACCATCTGCAAGGTGAACGACCACATGGACATTGCGGCCTTCATCATGCTGGGCGACGCCGAGCTGACGGTGGCTGCTGCCGCTGAGCTGCTCAAGAAATGCCCGGATTTTGACATCCTGCTGACCGCTGAGGCCAAGGGCATCCCGCTGGCTCACGAGATGAGCCGCCAGAGCGGCAAGCCCTACGTCTGCGCACGCAAGGGCGTCAAGCTGTATATGCCCGACCCTGTTGTCGTCGAGGACCAGTCCATCACCACTGCTGGCAAGCAGAAGCTGGTCATCGACCGCAAGGAGCTGGACAAGATGAGCGGCAAGCGGGTGCTGGTCGTGGATGATGTCATCTCCACCGGCGGCTCTCTCAAGGCTCTGGACGAGCTGGCCGAGCAGACCCAGTGTACCATCGTGGGTCAGGCCGCCGTTCTGGCCGAGGGTGATGCTGCCCAGCGCAAGGACATCATCTTCCTCGAGCCGCTGCCTCTGTTCCTCCACTAAACCGATATGCGACGCCCGCTCTGCGCGTTCTGCCTGAGTGCGCTGGGTGTGTTAGTGTTGTGCTCATTTTTGCCGCAGATGGGGCTTTTGCTGCCGTCTGCGGCAATTTTTGTTGTCTTCTGCCTGCTGGTCTGGTGGAGAGGCGGGGCCGCGAGAGGGTATGCGGTCTGCCTGCTTCTGGGCGCAGTGCTGGGCGTCGGCATCATGAAAACGACCGGCGCGCGGCTTGCAAAGATACAGGACGCCTACGCCGGGAGAGACGTGACCCTCACCGCCGAAGTGGAGAGCACAGGCCGCGCTTACACGGCGGGCCGGGTGAGCGCTGTGCTGATGGTGGAAAAAGTGGACGGGGAAGCTGTCCACTTCCGGGTGGAGTGCGCCAGTCTGCCCAAGTGTGAGGCCGGAGGCCGCATCCGGGGCCGCTTTTCGCTGGATGTGCCGGATGCCACCCAGCGTCTGGACGACTACGCCGACGGCATTGTCCTCAGCGCGGAATATCTGTCCGGGATGCTTCGTCTTGGGCCCAGCGAAAGCTTCCGCGCCCGGACGGCGCGGCTCCAGGCGGCGCTGAGCCGCGCCCTGCGAAAAGGCATGGCCGAAAACACCGGCGGCGTTCTGGCCGCGATGGTGGTGGGCGACCGGAGCCATCTGACTTCGACTCTCCGCAGTGCCTACCGGGGCGCGGGGCTTTCCCATGTGCTGGTGGTGAGCGGCCTCCACGTCACCATCTTCTGCGGCCTGCTGGATGCTCTGCCCCACCGGGAGCGGGAGCGGAGCCGGGCTTACCGCCGGATGCGGTCGCTGCTCCGGGCCGGGACGGCCCTTCTGCTGGTGGGCATCACCGGCGCGACGCCCTCTGTCCTCCGGGCGGCGGTGGCGGTCTGGGTCAGCTCCCTCGGCGTCTGGGTGGGAGGCCCGGCGGATACGCTCACCTCGCTGGGCGCGGCAGGCGTCCTCATGTGTCTGGACAACGGGTACGCGGTCTATGACGTGGGCTTCGAGCTGTCGTTTGCGGCAGTGATGGGAACACTGGCCGGTGCTGAGTGCGCAGGGCGTGGGCGGGAGCGCTATTACGACAGAAAGAAGAAACGGAAAAGCCGCTGGGAGAAACCGCCCCGCGCGGTGCTCCTTTTCCGGCGCTTTGCGGGCGGCGTGTGGGACTCGCTCTGCGTCTCCCTCTGTGCCTCGGCGGCGACCTTCCCGGTGCTGGTGCTGCGGGGGATGAGCACGACGGTCTGGGCTGTGGCGTCGGGCGTGGCCGTCCTCTGGCTGGTGGGGCCGATGCTGAGCTTCGGCCTCGGTGCAGCTCTACTGGGTCTGGCGGCAGAAGGCTTGCCTTTGTTTGAGATCATCCGCCGCCCGGTAGCCTTCCTTGCCGAAGGGCTGGCATGGCTGATGAACGAGTGGGCTTTCCGGGTGTCCGTTCTGCCGGGAGCGTCCCTCTGGTTTGATGGGACCTATGCCGCACTGGTGTGTCTTGCGCTGATCTTACTCTGCGCAATGGCAATGCGGCGGCACATCCGGCTCCGGGCAGCCCTGCCGACGGTCATTCTACTGGCGGCGCTGGCCTTCGGGCTGGAAACGGCTCTGAGCTGGAACGTGGTGAACATCGAGCTGGTGGGGACCCGGGCTTCACCCGCTGTCATTATTACGCAGAGAGAAAAGGCCGTCGTCCTCTTCCGGGGCGGCAGCACCACCCGGCGGGCGGTGGAAAGCCAACTGGAAAAGCGGGGCGTGAGGACGGTGGAACTTCTGGTTGACCTGCGGATGCAGCCGGAAGAACCCTGCCGTATCGAGGTCCAAAAGCGTATCGAGGCTGCTGCTCTGGCCGAGAATACCACCCGCCGTGCTTCCTGCGGCGGGGTGGACTTGGAACTTTTCCGCACCCGGCAGGGCTGCATTCTGCGGATGCGTGTCGGCGGGCAGAGGTTCATCACCCTCAGCGGCACCGTCCGGCCTGCGAAGCCCATCCGGGCCGAGTGGCTGCTGGCCTCGATGGCAAGGCCGGAGAATATCCGGTACACCGACTGCCTGACCCTGAGCAGCAAATACCGCTGGATGGAGAGAGACGCAGAGCCTGTCTCGCGGCTGCGCCTCCGTCTCGAGGGGTGAGCGCTTTTCAAAGCGGGCAGAGTATGATAGAATAAAATAATCCTAATACAAAGGAGCCGATCATTTGGCAACGGAAACGAAACTCCGGCAGCTGGCCCAGGGAGGCTGTCCGGTCTACTATTTTTATTCCAGCGAGCGCTATCTTGTCCGGCAGGCCGTGGCCCGGGCGGCAAAGCTTCTGGCCGAGGGTGAGGATGAAGAGACGACCGTTCTGGACGGTGCTGCGCCCGAAATCGAGCAGCTCATCATGGCGGCAGGCACCATCTCCTTCTTCGGGACGCGGCGCGTGGTGCTTCTGCCCGAGGTGGACCCCGCCGCCTACAGCGACAAAGACCTCGACGAGCTGTGCGCCACGCTGGCCAGCCTCGAGAATGCTGTGGTGGTGCTGGGCAGCGTGTTCGAGATGGAGCGCAATAAGCTCAAGCTGGGCAAGCGGGCGCAGAAGCTCATCGCCCAGTGTACTAAGGTCGGCTTTGCCGAAGAGCTGGCCAAGCCCAAGCCCTACGAACTGAAGGTCATGATGATGGACCGTGCCAAGGCGCAGGACACCACCCTCTCCGAGGGTACGGCGGCGGCCCTGCTGGAACGCTGCGGCGAAGACCCGTTCCTTCTCGAGAACGAGGTGGACAAGCTCTGTGCTCTCTCCGGCTACCAGACCGTGACCACGGCCATGGTGGCCGAGATGGGTACTGTGAGCCTCGAGGCCGACGTCTTCGAGATGATACGGATGATCACGGCGAAAAACGCCACCGGCGCCTGCAAAAAGCTGCAAACGCTTCTCCGCCTGCAGCAGGAGCCCATCCCCATCACGGCGGCCATGATCGGCAGCTATGTGGACCTCTATCGGGTCAAACTGGGCGCAGCCAAGCGGAAGAGCTACAGCACCGTGTTCAAGGATTTCGGTTACAAGGGCAGCGACTACCGGCTCAAGCGTTCTGCCGAGACAGCCAGCCACTACACGCTGCCCCAGCTGGAAGCCTGTATGCAGATCTTGCTTGAGCTGGACAAGAGCCTGAAAAGCCAGCCCGTGAGCGCGCAGACCCTGCTGGAAACGGCGCTCTGCCGCCTGGCAATGGCGGGAGGAAGAAGATGAGCGAGAAACTGGAACTGCTGCACACCGACCGTGTGCTCATCGTGGAGGGCAAATACGATGCGGCCCGTCTCTCTCATCTGACCGACGCCATGATCCTGCTGACGGACGGCTTCGGAATCTATAAGGATAAGAAGCGTCAGCAGCTCTTCAAACAGCTGGCCCACAAAAACGGCCTTATCCTCCTGACGGACTCCGACGCGGCGGGCTTCCGCATCCGCACCTACATCACAAATCTGGTGGGGGAGAAGAACGTGGTGCAAGCCTACGTTCCGGCCATCCACGGCAAGGAAAAGCGGAAGGCTCAGCCCGGCAAAGAGGGGCTTCTGGGGGTCGAGGGCGTGGACGATGCCCTCGTTTTGCAGGCGCTCCGGGACGCTCTGGGCGAAGAAGCTGGCATTGCCCCTGCAAAGCCGGAGGGGCGGCAAATTACTTATACCGACCTCTATGAGTGGGGGCTTTCGGGTACGGCGGGCTCGGCTGAGCGGAAAACAAAGCTGCTCTGCGCTCTCGGCCTGCCGCCCCGGCTCTCGAAAAAAGAGCTGGTGGAAGCCCTCAACCGCCTTTACAGCTACGAGCAGCTGGACGAAATGCAGTCGGAACTGCTCAAAACATGAAAATACAGCAAACTCTCCTGAAGAAAACATGAAAAAGATTCAAGCAAGACTTCTGGGAAATTTGCCGTAAGCTGTGATATAATCAATATACTGTGCGCCCGTCGTGGACGAAACGACGGGCGCAGATCTTTGCAAGGTGCAATAAAGGAGACAATCAATGGAACGCGAAAAACTCAAATCGAGACTCGGGTTCATCCTCCTTTCCGCCGGCTGCGCGATCGGCATCGGAAATGTGTGGAAGTTCCCTTACATGGCAGGTCAGGGCGGCGGCGGCGCTTTTGTGCTGTTCTACCTGCTGTTCCTCGTCATTCTGGGTCTGCCCATCATGACCATGGAGTTCGCCGTGGGCCGTGCCAGCCACAAGAGCCCGGTGCGCGCCTATCAGGCCCTCGAAAAGCCCGGCCAGAAGTGGCACATCCACGGCTACTTCACCCTCATCGGCTGCTACCTGCTGATGATGTTCTACACCACGGTGGCCGGCTGGATGCTCCACTACTTCTACATGACCGCTGCCGGTAAGCTGGTGGGCCTTGACGCCGACCAGGTGGCCGGCAAGTTCACCGAGATGCTGGCAAGCCCGCTGACCATGGGCTTCTGGATGGTGGTCGTTGTGGCCATCGGCATCTTCGTCTGCGCCCGCGGTTTGCAGAACGGCCTCGAGAAAGTCACGAAAGTCATGATGATCGCCCTGCTGGTCATCATGGTGGTGCTGGCAGTCAACAGCATGTTCATGCCCGGCGCAAAGGAGGGCCTGACCTTCTTCCTCGTACCCGACTTTGCGCGGATGAAGGAAGTGGGCATCGTCAACACCCTGGTGGGTGCCATGAATCAGGCGTTCTTCACCCTGAGCCTCGGCATCGGTGCAATGGCCATCTTCGGCAGCTACATCGGCAAAGAGCACGCCCTGCTGGGCGAGAGCGTCCGCGTCGTGGTGCTGGATACCTTCGTCGCCATCACCGCCGGCCTCATCATCTTCCCGGCCTGCTTCACTTACGGCGTGGACCAGACCAGCGGCCCCAGCCTCATCTTCATCACCCTGCCCAACATCTTCGCCAATATGGCGATGGGCCGTCTGTGGGGCAGCCTGTTCTTCCTGTTCATGGCCTTTGCGGCGCTTTCCACCGTGCTGGCCGTCTTCGAGAACATCATCTGCTGCGGCATGGAGCTGACCGGCTGGAACCGTCAGAAGTCCAGCCTCGTCAACTTCTTCCTCATCATCGCCCTCTCTCTGCCCTGTGTGCTGGGCTACAACGTCTGGGCCTGGGACGGCTTCGCCATCTTCGGCGGCGCTGTGCTGGATGTGGAGGATTTCCTCGTCAGCAACCTCTTCCTGCCGCTGGGCTCCCTCGTCTACCTGCTGTTCTGCGTCACCCGCTACGGCTGGGGCTGGGACAACTACAAGAAGGAAGTCAATACCGGCAAAGGCCTCAAGATGCACGACTGGATGCGCGGCTACCTGACCTATGGCCTGCCCCTCATCGTCCTGTTCATCTTCGTGTTCGGCCTGTACGATAAGTTCATCGCCTGATAAAACAAAAATACGGGATGCGGCATTTTGCAGCATCCCGTATTTTTTATCGCTTTATTTCACATACCGGCCTTCGCAGATATTCTTGCAGCAGGCGCTGATGGGGAACCAGCAGCAGTCGCGGCAGATGTCGGCGAGGATCTCCGGCGTGGCCTTGGCGTCGATCTCGCGGATGAGGTCCTGGTAGACGTAATCCTTTTCCTCGAGACCGAAGTATTCCACCGTCTTTGCATCGTAGCGCTTGACCTTTTCCTGAGTGTCGCAGAGGTCAGTCCCCAGCTTGTTGGGGCAGCAGGAGCAGAGGGTGTCGGTGGAGAAGGTGAGGTGGATGGTGGTGCCGGGAACATCCCGCAGCTGATGCACCACGTCGGTCATGTGGGCCACGAAATCGTTGTCATAGCCTTTGCCGGAATAGCCCTGCGTGCAGAGCAGATGATGGGGACGAAGTACGATGCTCATGCTTTCAGCCCCGGAATGCGCTTCCGCAGATTCAGGCCGATGGCGCAGGCCAGAACGGCCTTGACGATGGCAGTGGGGATGAAGGGCAGGACGCAGGCGGTGATCCCCACGGCGATGGTGCTGTGGGCGACGACCACGAACATTGCAACGCCCACCACATAGTTGACCACCGTGCCGACGATGACAGCGGTGACGAAAGCGCCCTTGAAGGCGTCACGGTGTTCCACGCCGAGGCCGATGATGTAGGCCATCAGGGGGAAAGAGATGAGGAAGCCGCCGGTGGGGCCGACGAACTTATCGAAACCGCCGGAGAAGTTTGCCAGCACCGGCACGCCCACAGCGCCCAGTGCCAGGTACACCAGCGAAGCGATGGCGGAAAGCTTGGAACCCAGCACCACAGCAGCCAGCGTGATGGCGAAGGTCTGCATGGTCATGGGGACGCCCAGAGGCATCGGGATGGAGATCTGGGCCATGACGGCGATGACGGCGGCGAACAGACCTGCATAGCAGATGTCCCGCACAGAGAACTTGGACTTGGCGGCCGCAGCGGCCTGGGTGTTCTGACTCATAAGAATTATTCCTCCTATACGTTCTGGCCCAAAGCGGCCATACTCCCAGTATGGCAGACTGCAAACGCTGCGTCAACTTTGGATTTGCGAAAGGGTTTACAATTCGAAACGAAAAACAAAACAGAAAAATACACAAAAGATGTCGCTTTTGGTTGTGAAATGTGCTATACTAAATCTTAGCTATAAGAAGCACACCAGTGATATATAGAGAGGAGAACATCATGCAGCATGAAACCGTGATCGTGCTGGACTTTGGCGGCCAGTACAATCAGCTGATCGCGCGCCGCGTCCGCGAGAACAATGTCTACTGTGAAATCTATTCCTATAAAACCGATCTGTCGGTTATCAAGGCAAAGAACCCCAAGGGCATCATCTTCACCGGCGGCCCCAACAGCGTCTATCTGGAGGATTCGCCTACCGTCGACCCCGAGATCTTCAGCTGGGGCGTGCCTGTGCTGGGCATCTGCTACGGCAGCCAGCTCATGATGCACCTGCTGGGCGGCCGCGTCTGCCGCGCCCCCGAGCGCGAGTACGGCAAGACCGAGGTCTTCGTGGACAACAGCAGCAAGATGTTCACCGATGTGCAGCCCTCCACCGTCTGCTGGATGAGCCACAACGACTATATCGAGCAGGCTGCGCCCGGCTTCAAAATCACTGCCCACACCGTCAACTGCCCGGTGGCCGCAGCTGAGAACGAGGAAAAGGGGCTGTACGCCGTCCAGTTCCACCCCGAGGTGCTCCACACCGCTGAGGGCAAGAAGATGCTGCACAACTTCGTGTACAACGTCTGCGGCTGCACCGGCGACTGGAAGATGGACTCCTTCGTGGAGAACAACGTCGAGGCCCTGAAAAAGCGCATCGGCAGCGGCAAGGTGCTCTGCGCCCTGTCCGGCGGCGTCGATTCCTCTGTGCTGGCTGCCATGCTGGCCAAGGCCATCGGCAAGCAGCTGACCTGCGTCTTTGTGGACCACGGCCTGCTGCGCAAGAACGAGAAGGAAGAGGTCTGCTCCGTCTTCGGCCCCGGCAACGCCAACGGCTTTGACATCAACTTCATCTGCGTGGACGCCCGTGACCGCTACTTTGCAAAGCTGGCCGGTGTCACCGAGCCGGAGCGCAAGCGCAAGATCATCGGCGAGGAGTTCATCCGCGTCTTTGAGGAACAGGCAAAGCAGATCGGCAAGGTCGATTTCCTCGCACAGGGTACCATTTACCCCGATGTCGTCGAGAGCGGTCTGGGCGGTGAGTCCACCGTCATCAAGAGCCACCACAACGTCGGCGGCCTGCCTGACACCGTGGACTTCAAGGAACTGGTGGAGCCTCTGCGCAACCTGTTCAAGGACGAAGTTCGTCAGGCTGGCCGCGAGCTGGGCCTGCCCGAGTATCTGGTCAGCCGTCAGCCGTTCCCCGGCCCCGGTCTGGGCATTCGCATCATCGGCGAAGTGACCCCCGAGAAGGTCACTATCGTGCAGGACGCTGACGCCATCTGGCGCGAGGAGATCGCCAAGGCCGGTCTGGATAAGGAGATCAGCCAGTATTACGCAGCTTTGACTAATATGCACAGCGTTGGCGTTATGGGCGATGAACGCACCTACGATTACGCCGTTGCACTGCGTGCCGTGACCACCACCGACTTCATGACCGCAGAAAGCTACGATATGCCGTGGGATGTTCTGGGCACTGTCACCAGCCGCATCGTCAACGAAGTTAAGCACGTCAATCGCGTGTTCTACGATTGCACTGGTAAGCCGCCTGCAACCATTGAGCTCGAGTAATCCCCAATAGCGCCAGCACCCCAGAAGGTTCTTCAAAAACGAAACCTCCCGGGGTGTTTTTCATCTTTTGGCACGATTAAACAAGCCGTAACGTTCAAAGTATCTCCTGTATCAGCGCAAACTCTAAGCATTTTGACCGCAGTATTTTACACAAAAAGCCCGAAACCCCTTTCTTCTCTGCCTGCAGGGGAGTATAATAGAATCTGTTGTTTGCAAAATAGGAAAGGGGAAGTATCAACTATGGAATCGAAGCAGAGGCTTTTAGAGCCGCAGCTCGTCCAAACAGGAAGGACGGATCAGTTCAGCCGCAAGGTGTTCTGCGACGGAATGCGGGATGGCGTGCCCATTGCGCTGGGCTATTTTGCGGTATCATTTTCACTGGGCATTGCGGCGCGCAAGGCGGGCTTTACGCCGTTTCAGGGGTTTCTTGTCAGCCTGCTGAACAACGCCTCCGCAGGAGAATATGCCGCATTTGCGCTGATTATGGCAAATGCCACCTATTTTGAGGTGGCGGTCATTACCCTGATTGCCAATGCACGGTATCTACTGATGAGCTGCGCGCTGGCACAGCGCTTTGCGCCGGAAACACCCTTCTGGCATCGGCTGCTCATCGGCTATGACGTCACGGACGAGCTGTTCGGCATTACCATCGCCCGCCCGGGCAGCCTGAACCCGTACTATACCTATGGCGCTATCCTGCTGGCGGCACCGGCTTGGGCTTCCGGTACGGCGCTGGGCATTATAGCTGGTAATCTGCTGCCGCTGCGGGTGGTCAGCGCCCTGAGTGTGGCGTTGTACGGAATGTTTTTAGCCATCATCATCCCGCCGGCTCGCAAAGACCGGATCGTTGCGGTGCTGGTGGTCATCAGTTTTGCGCTGAGCTTTCTGTGCAGCTATCTGCCGGGCATCTCGGCGCTCTCCGAGGGCACTCGCACCATTCTTTTAACGGTGGCGATCTCCGGTGCGGCAGCGCTTTTGTTCCCGGTCAGGCAGGAGGAAAACGAAGATGACGCATAACAATTATATCTATATTGCGGTCATGGCGCTGGTATCCTATGCCATCCGCATCCTGCCGCTGACGCTGATCCGCAAGCCAATCAAAAACCGCTTTATCCAGTCGTTTTTATACTATGTGCCCTATGTGACGCTGG
>OJQJ01001622.1_pt1 | contig 11231 bp, 8 predicted proteins | sample 1598671 | NCBI WGS metagenome assembly OJQJ01 (sample SAMN03922499, study PRJEB24848) | human gut metagenome | isolation source: stool sample | host: Homo sapiens | place: Germany | collected 2011-11 | reverse complement strand
TACGAGATAGGAGTCCGTCTCGTGGGCTCGGAGATGTGTATAAGAGACAGCGGCTACACCACACGCACCACCGGCGTCCACATGGACGGTATGATGTACAGCTGCTCCTCTCTGGGCGTGAAGGTCGGCGGCGGCATCGGTACTGCGGCTGTGGGTTGGCTGTTGAAGCTGGGCGGCTTTGTGGGCACCGCAACGGTCCAGAGCGAAAGCGCCATTCAGATGATCTTCAACCTGTACATCACCTTCCCCTTTGTGATCGGCATCATTATTACAGTGCTGCTGGCTTTCCTTGATGTGGAAAAGGCCAATAAGAAGTGGGATGCTGAACACAAGAAAGAGGCACAGGCATGATTCGACAGAATTTCAACGCAGATTGGACGGTAGAAAAGGGCGATGGCAATTCCCGGATGAATTCCTTTCTGGGAAATACCCAGACCAAAACCGTGCATCTGCCCTACGATGCCATGATCCATGAAGCCCGCACCCCGGACACAAAAAACGGTGCACAGACCGGCTTCTACCCCGGCGGCGAGTACATTTTTCAGAAGCATTTCACCGCACCGCAGGCGTGGCAAGGCAAGCCGGTGTCCCTCGTATTTGAGGGCGTGTACCAGACAGCGCTGGTCTACCTGAACGGCTGGCTGCTGACCCGGAACGTGAACGGCTATGCGGAGTTTACCGTGGAGGCTGGTCCCTACCTGAAATATGGTGCCGACAACCTGCTGAAGGTCATTGCAGATAACAGTCTGGAACCCAACAGCCGCTGGTATACCGGCAGCGGCATCTACCGCCCGGTGCGGCTGCTGGTGGGCAACAAGGTCTATCTGCCGCAGGATACCGTGCGTATCACCACCCGGGAGGCGGACGAGGGCTTTGCCCTGCTGGATGTGACGGCACAGGTGCAGTCTGCCAGCACTGTTACAGAACGGGTGACCCTGCAGCAGACCATCTGCCGGGAGGGCACGGCAGTGCTCACCGACCGGCAAAACCTCCTGCTCCAACCCGGCGAAAGCAGAACCGTCTCCTTCCGGTACTGCGTGGACAGCCCGGCTCTGTGGAGCCCGGAGAACCCCAACCTCTACACCAGCACCATGCAGGTGCTGGAGGGCGAGGAAGAACTGGACCGGGAAGAGACCGGCTTCGGCATCCGTACCCTGAGCATCGATGCAGCGCATGGGGTACGCATCAACGGGCAGACCGTCAAGCTGCGGGGTGCCTGCATCCACCACGACAACGGCATTCTTGGTGCAGCTACCCTGCCCGATGCCGAGGAGCGCCGCATTCGTCAACTAAAGGAAGCGGGCTTCAACGCCATCCGCTCCTCCCATCACCCGGCAGGGCGGGCGCTGCTGGATGCCTGCGACCGGTACGGTGTGCTGGTAATGGACGAACTGAGCGACGTATGGAACGTGCGGAAAAATCCCTACGACTATGCTCTGTACTTTGAGCAGGACTGGAAGCCCACCATTCAAAAGATGGTGGCCAAGGATTACAACCATCCCAGTGTCATTTTGTACTGTGTGGGCAACGAGATCTCCGAGGCGGGCTCGGAAAGCGGAGCGGAGACCAACCGTCGGCTCTGCAACACCTTCCGGGAGCTGGACCCAACCCGTTACACCACCAACGCCCTCAACGGCCTTATGGCAGCCGGTTACCGCCTGCGGGAGATCATGGGGGATGTGATGCGAAAGTTCCCGGCACAGCCCGGTCCCTCCGGCGGCGATGGCGGCGGCAGCAATGCCCTGAACAGCTTTATGAGCCTGATGTCCGGGGAAAAGGGTGATTACTTTGCCACCCATCCGCTGCTGACTGAGGCGCTGTCCGGCTGCGAGGATTCCTGCGATGTGATCGGTCTGAACTACCTTACCGGACGCCATGTGCTGGAGCATGAACTGCACCCCCACAAGGCAGTGCTAGGCACCGAGACTTACCCAGCAGACATCGTGCGGCTGTGGCGCATCGTGGAGGAGAATCCTCACATGATTGGCGACTTCACATGGGCTGGCTACGATTATCTGGGGGAGGCAGGCTGCGGCATCTTCCATTACGATGGTGGTGCCAACTTCAGCAGCATTTACCCGGAACGCACCGCCTATATTGGAGATCTGGATCTGCTGGGCAACCGCCGCCCCATCAGCTATCTGCGGGAGATCGTTTACGGTCTGCGGAAGGCACCCTATCTGGCAGTGCTGCGAATGGAACACAACGGTCAGATCTCCAGCAAAACGCCTTGGATGTTCAAGGATAACCTTTCCAGTTGGACATGGCCAGGTTTTGAGGGACAGACGGCTTCGGTGGATGTGTACTCCGCTTCGGAGGAGGTGGAGCTGTTCCTGAACGGAGCTTCTCTGGGCCGCCGTGCCATGGTGGATTTTACCGCCACCTACAGTGTGCCCTACACTCCCGGCGAGCTGAAGGCTGTGGGCTATACCGGCGGTGTGTGTGACGGCGAGTTCACGCTGCGCACCGCACAGGATGCACAGATGACCCTTACAGCAGATCGTAAGACCCTGCAAGCTAACGGCGAGGATGCCGCCTTTGTGATGATCCAATTCGTGGATGCAAATGGCACCGCAGATCTGCACACCAAGCACACCCTGAAGGTGGAGTTGGAGGGTGCAGGCATTCTGGAAGCCGTAGGCAGCGCAAACCCCTGCTCCGAGGAGCGTTACGACACCCCGGAAAGCGAGACCTTTGACGGCTGCTGTATGGCGGTGATCCGCGCAGGAGAAGCTGCGGGCGAAATTCATCTGATCGTCACAGCAGATGACAGCGTTCAGAAGCAGCTGACGATTCTGATTCAGGAAGCAGAGGGCTGAAGCTCAAAAAGCCGGTGAAGGCTCAAAACAAAAACAGGATGTGTCCTGCGAACGCACCCTGAAAGATCCATATATCACAAGAGAAATAGGGCGTTTCCCATCGGGGACGCTCTGTTTCTCTTTGCAGGGGTAAGATGAGACGATTCCATCTGCTGTGCAGGAAACACCTGCGTTGTTGCTCCAGTAGGCAGGAATGTCAATCTTCCAGCCTGCCGTGGTCACAGCCAAGCGACAGATAACGTTCCATCCTTCCACCCAGCACAAGCTGAGCGTACTCCAAGGGCTTATTGTAGAGCAGCCAGTCCAGCTCTGCCCGCTGTGCCGGGGTGCTGCCGTACTCATCCTCGACGGCGATGCAGTCGATGGCAAGAGTGGTGCCATCTTCGAACCGGGTTTCCACCCGGTTGGTGTCAATATTGTATCTCGTTCAGACGGCTTATGAAGGATTCAAGGTGCAGCTTCCCAAAAGAAAAATACCGCCCTGCAAGACAAGCGAAAAATTTTGTCGGGTGAATCGGCGGCAAAATTGATCGGGTGTGTTGCGGGGCGGTAAAAATCTTCATGGGGAATAAATCCTCGCCGCTCTGTACTTTTCGACGAGACTGCGTTTGCGTAGCAATGAAAGCCCCAGTGGGGCTTTTAAGCGGCAGAGCAGTCTTGCGCAGCAAGATGGAGGGGCCTCGCCCCGACAAGCTCAGTGGAATTTGTGACAGAGAGTGTCAAGGTTTACAAGGTGCGTCAAGATGGTTTTGCAAATTTTATTGTGATAAAGCGGTGATCGTAGGACTTATAGCATGGCGTTCAAGTGCTTTCCCGTTCAATCAATGTATTTCTGCATTTTGACAACCTGCCTATAAATCCCACATGAACGTTGTGGAATCTTCCAAAGCATCCATGGATGGTTTCTTGTACCGCATCAAACGTTCAGCTTATTACAACGAAATTCCATATAGCTGCATTGCATCTTGCGGAGGTTCTTGCTATACTTTGTATCGAACGCCTTTATCCGATAAAAATGTTGCGCAACTTGCGCAACCAAAGGAGGCCGCTATCATGCAGCAGCTCAGATTACTTCATGGCGGAGACTACAACCCGGAACAGTGGCTGGACCGGCCCGATATTCTGGCGCAGGACATCGAACTGATGAAAAAGGCACACGTTAATACTGTGACGCTGGGTGTGTTCTCATGGTCCACGTTGGAACCGCAGGAGGGGGTATTTGAGCTGGATTGGCTGGCTGACATCATCCATAACCTGTATGCCAATGGAATCTATACGATCCTTGCAACGCCCAGTGCGGCCCGCCCTGCTTGGATGGCACACAAATACCCCGAGGTGCGCCGAGTCCGGGCAGACCGGGTCCGGGAGCTGTACAACCGGCGGCAGAATTACTGCTATACATCGCCGGTCTACCGGGAAAAAGTCCGCATCATCGACCAGAAGCTGGCACAGCGGTTCGGCAATGACCCGGCTGTCCTGCTCTGGCATATCTCCAACGAGATGAGCGGTGACTGCCATTGCGAGCTGTGTCAGGCCGCGTTCCGCTGCTGGCTCAAGGAACGGTATGGCTCTTTGGATGCCTTGAACAAGGCATGGAACGCCCGGTTCTGGAGCCACGACTACACCGCTTGGGAACAAATCGAAAGCCCTGCCCCGCAGGGGGAAAATGCCGTGCAGGGCCTTGCGCTGGACTGGAAGCGCTTTGTCAGTGACCGGCATATTGATTTTTTGAAATATGAGCGTGATACCGTGAAAGAATTTGCGCCGGATGCAAAGTTCACGGTAAACATGATGTACCGGTTTGATGGCATCGACTATTTCAAAATGTCCAAGGAGATCGACGTGGCCAGCTGGGACAACTATCCCACATGGCACAAGCCCAGCGAAACAGTGGAAGAAACAGCGTTGGATACGGCCCTGATGCACGACCTGTATTACTCCATGAAGGGCAAGCCGTTCCTGCTGATGGAGTCCAGCCCCAGCTTTACCAACTGGCAGCCGATCTCCAAACAGAAGCGCCCCGGCATTGCGGAGCTTGCGGCTCTGCAGACGGTTGCACATGGCTCGGACAGTGTGCTTTACTTCCAGTGGCGAGCCAGCCGCGGCGCTGAAGAAAAGTTCCATGGTGCAGTCGTCGGCCATGATGGCCGGGAGGATGCCCGTCCCTTCCGGGAAACAGTCGGTGTGGGCCAAAAGCTGGAAGTGCTCTCGGAGATTGCAACAGTCTGCCGCGAGAAGCAGGCGGCGATCGTCCACGATTGGGAAAACAAGTGGGCATTGGAAGGCTCCTGCGGCCCGCGAAATGCAGGCATGGGTTACTGGGATGAGCTGAAGCTGCACTACAATGCTCTTGCACGGGAGGGCATCTCGGTGGAGTTCGTAAATCAGAGCTCCGACCTGACGGGTTATGGCTTGGTCGTTGTTCCGATGGTTTATTTGCTGACCGATGCCTTTGCCCAAAAACTCTGTGATTTTGCCCGGAATGGTGGTACGGTCGTGGTTACATACTGGACCGGTGTGGTGGATGAAAGCGATTTGTGCCGTCTGGGTGACACGCCCTACGGCTTGACCGACCTGCTGGGCCTGCGCCGCACTGAGATCGACGGAATGTATGACGGCGAAACCTGCCGCTGCACCCCGATGGACGATTCCACTTTGCCGGAAACGCAGGCTTCGGTCCTATGCGAGGTCGCAAGTCTGAACGACACCGACCCTGCCACACCGCTGAGCGTTTATGCCGAGGACTATTATGCAAACTGCCCGGCGGTGGCTGTCCACTCCTACGGGGAGGGCCGTGCCTATTATCTGGCAAGTCGGTTCGAGGAAGCGTTCTATCGCGCATTTTATCGTGCTGCTGTAAAGGAAGTCGGCCTGACCCCGGCATGGCCGGAAGCTCTGCCGGACGGCGTTCTGGCCGCGCGGCGCGGTACGTTCGTCTTTGTACAGAACTGCAATGAACATCCGGTCGAAGTAGGCGGTGTTGCGCTGAACCGTTACGGAACGGCCGTCTGGAAAAACGGCGAGCAGGTCCTGTAAGGCGCAAAAGCATCAACTTTCAGCGTTCTGCCGAAAAAGCAGAACGCTTTTTGTTTGCTTTCGTACTTGACAAAGCGGGCTTATCCCGGTATGCTGGGGTGGCGCACTGTTGCGCAGTTCTGTGAAAAGGAGAGGATATCCTGTGGCTGCAAAGGAAACCGAAAAAATGACGATCGAGCAGGTGGCCGATGCGCTTGGTGTTTCTAAAACAACGGTATCACGCGCACTTTCCGGAAAGGGACGCATCAGTGAGGAGACCCGCGCCAAGGTATATGCCTATCTAGGACGCACCCGCACCGAGCCTGCCGCCCCGCAGGGCGGCGAAAAGGTGCGCACCAACAACATTGCCATGATCGTGCCACAGCGCTTTATTACGCTGGATCTGCCCTTTTTGCGCAAGTGCATGGGCGGCATCTGCATCATGGCAGACCAGCGCGGCTATGACCTGATGCTTTGCTACGCCTCCAACACCGAGTATTCGCAGCTGCAGCGGCAGCTGGCCAACCACAAGGTGGACGGCGTGATCCTGACCTACGCCATGGCGGATGATCCCTGCATCGAACTTTTGCGGCAATACGAGACACCTTTTGTGCTCATCGGACGCAGCGAGGACAAGACCATCCCGCAGGCAGACAACGATCAGGTCGCGGCTGCCTGCGAGATGACACGCATCCTTTTGCAGCTGGGCGCCAAGCGGATCGCGCTGCTGGTGGGCAGTACCATCTACGCCGTCAACACCGATCGCATACGCGGTTATCTGCGTGGATTCGCGGAATTTGGTGTGCCAGTAGACCAGCGGCTCGTTCATTCCGGTGTGGAATCTGCCGGGCAGACGCTCGATGCACTGGAGGCTGCGCTGGAGCAGAAGGCGGATTGCATCCTTTGCGGCGATGATGAGATCGCCTTTGAGGTCATGGGGGAGCTGCGGACGCGGCATATCCTCGTGCCCAACGATCTGCGAGTGGCCAGCCTGTACGACAGTTCCATGCTTGCCAGCATCACGCCGTCTGTTTCGGCGGTGCAGTACGATGCAGAGCAGCTGGGTAAGACCGCCTGCCGGATGCTGCTGGACCGGCTGGCCGGAAAAGAGATCGTCATGCGGCAGCTGGAAGGCCATCAGGTCATCCTGCGGGATTCTACCAAGTGGAGGGAACGCTCCCACAGCATCAAATAACGCGCTTTTTGTGCCTGCTCCTTTCCCGGAGCGGGCATTTTTGCTCTTTGCATGGCAAAGTTTGCGCTAAAGTTGCGCACTTTTGCCCATGTATCCTAATTTTACCGTCACTTTTTCCAGTTTCGACTCAACAATACCGTGAATTTCGTCCATTGACGTGAGCAAAAGAATGCGGTATCCTATGGGTACAGAAAAACAGCTGCTCGGATGTGCGCAACTTATAAGCGCAACAAAGAGCAGCCGAAGATTTCGGATTGAGAACGAAGGAGAACTGGATCATGAAAAAGCTGATTTCCCGCCGTAACTTCCTTGCAGCCATGGGCACTGTGGCTGCTGCCGGTGTGCTGACCGCCTGCGGCGGTTCTTCCAGCAGCACCGCTTCCTCTGCTGCCGCTTCCAGTACGGCTGCCTCTGCTGCGGAGAGCTGGGGCGATGTGAAGCTGACCATGTGGGGTGCCGAAGAGGATCAGACCATGCTGCGCGAGATGGCAGATGCCTTTATCGAGCAGAATGCGGACAAGGGCAACGTGACCATCGAGATCGGCGTACAGTCTGAGTCCAGCGCAAAGGATACCGTTCTGGCTGACCCGGAGTCTGCCGCAGACGTTTTTGCCTTTGCCGATGACCAGCTGAACGAGCTGGTGAATGCCGGTGCGCTGCAGGAAGTGCTGCTGAACCCGGATGACGTGAAGAGTCGCAACCTGCCCGGCTCTGTGGGCGCTGCCACCATGAACGACAAACTTTACGCCTACCCCATGACCGCCGACAATGGCTATTTCCTGTACTATGATGCAAGCGTTCTGAGCGCTGAGGATGTGCAGAGCGTGGACACCATGCTGGAAAAGGCTGCAGCTGCCGGCAAAAAGTTCATGATGAGCGTGAACGACGCATGGTACATTTACAGCTTCTACGCCGGTGCCGGTCTGGTGGCTACGCTGGCAGATGACGGTATCAACACCGTCTGCAACTGGAACGAGGCTCCCGGCGCAGACGTAACGCAGGCCATTCTGGACATTACCGCAAACCCCGGCTTCAAGTCCGGCGCGGATGCTGATATCGTTTCCGCCATCAAGGACGGCAGCTGCTGCGCCGCCATCTCCGGTACCTGGAACGCCAGCACCGCCGAGGAGGCTTGGGGCGAGGGCTACGCCGCCACCAAGCTGCCGACCTACACCCTGAACGGCGAGCAGGTCCAGATGGGCTCCTTCTCCGGCTACAAGCTGGTGGGCGTCAACCCCCACAGCGCCAACGTGGGCGTTGCCATGATGCTGGCCGACTTCATCACCAACGAGGACAACCAGAGCAAGCGCTTCAACGACCGCAAGCTGGGCCCCTCCAACATCAACGCCAATGCTTCCGAGGCTGTGCAGTCTGCACCCGCCATTGCCGCACTGGCTGAGCAGAGCTCCTACGCTACCCTGCAGCGGGTAGGCGCAAACTACTGGAGCTCCGCCGCAAGTCTGGGCGAGATCCTCGCCTCCGGCGACACGCAGGGCAAGACCACCCAGCAGCTGGTGGATGACGCTGTGGCCGGCATCACCGCACCTGTGGCACAGTAAGTTCCGGTTTTTCCCGGCGGGCACGCAGCAGAATGCAGTGTGCCCGCTTTTTATCGCAATACAAGAAATCGGCGTCAACCTAACATCCTGTTTGCTATAACCCCCTCTGCATACTAAGAAAGGAGTTGACTTCTGTGGCAGAAATGGTCCTTACACCACCCTTGCGGGCAGATGGCCGGGAGCCGAATTTCCTTCAGAAGTTCGGTCACGCATTTGTTCACGGAGATATTTTTACAAAGCTGTCCCTCTTTGTCTGGGGTCTGGGCTACATTGGCCACGGCCAGCTTATCAAGGCACTGCTGGTAACGCTGGTGCAGGGGCTGGGACTGTATTTTCTGGGCACCTCCGGCATTCCTGCGCTGAAAAAGTTCGGCACGCTGGGCACGGTGCAGATGGAGATGCAGTTCAACCCCCTTACCTTAAAGAACGAGGTCAACAACTACGACAACTCGTTTGCCATCCTGCTGCTCAGCGTGATCGCACTGGTGGTCATTGTAACGCTGATCGCTGCTGCCATGCTGGTGGTGCAGAGCAATTACGCGTTACAGGCGCAGAAGGCCGCTGGCAAAAAGCCCAACAATTTCCGGCAGGATATCACCTTGTACCTGAACGAAAAGTTCTACGTTACCCTGCTCACCCTTCCGGTGCTGGGTGTGGTGGTGTTCACCATCATCCCGCTGTTCATTTTGATCGCTGTTGCCTTTACCAACTACGATCAGCAGCACATGCCTCCCGCCGCCCTGTTTACATGGGTGGGGCTGGCTAACTTTGCTTCTCTGTTTGGCGGGCAGTCGCTGAGCCTGACCTTCAGCTACGCCTTTGGCCGGGTGCTCAGCTGGACGCTGGTGTGGGCGTTCTTTGCCACCTTCACCAACTTCTTCGGCGGCGTATTTCTGGCCATGCTCATCAACAACAAAAAGACCAAGTGCCAAAAGCTCTGGCGCACATTGTTCATCATCACCATTGCGGTGCCGCAGTTCGTCACCCTGCTGCTGGTGCGCAACTTCTTCTCGGACGCCGGCATCTTCAACACCATGATGGCCAATGCAGGCGTGACCGATTTTTTAAAGGCCATCGGTCTGCTGGGGCAGAACATGAACCACATTCCCTTCCTGACCGACCAGCACTGGGCAAAGTTCATGATCATCCTCATCAACATCTGGGTGGGCGTGCCCTACCAGATGCTCATTGCCACCGGTGTGCTGATGAATATTCCCACCGATATGCTGGAGGCCTCCACCATCGACGGTGCATCGCCGTGGCAGAGCTTCATCCACATCAAGCTGCCCTATCTGTTCAGTGTGCAGGGGCCGGCGCTGGTAACGGACTTTGTGCGCAACGTCAACAACTTCAACGTCATCTACCTGCTCACGCAGGACGTTTATATCACCAAGGATCAGGCGCTGGCTTCCTCCAGTGCAAAAGAGGTGGATCTGCTGGTCACATGGCTGTTCCGCCTGACACAGGAGCAGTACAACTACAAGATGGCCGCTGTCATTGGCATTATGGTGTTCATCATCTGTGCCGTGTTCACGCTGGTATGCTTCCGGTTCCTCAATAAAAAGGAGGCGACGTTCTCTTGACACAGACAACTGTTTCTCCGGCACGCCGGGCAGAGACCGCAGCGCAGCTGCGCCGCGGGCGTATCCTCCGCACAGTCCACAGCATCCTGCGGCATCTGCTGCTGGCCCTGCTGGCAGCTATCTGGCTGGTACCCATTCTGTGGCTTCTGGTCACATCCTTCTCCACAGACCGGGGCATCAATGTGCGACAGTTCTTCCCGGCCAGTTACACACTGCGCAACTATGTCAACATTCTGTTCCACCCGGACTCTGTGGCGCAGTTCCCGCGCTGGTTTACCAACACCCTTGTGGTGGCCTGTTTCAACTGCGTTATCTCCACCTGCTTTGTGCTGATGGTAGCCTACGCGCTGAGCTGCTGCCGCTTCAAGGGGCGCAAGCTGATCCAGAACCTTTCTGTCAGCGTCAACCTGTTCCCCGGCGTGCTGGCAATGATCGCCGTCTATTTCGTCCTGAAATATCTGAATCTGACCAACTCCTATGCCGGTCTTATCATGGTCTATGCCGGTTCGTCCGGTCTGGGCTATCTGATCTGCAAGGGCTTCTTTGATACCATCCCCATCTCCCTGCGGGAAGCCGCCAAGCTGGACGGCGCATCCGACGCCCGTGTGTTCTTTCAGGTCGTTCTGCCCATGTCCAAGCCGATCCTGGTCTATACCATCATCAGCTCTTTCATGGTTCCATGGACCGATTTCGTGATGGCAAAAATGATCCTGAATTCGGGCGTCTCTGCCGACTGGACAGTGGCTATCGGTCTGTATAATATGCTGCAAAAGACCCTGATCAACAATTACTTTGCGCTCTTCTGTGCAGGCGGTGTGCTGGTGTCCATCCCCATCTCCATCCTGTTTGTCATCATGCAGAAGTTCTACGTCGAGGGCATCACCTCCGGCGCGGACAAGGGTTAACACGTTATTCTCTTTCTCCTTCACCATAAAAACAATCCCTACAGTCCTTTTTGCGGCTGTGGGGATTGTTTTTTCTCAATGGCGGCAGGAAAGCAGTTTATTCATGGTGAACCTCATTTCTATATCAAACGGTGTCTGTTCGGATGTCCTAAACC
>OJQJ01001615.1_pt1 | contig 11288 bp, 10 predicted proteins | sample 1598671 | NCBI WGS metagenome assembly OJQJ01 (sample SAMN03922499, study PRJEB24848) | human gut metagenome | isolation source: stool sample | host: Homo sapiens | place: Germany | collected 2011-11 | reverse complement strand
ATCCTTCTTTCCATCCATAGTGGTCTGCCGCTTCATGGATGATTTGGTTTCCCACTATGTTCATCATGTGGATGAGTTCCTGTTTTTCTTCTACTTTTGTTTTGTCGAAGATTTCTTTGAGTTTGTTCAGGCTTGTTCCTGTATCACGGTTTAATGTGGATATATCCTGTGTCTGCTTTTCTTTATCTGTTACCGTTATCTGTGCAGCAGATACGGCCGATTTCGTTGTGCTTCCTGCTTTATCTTTTATTGCAGGCACCATCTATCTTAAATCTCCCTTGATGTTCAATATAATACCATTTAATCACCACTCTATAGCTAATATACAAATAATTTCTAAGAGCATTATATATATAGCAATTTTAGAGAAGAATCTTGCACTTTTGTAAATATTCCCAACTGGCTTCTTTTTATATTGCGAATCTATGATTTCACGTTTATACATTGCTACCGCCATTAAATACGCTGTTACTGGTAATCCAATCATAGCTATATGAAACAAAATTGATATATTATGCCCAATTTCTTCTACTACTAACGGATATCCTACAATAATAGTCATAATAAGAGGCCATCCTATAAAGCCTCCAAAATAGGTTATTGTAAATATATTCCATCCCATATATTCCCATCTAAACTTTATAAACGCTCGAATAGTAATATATATAGATATAAGAACTACAACGGCAAGAAGTACGAGATTGCTCAATTATTTTCCCCCCTGCCTTTATTGTCCAATTGCTTATCCTTATCCAAAATTAAATCTTGTTTCAACGTATCAATGCCTCTATCAATTAATATCCCTCCTCCTACTGCAATTCCTGCTCCAATAAAAATCCCTGGTACCGTAGCTATACCAGCTGCAGTCAACATCCCCGCAGTTCCTGTACTTAAAAATATATTGGCGGCGGTTCCACCAACATCATATGCAAGAGCTTTGCGTAAATCACCCCCACTATATATTCTATAATCGTTATATATACTTATAAAAGATGCCGCTCCCGCTCCTAATATCCCTGTCTTCCCCAATATACCGAAAGCGTTTCGATAACGCACTGGCAACGTTACCAATAACTTATCATCAATTCCCGACCAAGGAATATTTGTTACAGCTCCTAACCCATTCAATGTAGCAGATTGTATCCAATTAAAGTCTGAGTAATTAGAATTTCCAAGAATAACTACTCCCGGTAAGTATCCGTCTTTTATTGTGCTGAGATCTGTATATGTACCGGCTTCTTGTTTCTTCAACCATTTTTCTTTCTGTGTCTCATCTATTTGCAGCCATTTATTCGTTATCTCCGTCTTTTCTTTTTCTGTTTTGGCTTCTTCCAGTTCTTTTTGGTACTGTTCATTTTGTTTAGGACTTAGATAGTTGTAGGTCGTGGCCTGCCATGCTATGGCTGCTCCTGTTTTTCCTCCTGCTATGTATCCTACGGCAGCGCTTGCTATTTTATGTGCTTCTTTGTCTTTTATCTTTCCCAATTGGGTTTGCAGGGCGGCATTCAGCCCTGCTCCTGTCAGTCCTTTACCTGTTCCGTTCCCTGCTTCTTTGGACAGGATGGCTCCCATCACTCCATGCAGGAGTATTCTGTTGCTTCCGCTTTCGCTCCATTTTCCCGCTGCTTTTTCATAGGTTTCCGCTTCCATTCTGTTATTATTCTTTCTTGCTTCTTCCGCTTTTCTTTTCAGTTCGCTTTCTTTTCTGTCCGCTATGTTTCCTATGAGGCGGTATCCTACTTGGGAGAGGATATTCACGTATTCCTGTTTTTCTTCTATTTTCTTTTTGTCGAAGATTTCAGAGAGTGTGTTAAGTGCGTTTGCTGTATCGTGGCTGATTTCTTTGTCTGTCTTTTCTTTTGTGGTGGTGATGATGCTGTCTGCTATGGCCGCATAGGTTATGCTTCCTGCTTTCCCTTTCACAGGTACGGTCGGTACATAGCCCAGTCCTAAGGGGTTGAGTTTGGATACGGCATTAGTGGATACGGAGATTCCTTTTCCGCTTGCTTTATATTCTGCTTTATTGTCTATGTTTTCCCATGTCAAAGTACCGGTGGTGATCCGGTTCTTTTCTGCCGGTGCTTTACTGTCTATGACGGCTCCTTTGAGATGGGTGTTGTTTTTGACTTGGATGTCGTATCCTTCTTTTCCTGCATAGATGCCCGCCTGTTTTGTAACGCTTTCGTAGGTGGAGTCTGTGTTTGTTTTTCCTTTTCCTCCGCTTACGGTGACGGCGCTTCCCGGTGTGTAGCTGATGGACAGGCCCGATGTCTTGCTTGTTTCTTTGTAGTTCTTTTTGTCTTGTTCGCTTTCTATGGTCAGGTTTCTTCCTGCGTTAGCAGTAACTTTGTTTCCTTTAACTGTCCCGCCCCGGATAACAGTGTCGTTTCCGCTGGAAAGGGCTACCGTATTTTTCGCAGTGATGTCTGACGGGGTATGGGTAAGGATGGTTTCTTCTATCTGTCCTTTTCCTTTCCCGTAGGACGCGCCGATGCCATAGCCTCCTTTGCTGAGGGAAGCTCCTATGCTCCCGCTTTTTGCTTTGTAGTCTTCTATGGTTGTGCTTTTGTTTTCGGAGGAGAGGATGTGGATGTTGTTTCCTGCTTTGAGCTGAATGTCTTTGGCGTTGACTGTGCTGCCTTTGACTACCAGGTCTTCTTTGGCGATGACGGCGGCTGTCCTTCCTGCGGTGATCCGGCTTCCTTTGGCTTCTTCGGTGACGGTTTCCGCATGGTCTTTCCATCCGGTGCTGCCCAAGCTGATATTGATTCCTACGGCATTGTTCTTATTAATGGCTTTGTCTGTTTTCTGATCTTTCTGTATGTCTCTTGCGTTCATTCCTGCCTGCAGGGCATACAGGGCTTTCAGCCGGCCGTCTCCCACTTCTCCGGCTCTCTTTACGGGAGCGGCTATGTCTCTTGCCGCATTATCTATAGATCCCAATATTCTTTCTTCCCTAAATAAATGCATGACAATATTGATTATTGCTCAGTCCTTATTTTATGCCAAACACGATCCATCTCTTTTTCCTGTTCCTCTTCCTCTTCTTTCTCTTCCGGCACTCTTCTTAAAAAACTTTCCTTCCATAAACTATGCAAAATTTCTATCTCATCCGGTGTAAATTCATTAATATCTGCCAGTACAGAGTACCGATTTCCATATAATGCTTTCTTTTTATCTATCTCACAATATTTAGTTTTGAGTCTCTTTCCTAACGTTAATGCTTCATTATAATATTGTCGAATTTTTTCTCCATGCCCAGTAATCACAATAAAATTATCTCTTCCATATGCATAGAATACATCATCCTTAATATTCCAGTCACTAATAAACCCTATTTCTATTAAATTATTTACATCAATAACTTTATTGTTATAGGGTGACCAATAAAATGGTGAATAATAAACAGCTCTTCCTTTATGTGGATCCATAAACATGATTTGGAAACCAAGTTGTTCTTCTTTGGTAAAATCAGAATAACTCAAGACTCTTTCTTTATCTGCAAGCTTATAGGATTCTTCCGGTATATGCTGTATAGGTTGTATGACATCTGTATGCATATTATTATCTTTTATAAATACCTTTTCTCTTCCTGTTTCCATATCATACACGACATATTCACCCTCACCCAAAGCATAAATTTTATTATTAATTAGACATACCGCAACGGTTCGCTTGGTAATAATTCTCTCCTTTTTCGTATCCACTAATAAATAATTCCCTTTTAAAACACGAATTCGAGTTTCACAAAACCAATCTATTGTATTAAAGCTATCATTAAGTTCCTGATTCCCCTTAGTTAACCACGTGTCCATATATGTAATTCCCGCATAGCAGAGTAGAATCCCCAATGCGTAGAATGCTATCCTTTTTAAGTTTAATTCTTTTAGCCTTGACATATGTTACTCCTCATTACTTTCCCCAAAGCGAGAAAATGTTCTATGTACATAAAGTATCCACATAAATGGTTTTAGTTTCCCTGCTTGCATTGATAACGCTGCCGCATTATTTAACTCCATAATTTTTCCGAAACCATATGAATTTGGTAACTTATGTCTTTCAAAATTATAATTATCAATAAAACAACTTCGTTCATGTATAACTCCTTTCGAATCTATCATGACGCTTATATTTCCAGAATAAGTGCCGGCCAGTAAAAATGAAGAATTATCAAATATTTCATTTGTTTTTGAATCTGATCTAATATCTACTGTAAAATCAACATATTGATCTCGAATCCCACTTGCACGTACTCTACTAATTGCATCTCCCAGTGCATTAGTATAATTAATCGAATGCATAATAGTATCAGCAAAAGGAGATTTTTGATTAATTACATAAGTCCTACCTTCAATTAAAGTCATTTGATTTCCATACTTTTGTTGAATTTCATAATCACTCATTGCAGACATTTCCAAAGCAATTCCAGCACCTCCCGGATAAGCATTCGCTAAATTCATAAAATAATCTTTTTCTTTTATCACTCCTTTTTCTATTGCATCTTCTATTTCCTCTTTAGAATATGCTCCGTTTCCAGGGTACTGCTCACGCTCCTTCTCTTTTTGCTCCCATAATTCTTCTTCAGAGCGCTCTAATTGTGTAAGCAAATACTCATTCCACTTCGTTCCCATCTGGGAGATGTAGGCACCTGTGTGTCCGCTCCCTCCTGTCATCTTGGACAGGATTCCTCCAAAGGCGGCAGAGATATTTTGTACTATGTCAGGGTGCTTGGCTATCCAGTCTTTCCCTTTGGTCTGTTTTAAGTACTCTATGGCATATTCGTTGACTCCCCCTGCTATCAGGCCGCTTAGCGCGCTTCCTCCGCTCTTGGCGCTCGTGATGGCTCCCAGCATGCCATGGAGGGCTGCCTTTTCGGTGGAGCCGTCTTTCCATCCATTGTGGGAGGCTATCTCATGGATGGCCCGGTTTCCGACTATCCCCAGTTCTTCCAATAGTTGTTTTCTTTCTTCTACTTTTGTTTTGTCGAAGATTTCTTTGAGCTTGTTCAAGCTGTCTTCTGTGTTCCTATTTAGTTTCTCTATGTCCTGTTTCTGGTTTTCTTTGTCCGTGATAGTTATGGTTCCTTTAGATATGGCCGATCGGGTGGTTGTTCCTGCTTTTCCTTTGACGGACGGTATGGGGGTATTCAGGAGTCCTCTTTCGTTTAACGGGATTTTTGAGCCGTAGATGGTTGGGGTGATTTTGTTTATTCCGTTTCTTTGTCCTGTTATGGCGTCTTTTCCATAGCGGTTATTTATCCGGGAGTCTAAGGAATCGTTCTTGTCTCCTCTTCCTATTTTCCCGTTGTAGGATATCCCATGCCCTCCTGTTTTGTATTCCGCTTTGTTGTCTATGTTTTCCCATGCCAAAGTACCGGTGGTGAGTTTGTTCTTTTCTGCCGGTGCTTTGCTGTCTATGACGGCTCCTTTGAGGCGGGTGTTGTTTTTGACTTGGATATCGTATCCTTCTTGTCCCGCATAGATGCCTGCCTGTTTTGTGACGCTGATATAGGTGGAGTCTGTGGTGTCTGTCTTTTTCCCAATGGAGAAGTAGGGATCGTCCATTTTCTTTTTCCCTGTATCCGGACGGACGGTAATATCTCTCTGCAGATGGATGCCGCTTTCTTTGTCCCGGCTGTGGTAGGTATGGCTGTCCTGCAAGCTTTCTATGGAGAGGTTATTTCCTGTTTTTACTTCTACTTTCTTTCCGCCTGCTTTGCTTCCTTTAATGTCTATATCTTTCCCGCTTTCCATGGCCAGGGTTTCTTTAGCGGTGACGGCGCTTCCTGTATGGGTTATTATCTCTTCTTCCATATTCCCTTTGGATTTTCCCGCGCTGATGCCTACATTTTGGAGTCCGCCTATACCAAAGGATGCGGTAATTCCTGCGCCTTTGCTCCTGCTGTTCCCTTCTGTTGTCTTCCTGTTTTCTGCGGCGGTAAGGCTGATGTCTTTCCCGGCCTGCAGGGTCACGTTTTCGCCTGTTATCTGTGAGCCTTTTACGGCAATGTTTTCATCGCTCTTTATGCGTATATTTCCTTGGGAAACGATCCTGCTTTCTCTGGCTTCTGTTCCCTGGTACCGGCTATCGGATTTGGCGGATTGGGTTCCGAGGCTGACGTCAAGGGTCAGTCCCTTTTTCACGTCTCCTATGTTTTTATATGTCTTTGCCGCATCATGCAGGTTAAATCCCGCATCGGCGGCATAGAGTTTCCCAAGCAGCCCGTCACGTACCTGTCCGGCGTTCTTTATTGGCCGGATGATATTGTCTTTCGCGGTGATTACGGCTCCGCCTAAGGATACGGTAAGGCCGCTCTTTTTGTATTCGTGTTCTTCTTTTCCTCTGCAGGTATTGTCTTTGCTTTCTATGGTTACGTTCTTTCCTGCTATAAGGCTGTCCTGCCCGGCTATGATGTCCGAGGCTCGGATGTCTGTTTCGTTTCCGGCCGTGATTGTCACGTTCCCTTTCACGCTTCCTGCCGTGCTCCCTGTCTGTGTTGTTTCTTCCATGTCGTAGCTGTCTTTCGTCTTTTCGCTTCCGATGGTGAATCCCAGCCCACTTCCGAAGAGGCCGCTCTTTTTGACTTGTTTTCTGTGGATTTCTCTGTTTTCTGTTTCTGCGGCGTCTATGGAGATGTTGTTTCCTGAAAGGAGTGTTGTCTTTTCTGTGGATACGGCGGCGCTTCCTTTGAGGGTGATGTCTTTCCCGGCGGTCATGGTGAGGGTATCCCCTTCTACGATGCTGCCTGTTGTATCTGTTCTCTTCGCTTCATCGTAGGTGGTGGTTGTTTTGCTGCTCAATAGTCCTTTTTCTTTGTGCCGGTGGTGTTCTTCCATTTCTACGGTGTTTTTCCCCGCTTTTTCCGTTATATGTCTTCCGGCTTCTATTATGGCTGCCTTTCCTGCCTGTACATGGGCGGCTGTCATGGATAGGTCTTCTCCTGCCAGGAGTGTCAGGTTTCTTTCCGCTGTCAGGGTGCTTCCTGTTTCCATGGCGGTGCTGTCTCTTCTGTCGTTGCTTCTGTCCCATGTGACGCGGTTGTCCTTCTCTGCAACGGCTGTCCCCAGTTCTACCTGTCTTTTGCCGGCAATGGTCATATCTCCCGCTGAGGAAATACGGGCTGCCTGCAGGTGTATATCTTTCCCGGCGGTCATGGTGAGGCTGCCTTCTTTTCCTGTGACGGATGCGGCTCCTCTTTTTGAAATAGCGGTGGTATGTCCCTGTCCGTTTTCTTCCCGATGGGTACCGGTTGTCATGCGGATGTCCTGCCCGGCGTGAAGGGTCATCTTCTTTTCCGCTTCCAATGTCCCTGTATTGTCTATGTCTTTCAGGGCGTCCAAAATGACGGAGGAGGCTTTCACTTTTCCGCCGTCGTTATTGATGTTGTTTCCTGACAGTCACTCAACAGCAGAGTTCCCAATCCACCATCACATTAAATACTTCCTACAACACATCAAAATATACAACATGGCAACTATTCTTATAATAATTTCCAACAAGCTCAGTCGATTTGAAGCAAAAAAAGTAATTACCATAAATAGATAAACAGATATAAAAATAATCAAGAATCCAATATACCTCTTTATTTTATTAAAAAGTGTATGATTATTTTTTCTGTCGTAATATTCATCAGGATACCAAAATGATTTTATTATTTTAAATATAAACAATCCCTTCCGATTCTCCGTTGCGTTTGAACCCATTTTTTTTAATTCTGTATAAATCAAAAATAATCCTGCAAATATTATAAAAATACTTGTCATCAAAAACAGAAACAAAAGACCACAGTCTGAAAAATTTATGAGCAAGAAATCTCCTTCATAAATTCTTTTTATACAATAAAAAACTGAAATTATTCCCACTAAAATGAATATAAAAGAAATACCACCTTTGTTGTTAAACATAAATTATTTCCCTCTTTTCAATCACCGATAGTTTATACTCCCACCTGTTGCACGCCCCTTAGCATATATAATCTGATTCTTCCCTAAAACCTATTTATAATTTAGGAAAAATCGTAACAGAGTATTTTAAAGGTTCTTCTCCATGGCATTCTCTGTAATAGTTTAAATCCTGAATATTAAAACAGAAATTGAGTTCATATTTTCCCTTTTGAAAATAGAATAATTCACCTATCTTTTTATTATTTGAATAATCAATATTATCTGATTTCTTTATAAATTTCCAGCCAGTATCCTCAAGATACTTCTGATAATAGCATATAATCTCACCCTCGCTTCCATAGGACTGGAAAGTATATGTAAGAATAAATTGCCTGTCAGTTTTATAATCAAATATCAGTAAGTCTTTTAGCTGTCTTTCTTCGTTATAAACACTGACTCCTGCAATACTTTCTCTGATTTCCTCCTCCGGTTGTCTTGATTCCAACCGATTAACAATATTTAGTATTAACACAATACCAAATATTGCTAATAACTTCAAAAGTAATCTCTTGGTCTTTAACATAGAAATCATTGTTCTACCTCCCTATCTTTAGACAATAGTTCAGTATGATCTCCACTAATCCCAATTTGTGGCAACCCCACTCCATATTTATATATCCAAATCTTCATAAACATTTCACTTATAGGAGTTGATACCCCACCTCCAATTCCTATGTAGGCACTTCCACCAACACTATTTCCAGATATGATATTATTCCTAGTTTCAAAATCAGAAAGATTATATTTCGAATCTTTTGACACAAACTGTAACCCAGCTATTTCAAAATTAATCAAAGAAGGAGATTTTGCCAAAGCTCCGCCATGAGAGAAATATGACCGATCTGTCTTAAAATCATAAATGTATCCTCCCTCAAAAGAACCTATTCCTCCTTGTATAAGATACGCATCAAATTCATGATTCTTATGTGGAGATACATTTATAGGTCTAAGCATAAACATGCCGGTTTCTTTCGTCATATGTTGTTTACTTGACACCATATCCTTATAGTCTGCCATCAATTGGTCTACACTACTTGAATTCCATTGGTATTTGAGAGTCGCCGCGACTCCTATTAATGCAAACGAATCACCTTGTTCTAACTGACTATCAGAAGAACTGCCTTCCGGATCCAACTTACTTCCATTCTTGATGATGTTATCCTGTATCTGTTTTGCCTGTTCTTCTGTAATTGGTGTCCCATCCGGATTCTTTAAATCTTTAACTAATAGTTTCTTGAATTCCGGCAGCTCAAATCCTAAATAGTTCCACCTCGTCCCCATCTGTGCCGTATAGGCTCCTGTGTTTCTGTCTCCTGTCAGGCTTCCTGCGATGGCTCCCAAGGCGGTGCTGATGGCTTGTACGGTATCGGGGTGGGTATCCATCCAGTCTCTTCCTTTTGTTTTTTCCATGTATGCCAAAGCAAATTCGTTCACGCTTCCCGATACGGCTCCTGACAATGCATTCCCTCCGCTCATGGTTCCTGTCAATGCTCCCAGAGCTCCATGGAGGACTGTCTTTTCCGCTGATCCTTCTTTCCAGCCATAGCGGTCGGACATTTCATGGATTACCTGATTTCCCGCAAAGATGTCTTTCACTCATGAAATAAAATTACTAATACCCCCATAAAAACAATTACACCTATCCCCACAATTCCTATTAGCGTATCTGTCTGTTTTTTCCTTAGCATTTGTCGAAAATGATTTTCTACCTCATATCCCAATTTCTGTACCTTTATAGTATTTAGAATTAACTTTCTTTCTTCGTTAAACATTATCCATATAAAAATTTGCCCAACAATAATAATCAAAAGGCCGAATAACAGTCGCAATATATTATTTCCAGAAAATAATATATATACTAAAATGCTTGCTGGTATTAACGCTGAAAACCCCACTCTAAGCCCTTTAATTTTATTGTTAGTTCCAAATATTATATTGTTAAAAATAATATTTTTTCTGGACCAAATTAGCATGCCAATAAAGTAACCCACTATTATTACATACAGTTCCATAATGATTCTCCTCCTCTTAATCAATCACATTACTATTGATTTCTCTGAGATAAGAATCATCTGCCTGTTTTCTTTCATTCTCTATTAATGGCGGTGCAATTGCTTCCTTTATTTCGGTCAATCCCAATACACTAAAAATTCCTGTAGAACCCCCCTTAATACCACCAATTTTCGCACCAGCAAACATGACTATCAAATTCCCATAAATATCCATACCGATCCTCCGCTTAACTCCTTGTATCCCATACTTGTCAATATTTGCATCATTGGCTATGTCCCATGGCAGTACAAGTGCATCTCCTATGATTGTTTCTCGCCCTAAATATTTGGCTGCTTTCGCATTGATTCCACTGGACACCGCGCTTTCAAATATGGTTTCTCCATGTGCACGTGTTGCTGTAACTAATACCGGCTCAAAAAGACTTCCTCCTTCTTTCACCGTAAATGGTCTGCCCGTCTTTAAGTCCCACAATATGTACCGGGCGTTGATATTGGTGAATATCTTTGTCTTTCATCTATGGCTTCCCAGTCTTTTTGTAATCGTTTCTTCTCTTCTTCTGTCTTTGTGTTTTTCATATCGTATCGTATCTTTCTTTTCCTGTGTAGACTCCACTTTATTGTAAGGACACGAAACATATTATTTATTGACTAAATATTACTAAATACTAAATATTGATAAATAATAAAAACAGCATTATAGAAATCAGAATAAAAAAAGCCCCGCAAGCCTTTTTTATTTCATCCATTTCTATATTGTTCACTTTGTTATATTTCCATTTTGTATAAATTATTATCGTATTCCACCATAAAACTACGCAACCTAAGTACAAATACACTAAATTCTTGATCCAATCATCTATTCCTATCCGATCAGATAAAACGACACATCCTATGCCAATGATAAGCCCTGCGCTAGTCAAGAAAAAACTAGACGGCGCATTTTCCACAATAATTCGCTCCTTTTCTGACATATATAATTTTAAAAAGACCATCCTAAAAAGTAATATTCCTATAAATACGAGTATCAAATCATATTCTATACTTCCTAAAAAATGATTCATTTCCCCGTCTCCCATTTAGTATTTTGTTCATCTTCTTTGTTCTCTAAAGCTTCCAACTTTTACTTAGAGGCCTCAACTCCATAGGTTGCAGTTCCCCCCCGCCAGTACGCCAGCAGCAATTGCCCCAGTAGGTCCTGCAAATCCACCAATCACAGCAGCACCACCGCCAGCTACTATTGGCAATACATCCAAAATATCCGCTCTAAATGCATTGTAAGGGGATTTAAATCTTTCGTGGTTTTCCTGTATCCCGTATAGGTAAGACGCACCTG
>OJQJ01001614.1_pt1 | contig 11290 bp, 10 predicted proteins | sample 1598671 | NCBI WGS metagenome assembly OJQJ01 (sample SAMN03922499, study PRJEB24848) | human gut metagenome | isolation source: stool sample | host: Homo sapiens | place: Germany | collected 2011-11 | reverse complement strand
ATACCGTTGGTATCAACAAACATGTAGGTTTTCTTGCTTCCTGGCTGATCATGGCAGCGTGGATCTCTGTTCCGCCGGCTGTTGTTATGGCGATCATGACATGGGTAAATAAGACCTTTGCTCTGGGACTTGGAACATGGCAGATGGTAGGCTGTGCAGCGGTTCTTTTAGTACTGTATTTCTTTATGAGTATCCAGAATGTACAGTTCTTAGTTAAGGCTCAGGCAGGTATGTTGTTCTGCAACATTACCGTTACAATTTTAACAGGATTTATCCTTCTGTTCTCCGGTCACTGGCATATTTCAAATTTTGGAAATATTTTCCAGTCTACTCTGGACTCCGTATATGGTATTCCTGGATGGGTCATTGGCATGGCACTTCTGATCACACCATACTTCGGATTTGAAACAGTACCTCAGATGGTTGAGGAAGGTGACTTCCCGATCAAGAGTTCCAAGAAAGCAATCTGCGGTTCCATTTTAACCTGTGGCTGCATTTATGTGTTCTATTATTTCTGCGTAGCAGGTCTGGATGGATTAAAGGATGTGTATACAAACTTTGCACAGGATGGTTTCTTAACCATTGCTACCATGCAGAATGTACTGGGCTGGACATTCTGGCCGATCATTGTAGGTATCCTTTCCTGCCTCTTAGGTATGGGCGCTTCCTTACTGGGCTTCTGGATGTCTACCGTCCGTATGCTGTACTCTATGGCAAATAAGAACTTCCTGCCAAAGGTATTCGCAGCTGTAAACAAAAATCAGCAGCCAATGCTTCCAAACGTATTCCTGCTGGTATTATCGCTTATCTTTATCGTACTTCAGAACTCCTCAGACTTTATGAGCGCGTTCTTCAACCTGATGAGCTTTGGCTGTGCATGTGCATATGCGCTGACTATGATCTCCGCAGTATGTATTCATAGAAAACATCCAGACTGGAAGAGTTCCAACACCGTAAAGGGCGGTGATGCGTTCCGTCTCTTTGCAATGTGTATCGCAGTTGCTATCGCATTCTTCTGTACACTGGGACAGGGAATTGATTCCTGGATCTGCTTTGGCGTATATCTGGGTGTAGGTGTTGTGATCTGGCTTTGGATGGTACTTGTAAACTGGAAGAAACATCCGGTAGAGATCGAGACTCCGGATGGTATCCAGAAGTTCTAAAAGAAAGTTCAGAAAAGTTTAAATGACATGGCAGACATGCCTGGATAAAGAAGGAGCATAAAAACATGTCTGATACAAAAAATACAGAAAATGAGTCTGGCGGACTGAAGAAAAGTCTTCGTCTGATCTATGTATATGCCATTGCCGCAGGTGCTATTTTCACCTTTATCGGATATTGGGATACCATTTTCTATGAATATTGTGGTGCGGGTACATTTTTAGGATTTATCCTGATGACGCTGTTGATCCTTCCGATTGCTATGGTCTACTGCGAACTGGCACCGTTGTTTCCAAGGGCAGGAGGAGAGCTGATCTACAATACAGTAGGTATTAATAAACATATTGGTTTCTTCTCTTCCTGGCTGATCATGGCAGCCTGGATCGCAGTTCCGCCGTCTGCAGTTATGGCCATTGTCCAGTGGATGTTCCATGTACTTCATATCCAAAGCAGCTTCCTTCTTATAGAAGGAGTTGCTCTGGTCGCTCTTATTGGTTATTGTGCTCTGAGCCTGCAGAATGTGGAGATCGCCGGTAAGATCCAGTTGTACATGCTCATGTTTGCCATTGCAGGTTGTATCGTGGCAACGGTAGCCTTCCTGTTCTCAGGTGTGTGGAGCTTTGATAACTTTAAGAACTTTTTCTATTCACAGGTGGGCAGCCATTTTGGCATTCCGTCCTGGATCATAGGAATGGCTCTTTTGATCACTCCGTTTTTCGGATTTGAAACAGTGCCGCAGATGGTAGAAGAGGGAGACTTCCCAATTAAAGACTCTAACAAAGCCATCCTCGGTTCCATCGTTTCCTGCGGTATTGTATATTCCCTGTTTTTCTTCGGACTGGGCGGCATGCCGGTACAGCCTTTGGTAGAAGAAGGGGGCGCAGCTGTTAATGGTTTTCTGGCCATCACCATGATGGAGCAGTTAGGCGGCGGCTGGGGTGTATTTGCAGTGATCTTTGGTATTGCAGCGATCCTTTGTGCCATTGGCACCTGCTTACTTGGTTTCTGGCTGTCAACCGTTCGTCTGATGTATGCAATGGGAGAAAACAATTTCCTTCCAAAGGCATTTACAAAATTAAACAGTCATCAGCAGCCGGTATTACCAAATATCCTGCTTCTCATCATATCCCTGGTATTCCTGCTTTTGCAGAATGCCACCACCTTTATGAATGACTTTTTCAATCTGATGAGCTTTGGCTGTGCCTGCGCATATGCGCTGACGATGATCTCAGCAATGCGGATCCACAAGAAATATCCAAACTGGGTATCTCCTTATAAATTAAAAGGTGGAAATTTCACAAGAGTATTAGCTCTTATCATTGCAGTAGTCATCGCTTTCTTCTGTACGTTAGGACAAAGCGCTGGTTCCTGGAAGTCATTTGGAATTTACCTGGGAGTAGGAGTCCTCTTATGGCTGTGGATGGTCCTTGTAAACTGGAAAAAACATCCGGTAGAGATCGAAACAGTGGAAGGCTTAAAGAAGTTTTAGAAACTTAATTTTGAACCTGTACGGGAAACCGTCTGGCATATATAATAACTATAATAGTTAAAACAATAACAATTTTTTATATGTAAAGGAGAATGTAAAATGGCTAAATTGGATGGTAAGGTTGCATTAATTACAGGAGCTGCTGCAGGACTTGGTGAAGGTATTTCTACCGCATACGCAAAATACGGCGCAAAGCTGATCATGGTAGACTTATCTCCGGAAGTAGAAAAGACTGCTGAAAAGCTGAGAAAAGAATACAACGCAGAGATCATTACTGTTGTTGCAAACGTAGCTGACCGCGCACAGATGGATGCAGCTGCTGCACAGGGTGTTGAAAAATTTGGTGAGATCAATGTTGCATGCTGCAACGCAGGTGTGTGCCGTCTGGCTCCTTTTGAGGAAATGGATGATAAGACCCGTGATTTCCACATTGATGTAAATATCAAGGGTGTATGGAACACCTGTAAGGCAGTTATCCCATACATGTTAAAGCAGGGCGGCGGCAACATCGTTATCGCTTCTTCTGTAACCGGTGATATCGTTGCTGATGCTGGTGAAGCAGCATACGCTATGACAAAGGCTGCATTAGTAGGTCTGACCAAGTGCCTGGCAGTTGAGTATGCAAGCCGCAATATCCGTGTAAACTGCTCACAGTTAGGATATGCACGTACACCAATGGTTGAGAAGATGGCAGTTGAGTCCAATCCTGAGAACCCAGAGGCAGCTATTGCAGATATCGCTGTAGGTGTTCCTATGAAGCGTCTTGCAAAACCGATCGAAGTTGGCGAACTGTTCGCATTCCTTGGAAGCGACGAATCCAGCTACCTGACCGGATCCCAGATCGTTATCGACGGTGGCAGCACACTGCCAGAGACCATGTCTATTGGTACCAACTAAAAATAACTTGAAAATCAAATAAAACCGCACTATAATAGTAAAGAACTGGAAAAGGGGAGCTGGCAGTCAGTCGGCTGAGAGTGGGATGTGTTTCCCAGACCCGTAACCTGATTTGGATAATGCCAACGTAGGGATATAAAACCGAGGTCTTTTTAGAGTGTGATCTTAGCGGATATGTCTGTTGCAGGCTTATCCGCTTTTTCGTGTGCAATGAGCCAAAGTCCGCACTTGCGGGAGACCATGGCGAATGCCGCGAAAACCGGAAAAATGCGGAGCTTTTTTCCGGTCTTAGGTCTTCCAGGCGGCATATTGGGGGCACCACCTTATGTCGCATAATAAAACGTGGCCTGCAGTAGAACATGTTAAACGTACATTGTATACACTGTGGGAATGCTGAGAAGGGAGAAGACGATTATGAAAACAGCATTAACGATCGCCGGGAGTGATTCCAGCGGAGGCGCCGGTATTCAGGCCGACATTAAGACAATGATGGCAAACGGAGTATTTGCCATGAGCGCGATCACAGCACTGACTGCGCAGAACACAACAGGAGTAGAGGCAATTTTAAATGCCACTCCGGAATTTTTAGGACAGGAATTAGACTGTATTTTTACTGACATTTATCCGGATGCAGTAAAGATCGGTATGGTATCAGACAAAGAGCTGATCTGCATGATCGCGGCAAAGTTAAAGCAGTATGATGCGAAAAATGTAGTAGTAGATCCGGTCATGGTAGCGACCAGCGGAGCGAGACTGATCAGTGAAGATGCTATTGAGACTTTAAAGGCAGAATTATTCCCGCTGGCAAAGATCCTTACACCAAATATACCGGAAACAGAAGAACTGACGGGAATGAAGATCACATCTGTCGCAGATATGGAAGCTGCCGCAAAGAAGATCTCTGAGACATATAACTGCGCCGTACTGTGCAAAGGCGGACATAAGTTAAATGACGCCAATGACCTGCTTTGGAGCGAAGGAAAAGGACGCTGGTTTGCAGGAAAGCGTATTGATAATCCAAATACCCATGGAACAGGTTGTACCTTGTCTTCCGCAATTGCATCAAATCTTGCAAAAGGAAGAGACTTGGAAACCTCTGTCAAGTATGCGAAAAACTATATTTCCGGCGCACTTGCCGATATGCTTGACCTTGGAAAAGGAAGCGGCCCTATGAATCATGCATTTGCAATCGAAGGAGAATATGAAAGATGAGTGAAAAAAGAACTTCCGTTTTTTCAAACGGTTTAATCTGGTTTGGGGCAGGAGTGTCTTTAGCTGAGATCCTGACCGGTACCTATTTCGCACCACTTGGTTTTGGAAGAGCAATGGCAGCAATTCTGCTCGGACACCTGATCGGCGGACTCATGATGTTTGCCGCAGGAATGATCGGGGCAAAAGAGCGGAAAAGTGCCATGGAAACTGTAAAAATGAGTTTCGGTGAGAAGGGAAGCCTTCTCTTTGCAGTATTAAACGTGCTGCAGCTTGTCGGCTGGACTGCTATCATGATCTATGATGGTGCACTCGCAGCAGACGGCCTGTTACATAGCGGCATATGGATCTGGGCAATTGTGATCGGAATTTTGATCATAGTGTGGATCTTTATCGGACTGACCAATCTTGGAAAGTTAAATACCGTTGCAATGACCGCACTCTTTGTATTGTCACTGGTACTTTTTAAGGTGATCTTCTTTAATACAGATTTTGTAATGCCGATCGCAGTAAGTGATGATATGATGACTTTTGGAGCTGCGGTAGAGCTTGCAGTCGCAATGCCTCTTTCCTGGTTACCGCTTATCAGCGATTATACGAGAGAAGCAGAAAAACCATTCGCAGCAACCTTTACAAGTGTATTCGTATACAGCGTAGTCAGCATTTTTATGTACATGATCGGTATGGGAGCCGCTATTTTTACCGGCGAATACGATATCGCGCAGATTATGTTAAAGACAGGTCTTGGCGTTGTGGGATTACTGATCATTGTATTCTCAACCGTTACAACAACGTTCTTAGATGCTTATTCCGCAGGAGTTTCCTGTGTTTCCATTTCTTCTAAAATTCAGGAGAAATGGGCAGCGATCATTGTTACTGTGATCGGAACGATCGCAGCGATCGTTTATCCAATGGATAACATTACAAACTTCTTATATCTGATCGGATCTGTTTTTGCTCCGATGATCGCAGTGCAGATTGCAGATTACTTCATTTTGAAGAAAGCGGATTCTGAAAAAAATGCTTTCCAGTGGCGTAATCTGATCGTATGGCTTGCCGGATTTATTATTTACCGCATATTAATGCACGTAGATACTCCGCTTGGAAATACTCTGCCGGATATGGTGATCACAGTCGTTCTCTGCCTGATTGTGGAAAAGGTTGCAGAAGCAATGCGAAAATGAGGACGAAAGAATGAAAAAATCTAACTTAAAGAAATTAACAGTCACAGCAATTTTAGCAGCAGTAGCCGTAGTGGGAAGCTTATTTTCCTTCCCGGTATTCGGTTCAAAATGTGCACCGGTACAGCATATGGTAAATATTTTATGTGCAGTTACCGTAGGTCCTTGGTGGGCACTGGCACAGGCATTTATCGCATCTTTGATCCGTAACTTATTAGGACTTGGAAGCCCGCTTGCATTCCCGGGAAGTATGTGCGGTGCATTACTTGGCGGCCTGCTGTATAAATATGGAAAGAAACTTCCGTTTGCTTACATTGGAGAAGTAGTGGGAACCGGTATTCTCGGCGGAATGCTTTCTTATCCGGTTGCATATCTTGTTATGGGAAACACAGCAGCAACATTGTTTATGTTCGTAGTGCCATTCCTCATCAGTACCTGTGGAGGAACAATCATTGCGATCATTATCACACTGCCATTAAAAAAATCAGGTATGCTCGGAAAAATGAAGGACAGTCTGGAAGAGTAGATGAAAGTTTTTCTGCGCACTCTTTAATTTCTTATAAAGGAAGAGAAAGATGCAAAGTAAGAAAGCCTGTCGGGATTTATGTCCCGGCAGGCTTTCTTTACATGTAACATTATGAAAGGGAGTTTTCTTTTTTGCAACGGAGAATTCCAAGAAGCAGCAGTACCGGAAAGATAATTCCTGCCAGAATGCCCATTTTCAGGTTGTCTCCCAAAGAATCTGAAATCATTCCAACCAGGGTAGGACCTCCTGCACAACCCATATCTCCACCTAGTGCCAGTAATGCAAACATAGCTGTCCCACCTTTTGGCAAAGCTGCGGATGCCTTACTGAATGTCCCTGGCCACATGATTCCTACTGAGAGCCCACAAATCGCACAGGCAATCAGATTTAATAACGGAGCCCGGAATAATGAAATCCCCAGATAGGATAAAATACATAGTAAACAACTATAAATCATAAAGTGATCTAAATTGATACGATCGCCATACTTGCCATAAAATAATCTTGAGGTTCCCATTAGAATTGCAAAAGCCATCGGTCCGGCTAAATCTCCTGCGGCTTTGGAAATTCCAAGTCCTTTTTCAGCAAAAGCCGAAGCCCATTGGCTTACTGCCTGTTCACTTGCCCCGGCACATATCATCATGATCAGTAAAATCCAAAAGATTTTCAGCCGGAACAATTCTTTTAATCCAAGACCGTTTTCGCCATCCTCAAGCAGAGGTGCGATTGGTACCTTTGCAAAAACAAAAGCGTTTCCAATAGGAATGACTGCCCAGATAATAGCTAATATTTTCCAGTTATCTATACCCGCTGCATAGAAAAACAAAGTTGATAAAAGTACAACTCCGGCATGTCCCCAGCAATAAAAAGAATGGAGTAGGCTCATCGCTTTCTCTTTATTATCAGACGGGCAGGCCTCAACGACAGGACTGACCAGAACTTCCAGAAGTCCGCCACCTATGGCATAAATCATTACTGCAATCAAAATTCCGATAAAGGGAACCGGTAAAATTTCAGGTAAAACTGTAAGAAGAAGTAATCCTGCCGCTGCAAGGGCATGAGCTGCGATCATGGATACCCGATAGCCTATTTTATCGATGAATCTGACAGAAAGAAGATCGACCAGTAGTTGTATTCCAAAATTAAAAGTTACCAGTAAAGTGATCTGGGAAATCGGAACATGGTAGCTTTTCTGAAAAAATAAGAAAAGTAATGGTGTAAAATTGTTCACGACAGCCTGTACAATATAACCTACAAAACAGGCAGTGATCGTCTTATTATATTGGTTTTTCATTTGTTTTTATTCTCCTTTAACAAATGTGATTATATCGCAAAGATTGTGTGCAGTCATTGTACAAAATTGCATATTTATAGTACAATATGGTAAAAATTAGTATTTATAAGGAAATGCATTATGGACTATTTTAAGATAACTACAGATGAAACACTGCGGGAAACGGTTCAGCATGGCAGTGAACGTTATCCTTTTGCATATTATCCTGAGGATATCTGGCAATTTGATTTTCACCGTATCGACTGGCACTGGCATCATGAGCTGGAATTTCTTTATGTTGCAGAAGGCACAGCAATCTGCTTTATCGGTACAAGCAAAGTAGAACTGCATAAAGGCTGCGGCATATTTATTAATAGTGGTGTGTTACACTGTTTTGAAGCACGATCCAGCACATTTACGCCTAATATTGTTTTTGCACCAACTCTGCTGGCATCCGAAAACAGCCTTATTTATGAAAAATATATTCTGCCGGTGATAAATTCAGCAGTAGAATATCAGATTTTTGATCCAAACAGTACATCGGAAAGAAGTGCTTTACAGCTTATGTTACAGATTTTTGAACTCCAGGGAAATGGGCAGGATAATGAATTATGTACCATACAACTTCTGCTTCAGTTCTGGAATATATTGTTTAAAGATGGAGGCTGGAATTCTGATTCGGACAGCCTCCAGCGGCTAAATCATAATCAGGCAAGACTGCAAATTATGATGCAGTATATACATGAACACTATGCGGAAGAAATTACACTGGAAATGATTGCGGCATCGGCATCTATCAGCAAAAGCGGAGCGTTACATATTTTTCAATCCGGCATACATTGTTCGCCGGTAGCGTATCTGATTCAATACAGGCTGGCACAGGCTGCCAGACAACTTTATACTACTCAAAAATCGGTTGCCTCCATTGCAAATGAAACCGGATTTACAAGTGCCGGCTACTTTTGCCGGAAGTTCAGACAGTATTATAATAGAAGTCCGAAGGAATACAGAAAGAAAAAAACGGAAGAAAGTTCTTAAAGTTTGTTTTATAACTACACATTATAAAAAGCGTGTGTTATGATAAGGTCTGATGTGGAATCAGAAATAGATAATAAAAAAATGACAGAGAAAATCAGAACACTACATAAGAGAGACGAGGAATCATGAGTATTTCAGAAAAATATATAGCAGAGCTTTATAACAAAATACAGGAAGAGCGACCGATCATCCATTGCATTACCAATGCCGTGACAGTGAATGACTGTGCAAATATTTTACTGGCAGCGGGGGCATCGCCGACAATGGCACACCATCCGCTCGAGGTGGAAGAGATCACTGCAGGTACGAAGGCACTTGTCTGTAATTTTGGCGCAATCGCTGATTACGAGGCAATGGAAAAGGCAGGGAGAGTGGCTGGCGAATTAGGACATGCCATTGTCATTGATCCTGTCGGGGTATCAGGTTCGAGTTATCGGAGAGAAAAGTGCCAGATGCTGATCGAAAACATCCATCCAACCTGTATCCGCGGAAACTATTCAGAGATCCGGGCACTGATGGAGCATTGCAGCACGGCAACAGGTGTGGATTCTGGCGATAAAAATCTGGATATAGAGGCAATGAAGCAGTACGCAAAACAATATCATCTGATCATGATCGCTTCCGGGGAAAAAGATATTATCACAGATGGAACCGCCATTTATATTTGTGAAAATGGGGATGCCAAAATGGCAAAGATCACAGGCAGCGGATGTATGTCTTCGGTTATGCTCGGGGCTTTTCTGGGAACAGTGCCTTCCGTGCAGAGTGCAGCAGCCTGTTGTGCGTTTGTTGGAATTGCAGGAGAACTTGCATCGGAAAAAACAGATGCATGTGGAGGTGGAACCATGACGTTCCGTAACCTTTTTATTGATGAAGTATCTTTGATGACACAGGAAAAAATGAGTAGATGTAAGGTGCACATATGATTACATTAAATGATTATCTATATTCCGGTGATACGGTTTTTAAAATATTAAAAAAGTACGCACATGATTTACAGGAGTCGGCAGTCTCAAATCAGAATGAAGTGGATCTGATACATTGCAGGTTTTTAATGCAGATTATGGATTTGCTCGAGCATAATGATTTCCTGACCGCACAGTCACAGAAAATCAGAGAATTTTATAAATATATGGCGAAAGAATACCCGTATCTTTCTTTTGCATTTAAGGGGCGGATCAAATCATTAATCCGTGCGGAAGCAAAGTTCAATGGATATGTGGTGGAATATATTTATGACTATTATGAAAAACATGCGACGTATCCATCTGTCGTAGAATTAGGAGAAAAACTGAATTGTTTTCGGGATCTCATTGCGTACCGGATTGTTATTTCCATGCCAAAATGTCATGTGAAGGACAAGAAAGAGCGGGAAAATCAGGAAATCAAATATTTGTACGAGATTGCAAATGTATTAAAAGATTTTCTGGAAGAACGTGGTTTTACAGCAGAACCTGCTGGTGGAGTAAAGAAAAGCACATCTGAATTGTTAAGAGAGGAAGTCCGTCCTTATTATCGTGATTATATAACAAACGTGGACCCGGATGGTTATCGTTCGCTTCATATTACTTTTTTTGATAACAGTGCAAAATGCTATATGGAGATGCAGCTTCGGACGAAACAAATGGATGATATCGCAGAAATTGGTCCGGCAAATCATCTAGGTTATGAGAAAAAGCAGGAGAGTGAACGCAGAAGAAGAGATGCGATTCCATAAGGAGAGTGTATCTATTTTGACGAAGCGTATGAGCGCGGAATGCAATTGCAGCAGTTGGAACTCAAAGATCTTGATGTTAATATGTTTGCAGCGGTAAATAACAGTCTGATCAATGATGGATGTGGGTTGTATCGGGGAAGATTGATTCTTCCATATGAACACTTGTCAAGATTTCAGAATGATCTGATTGATTAGGTTTTGTTAAACAGTTGCAGAGAAATTTCGATGTTCTGGAATATCTCAAAATGTATACAAAGAAATGCTTGAATTGAACAAAAAATTCGTGAAATTTAAACTATTATACGAAGAAAAAGAATATGCTATTATAATCACACGACGTGCAGCCGAACAGCGATCGCAGAGATTGTTGTCCGGCTGCATTTTTGTCTGTGAAAAATAAAGGAAAAGAGGAGAATAAAATTATGCCAAAAACAAAATTACAGGAAGTTGTTTTTACCATTTTGATGGTATTTGTCATGGTTTACGCCATGATCTGTTACAACATTGCACTGAATATGGGAGGAATGAGCAACATCGTATTCTTAAATGCATTTCATGAATTAGTGATCATGGGACCGATCGCATTTATTTTAGATTTCTTTTTATATGGAAGTCTTTCAAAAAAACTTGCATTCCGCATTGTGACACCGGGCGTGGATAAGCCAATCATGATTATTTTAGCAATTTCATCCATCACCGTATGTCTGATGTGTCCAACCATGAGCTTTTTTGCTACTTTATTATTTAAGAGCTGTCTCTTATACACATCTGACGCTGCCGACGAAGAGGATAGTGTAGA
>OJQJ01001604.1_pt1 | contig 11335 bp, 8 predicted proteins | sample 1598671 | NCBI WGS metagenome assembly OJQJ01 (sample SAMN03922499, study PRJEB24848) | human gut metagenome | isolation source: stool sample | host: Homo sapiens | place: Germany | collected 2011-11 | reverse complement strand
TGATTGATTTCTATGTTCTTCCGCATTATCTTACAGCACCATTTAAGAAAGTTACCGAGAAAATAATGACTGAGTTTTCGGATTTGAATCTATGCCCAATTAACAACCGTCAGGGAATTGTAATTGATGGTGAAGGTTCAAAGGTTATTTGCAAAGACTAATTTGAAAATTCCAGTTTGTCGAACTATCAGTTTGCTTTTACCTCTTGCAAATTAACACATTTCAAACGGTCTGCTTCGGCAGACCGTTTTGCTTTTCAAGGAGGTGAACACCCATGGCAACCACGCGCCTGATGCCCCTGCACACCGGCAAAGGCCGCACGGTGGGACAGGCCATCAGCGACATTATCGACTACACCGAAAACCCGCAAAAGACAGACGGCGGCAGGCTGATTACGAGCTGGCAATGCGACAGCCGGATCGCCGATGCCGAGTTTCTTTTCACCAAGAATCAGTACATTCAAAAGACTGGCAGAGTGCGCGGCGAGGATGATGTGATCGCCTACCATCTGCGGCAATCCTTTGTTCCCGGAGAGATCACACCGGAGGACGCGAACCGTTTGGGCTGTGAGCTGGCCAAGCGCTTCACTAAGGGCAATCACGCCTATATCGTCTGCACCCATATCGACAAAGCCCATATTCACAATCATGTGATCTGGAACTCCACCGCACTCAGCCAGACCCGGAAATTCAGAAACTTTTGGGGCAGCAGCCGCGCCGTGCGGCGGCTCAACGATACCATCTGCATCGAGAACGGCTACTCCATCGTGGAGAATCCGAAGCGCCACGGCAAGAGCTACAACAAGTGGCTGGGCGACAAAAAGAAGCCCTCCCACCGGGAGCGAATCTGCGCGGCCATTGACGATGCGCTGACACAAAAGCCCGATAGCTTTGAAGCGCTGCTGGAGCTGCTGCGGCAGGCCGGGTATGAGGTCAAGGGCAAGAAAGTCCCGTCCCTGTTGAGCGGCGAACAGAAAAAGTCCATTCGCATGGATACCCTCGGTGACGGCTATACTCCCGCAGATCTCCGCGCGGTGATCGCAGGTGAAAAGGCGCATACGCCACGAAAGAACGCCGCCGCGCCGGTCAAACCGGAAAAGCGCAGCGGGAATCTGCTGGTGGACATTCAGGCCAAATTACGCGCTGGCAAGGGTGCCGGTTATGCGCGTTGGGCGACGTTGTTCAATTTGAAGCAGATGGCACAGACGGTGGCCTATCTGCAAGACCATGAGCTGTTAGATTACGCCATTCTCTCGGAGAAAGCGGCGGCAGCGTCCGCTCACTTCAACGAGCTTTCCGCAAGGATCAAATCTGCGGAAACACGCATGGCCGAGATTGCCGTGCTGCGAGAGCATATCGTGGGTTATGCCAAGACCCGCGATACCTACGTTGCCTATCGCAAGGCCGGGTACTCCAAGAAATTTCTTGCAGAGCATGAAAGCGAGATCACGCTGCACAAGGCCGCAAAGAACTATTTTGATGGGCTTGGCCTCAAGAAGCTCCCCACCATCAAGGCGCTGAATACCGAGTACGCCGAACTGCTGGTGGAGAAGAAAGCCGCCTACGCCGACTACCGAAAAGCCCGCGAGGATATGAAAGAGCTGCTGACGGCTAAGGCCAATATCGACCGCATTCTGGAGCTGGACAAGGAGCAGGAGGAAGCGAATGAACGACGGGAACAAGAGGCGGAGCAGCGTTGAGCTGCCTGCCCATAAGCGATTTGCAGAATCGCGCAGCCGATGGATTTATCCATCGTTTCAGAACACAAACTCTGTGTTCTGCGGGGATTGGGGCAGCGCCCCAACAAGCATGAAACAGGCGGGTTCTGTGTGAACGGAATCCGTCTGTTTTCGCAAAGTGGGTACCGCTTTGCATTGCTTGCCATTTTCAGCAACAAATCCTGCTAAATAGCAAAGGCCCAATGTAGACTCTCAATCTGCATTGGGCCTTGCTTTTATCAAAAAGCTAATTTGTTTTAAGCAACCGGCTGCAATCCTTTTACATCAAAGAAGGCAGGCACGCCGCTAAATTCGTAGCCAGCAATCTTGTTGGTATTATAGAGAATCATGTCTTTGTAGTAGGTCAGAGGGATATCGATCACATTACCCAAGTCATAATTGATGAGATAGTTGTAAAGATTCTGTACCTCGGTAGGATCAGCCGTCTGCTTGACGGTGGAAATAGCATCAAAAAACTCCTGGGAGCCGTTCACCTGGCTCAGAGAGAAGGTATGCGGAGTCATAGAGGCCATGGCACCAAAGAAGCAATGCGGGGAGGAGAACTCATATTCACCGATCCAATAGGTGATATCGAAACTTCCGGCCATAATTCCGGCATACCACTCCATCTTTTCGCTGCCCTTGAGTTCGAGACCGATACCGACTTTCTCCAACTGACTCTTGAGCAACGTGGCGTAAGAGGATGCCAAAGCGTCCTGTGCTGTGTCATAGATATAGGTCAAGTTGAGTGCTTCACCATTCTTTTCTCGGATACCAGTCTTTTCATTCATCACCCAACCAGCTTCGTCCAGAAGGGTAGCTGCTTTTTCGGGATCATAGGAGAAGGTTTCTGCCAGTTCAATATCCGTATAGGGTGTTCCCTCCGGGAAAGGCATCTCTGCAATCCGTTCATAGCCGTAGGTCAAGCCATCCGAAAATTCCTGCTTGTTGATAGCATAAGACACAGCCTGACGAACTTTAGCATCCACCAAAGGACCGCTGGACGCATTGAGCGTAATATCACGGGCGCGGGTATCCTTTTCTGCAATCAGCCCCGCAATACCATTCAGCGCAGTAGCCTGCTGGTAGTCCTGGTAGGAAATCATAGAGCTGCCATAAACCAGGTCGATCTCGCCGGTCTGGAGCGCTTGCAGCCGGGAAGTGGAATCAGGAATATACCGGGCGATGATCTCATCAAAGTACGGTGCATCACCCCAGTAATTATCATTGCGGATAAAACGGGTGTATTCACCCGGTACATACTCGTCATAGATATAGGGGCCGGTGCCAGCATAGCCTTGGACCGTCTGGAAGTCACCTTCCACGATTTGATTAGGCGACTGCATTCCGCCCACATCCGGCCAGCAGAAGTCATAGGCATAAGCATAGTAAGGATGCGGATAAGTAATGGTGACGGTATATTCGTCGGTGGCCTCTACGCTCTCAATATCGTAAATACCGGGGCAAGCCATAAACTGAGGATTGCTGTGCATGAAGTCCAGATTCTTTTTTACGGCCTCAGAGTTAAAGGGAATTCCGTCATGGAACGTGACACCCTGGCGAAGTTTCAGAGTCATTACTGTCCCTTTTTCATTGAAGGAGTAGGATTCGGCCAGATTTCCCTTGACCTCTCCATCCTCATATTTCAGAAGGGTTTCGTAAAGCATGGTGCCCATGGAGTAATTATAAACACCCATATAAAGCGGAGACAGAGTGGTTGTCTCGGTCATAGTCGCAATAGTAAGGGTTTTTGCTCCATCTTGGCTTCCAGATGCAGAGTTTGACGGATCGCTATTGGTAGGCCCGCCGCAGGCACTCAACACCATGCAGAGGCAGAGCACCGCTGAAAGCAGAGAAATCAGTTTCTTTTTCATGGTTGATATTCCTTTCTTTGGATATTATATGGATTCAGTACGAATAGCTTCTCGCACGAATACCCCGTGGTTTAATTCGAGAATCCGGCTGGATATGCGATACGCCATCTGCCGATCATGGGTAATCAGCAAATAGGCACAGCCAAATTCCTCGTGGTATCGCTCCAGAACTTGCAACACCGCATCTGCGGAAAGAAGGTCCAGACCGCTGGTAACTTCATCCAGCACCAAAAATTGCGGATGAATGGAAAGTGCTCGGAGCAGAGATAGTCGGCGCTGTTCGCCGCCAGAAAGCTGGCGGACAGGGACACGGAGAAGATGGGAGTCCATGTGCGTCAGCTCCATCAATTCACCAATCCGGTCTCGGCGCTGCTGCTTGTCCAGTTTTGTCAGGTTGCGGAGAGCTTCTTCAACATTACTGTAAACAGAACGGGCGGGATTGAGTGTCCCGGAGGCATCTTGAAAAACAGCCTGAATGTGCTTGCGTTTTTCTCGCCACGCAGATGCTTTCCAACGGCTAATATCTTCTCCGTTCCATGTGATAATACCGCTGGTCGGCTTTTCAATGCCAATCAGGAGCCGTGCCAAGGTGCTTTTTCCGCTGCCGCTTTCTCCGAGAATGGCGATGTTCTCTCCTGCTGACCAGGAGAAGGACACTTCATGGAGCACCTGGAATGGCCTCTGCGTTTCGTCTATATAAGTTTTGGATACACGATCCACTACAAAGCCTTCCATGTCCACTCGCCTCCTTTCCGGGTCTCTGCGGCATGAACAAATGCCTGTGTCCATGCTTGCTGCGGATGGGCAAACAACATCTCGGTATTCTGTCGTTCAATCATAGTGCCCTGTTCCAAAATCATTGTCTCCCGGCAGAGCATTTTCAAGGCGGACACATCATGCGATACAAACAGGATACCGGCAGAGTGGTATTTTTCCTGCAATAGCGTGAGCAGAAGATTGCGGTTTTCTTCATCCAAGGCCGAAGTAGGCTCGTCTGCAAGGATATAGCGAGGGGCAAGTCCTCCCAAACAGGCCATGGATACCCGTTGAAGCATCCCGCCGGAGAGTTGGTTGGGAAAAGCGCTTAAAATCCGTTCGGTATCCTCCAGATTGACGGCCTGCAACTGTTCACGCGCCAACGCCTGTGCCTTGTTTCTCGGCAAATTCAGGCGAAGGCAGAAAGTTTGCACCATCTGTGCGCCTATTTTCATGTGGGGATCAAATGCGGTCATTGGGCTTTGTGGGATGAATCCCAGTACCGTCCCACAGTATTCCCGGCGCTTTTGGGCAGGCAGCCGTTCCAGAGACTTTCCATCCAGCAGGATTTCTCCTTCTTCAATGACGCAGCCATAGGGCAGAATCCCCATGACAGCTTTGATAGTCGTGGTCTTGCCCGACCCGCTGGCTCCGGTCAAACCCAGCGGCTGCCCTGGAATCAGGGAGAAGGAAATATCTTGCACAAGCGGTTGATTCTCTTTGGATCGAATCGTTAAATGCTTTACTTCAAGCATCGATCTGCCCTCCTGACTCCAACTGGCGACCCAGAAGGTTAAATGACAGGACGCACAGAAAGATAACCAACATAGGATAAAGGACCAGGCCCGGTGCCAACCCAAACGAAGTCCGTCCCTCAGAAACCATGCTGCCCCAGTCGATGACCCCTTCGCCCAAGCTCAGACCAATAAAGGAGAAGCCTGAAATGGAAAGGATCATTTCTCCAGCGGAAAGGCAGGAGAAGCGAAAAGCATCCTGAACAAGATTCGGCAAAATATGAACCAGCAGGATGCGAAAACGAGAAGCGCCAGAGGCCACAGCGCAAAGGACATACGCTTTGCTATATTCCAGCTCCGTTTTCGTCTTTACCAGCTTAATCATCCGCAGGATAAGGGAAACTGTGAGAGCCACAACCATGGTGGATACACTATTGCCCCAGGTGCTGATAAAGATAATAAGATAAGCAATGGGCGGAATGGCAGTAACTGCATTTAGAATACTTTCAAACAGCACATTGCGTCCTGCTTTTCCCTGACCCAGCAGAAGGCCGAGCAGGATACCAACTGTCATAACGATGGCGGAACCCATCAAAACGATGCCAAGCGTGGTATAGCCGCCATACAGGATGCGTGAGAACATACACCGCCCGTATTGATCTGTTCCCAGCGGATATTCTGCGCAGGGAGCCAAAAAGGACTGCGTGATAACGACTTTCTCCGGGTCATTCGGGGCAACCAGAAAGCCCAAAAAGCAGAACAGAATCACCAAAGCTGGTAAAATGCTTAAAAAGAGAATATGTAACTTTTTCATTGGGCTACCCCCTCAGCGTGACCGCGCTGGAATATCCGCTGAAGAATATCGGAGACTGTGTTGCAGATTACCAGGAAGAAAGCTAAAAACAAAATCGTAGCATGGATCATGGGCGTGTCCCGGTATAGCACACTATCCACGATGGAATATCCGAGTCCGGGCAGAGAAAATATTTTCTCCACGATAGCGGAACCTGCCAGAGAAATACCAACCATCTGCAAGAAGCTGGGAGCCAGACCAGCCAGCGCATGGGGCAGCGCATGAGTCCACAGAATCCTCATATCGGATAATCCTCGGCAGCGGGCGTACATTGCATAATCCTCATTCATCTCTCGTTCGATATTTTGGGAGAGAAGCTGAGAATAGAGGGCGATTCCTCCCAAGGCCAAACAGATAGCCGCAGGCAGGTACCGCATCAAGCCCGTACTGGAGGCCACGGAAATCCACCCAAAGCGAACCGCAAACACATCAAGAAAAGAGCTGGCAAGGAAAAACGGCGGGATGGATACTCCCACGATACACACGAATACCAACAGCAGGTGTATCCATTTACGCCTGCACCAATAGCACAGACTTCCAACTAAGAGGATGCCAACCACTTCAATAGCTGCGGCTATCAGTACAATGCTCAGCGTGACACCCATTGCGCGGGACACTTCTCCAAAAACAGACCGTCCGTTAACCAGAGAAGTCCCGAAATCAAGATGGAGCGCATTTCTGATCCACGTTCCGTACTGAACCAACAATGGCTGGTTGAGCCCCATTTTCTCCCGTAATGCGTCAAGCTGCTCTGGCGTGTATAACATAAAAGTTCTCCGGGCATAGGCTTCCGCCGCATCCACCGGAGAGAGCTTTACCAACAGAAATGAGAGAAAGGTCACAATCAGCAAGGTCAGCAGAAGTTCCATGACTTTTCTTACTGTGAAGGAATGAATCAGTCTTTTCAACGCATGTTGCCCTCCCTTGCTTTTTCTTTGTTTTTGTGCTATTATCGGTTAGAGTCAGCTAACCGCACCCTAAATTATAGTCACTCTACCCGTGAAAACAAGAGATTCCCTACTCATTTGGTCGATTGCGAAAAACATTTGGCCGATAGCAAAAAAGGAGGTGATGTCCGGTGCGTACAGGATTTGAGCAACTATGCCTTTCTCACTTGCCGCAATTAGGACTCAAGCCAGCCCAGAAGGGGCAGGAAGAAAAAAACGGAGTGGGTTTTACTTTTGTCCCGGAGCCGGAAGTTGGTGACGGCTATCTGTGGACTTATCCTATCAACACCACATGCTCATTGACTGTTTATGACGTGGTGTTCCATCGGGATATGTCCTTTTGTTATCACCACCCTGCTGCGCTGATGGTTGCAGTCAGTTCTCCGGGCAGCGCCGAGCCTGCGGTAACAAAGCCCTGCACCAATCCGGAAAATTTGGTAGGTTACTTTTTGGAAGAAGGAACCTTTGGTCATACGATTCCTAAAAACACTCCGGTGCGGAGTATTGGGATCAGCCTAATGCCGGAGTTCTACGAACAGCAGCTTCCCGCGCTGATGGGACAGGGGGCTACGCAAGTGCGAAAGGCTGCCTGTTCGCTGGACGGTTCCGTTTCACTCCCGGAAGTTGAGAGTCTGCTCCGCCAAATGGGAGCCTATATGCCGCAGTCGGGAACGGCGGGGCTTCGCTATGAGGCAAAGATATTCGATCTGCTATCTGCCCTTCTGGAGTGGAACGATCTGACTTTATCTACTCCAGCCGTCGCCTGTATTTCTGCAAAGGACCAAGAGGCTTTGCAAAGTCTCAAACACTTCCTCCGTCAAAATTACTCTGCCCAAGTGGATCTTCCCCGTTTGGCTCAGATGTGCTATATGAGCAAATCGAAACTAACCTATCTGTTCCGTATGCTCTACGGCACCACGATTTATGAGTTCGTTTTGGCTTGCCGGATCGACCGGGCAAAAGAACTGCTTGCCGACCAAGAAAAAAAGATCAGCGAGATTGCAACGCTGGTTGGATATGAGAGGCAAAGCAGCTTTTCTGCCGCATTTCACCAGAGAACAGGCATCACTCCCAACGAGTTCCGACGCCAACTGGGCAACTAATAAAAAGAATATTATCTGATCTAAAATCACGCCACGGCTGCCGTGGCGTGATTTTTTTGCAATCGGCCAAATCTATTTCGGAATATTCCAGACTTTAAGTGAAATGATTGCGCTTTTTATAGACGGACAGTATTCTTTAGTCAGTTGATGCAAATTTTTTCGGTAATAAGGAGGTAGCACGATGGATCAAAAGAAAAAAACTGGAATTTCCAGACTTTTAGAGTTCGGGGGACGTTACCGCTGGATGACAGTGTTAGCTTGTGTTTTATCCGGGCTCAGTTCCGTGCTCATGCTGTGTCCCTTTTTGTGCATTTGGCTTGTCCTGCGGGATGTGTTGGCGGCTTTACCGGACTTGAGCAAGGTAGATGTAGCTGCAATGACTCTCTATGGATGGGCCGCTTTGGGTTTAGCTGTTGGAGGTTTTCTTCTCTACGCACTGGCTCTTTTGTTTTCCCATTTGGGTGCGTTTCATACAGCAAAAAATATGCAGTCTCAAGTTTTGCACCATCTGGCATCGCTTCCGTTGGGCTTTTTCTCCCAAAACAGCAGCGGTAAACTGCGGAAGATCATCAATGAGAACACGGCGCAGACGGAAAACTTCTTGGCGCACCAGCTTCCAGATATGGCCGGATCAGCCGTGACTGCTGTGACAATGCTGGTCATGCTGCTGTTTTTCGATTGGAGATTAGGGAGCCTGTCCATACTCCTGTTGGTTGCGGGGTTTATGGTGCAGATGCTTATGACCAACGAGAAATCCATGTCCTATATGCGAAAATATCAGGATGCCTCTGAGCAGATGAATAATGAGGCGGTAGAGTACGTCCGAGGCATTCCCGTGGTAAAGGTGTTCCAGCAAACGATATACTCATTTAAGAGTTTCTATGCCGCTATTATGCACTACAAGGACAACGTGACAGAATACGCACTTTCTTGTCAGGGACCGATGGTGGCCTTCAATGTAATCATCAACGCCTCCTTTGCCGTGTTGATCCCGGCTGGTATTCTTTTGATTGGCCCGGAGCATTACAGTGAATTTCTGCTGGATTTAATTTTCTACATATTGTTTACTTCCGGCACCGCAGGTATCCTCAATAAAATTCTGTTTTCCGGCACACACCGGATGATGGCGCAAGAAGCAGTACGCCGGATTGACTCTCTGCTGGCAGAGCCTTCTGTGGTGGAAAGCACACTTGCCCGGATACCAGATCGAAATGATGTGGAATTTCAGGATGTGACCTTTACCTATCCGGGAGGCAAAACGCCTGCGCTCACGCACCTGTCATTCCAGATTCCAGAGGGAAAAACCGTGGCCCTGGTAGGTGCGTCTGGCAGCGGAAAGACTACCGCTGCCGCTTTGATACCCCGGTTTTGGGATGCACAGGAAGGTGCTGTCTGTATTGGCGGTGTCCCGGTTCCTCAAATCCCTAAATATGAACTGATGAATCGTATTGCCTTTGTATTTCAGGACAGTCGGCTGCTAAAGGCCAGCATACTCGAAAATGTCCGAGCATCCCGGCCAGATGCGACAAGAGAACAGGTGATGGAGGCGCTCCGGGCTGCCCAGTGCGATGATATTTTAGAGAAATTACCAAAGGGCATGGATACTGTTTTAGGCTCTAAGGGTGTCTACCTCTCCGGCGGAGAGCAGCAGCGTATAGCGCTTGCGCGGGCTATACTCAAAGATGCCCCTATCGTTCTGCTGGATGAAGCAACCGCCTTCGCTGATCCTGAAAACGAACACAAAATCCAGATAGCATTTGAGCGCCTGACCAAAGGGAAAACGGTCCTTATGATCGCTCACCGGCTTCCTACCATTCAAAATGCCGACGAGATACTGGTGCTGGAACAAGGGAGCATAGCGGAGCGGGGCACCCATGATGCACTGATGGAACGAAATGGGATTTACGCCTCCATGTGGAGAGATTATCAAACCTCGGTTGCTTGGAATATTGGAAAGGAGACCCATCATGCTTCGTAAACTCTTTGCCCTGACCGAGCAAGGCGCAAAAGACCTGAAGAAAGGAATCATTGCCTCGGTCTTTGCATCACTCAGTCTGATGTTGCCCATGGGGTTGCTCCTGATGCTGGTTATGCAGTTGCTCCAGCCGCTTTTGGGCATTGACGCCGCGGCTCCCTCGCTGGGAACCTATACTGGAATGTGCCTGATCCTACTGGCAATAATTTTCTTGACACACTATATCCAGTACCGTTGTACTTATATTGCGGCCTATGCCGAAAGTGCCCAACGAAGGATCGGCCTGGCAGAAAAATTACGCACCCTGCCGCTGTCTTTCTTTGGCAAGCGGGACCTTTCCGACCTGACCACGACCATGATGAGCGACTGTAATGATCTGGAACGCGTCTTTGCCTACACGATCCCTCAAATTTTCGGAACAGCCATCTGTTGCGTAATCGTCTGCCTCTGCTTGTTTTTTATGGACTGGAGGATGGCACTTGCAATCTTGTCGCCCTTTGTTCTGGCACTTCTTGTTCTTGTAGGCAGCAAACGGCTGCAAGATAATACGGATTTGAAGAAGTTCCAATCCAAACTCGATGCCGCCGATGGAATCCAGGAATTTTTGGAGAGTATCCGGGATTTGAAAGCCAACAACCAAGAAGATACTTATTTAGCAGGGTTGGATAGAAAACTGGAGAAAATCATACATACTTCCGTTTGCTATGAAATGACCAGCGGCTTGATGATTACCTCCTCGCAGATGCTCCTTCGGCTGGGGTTCCCGGCAACGGTATTGGTGGGTACGTTGTTGTTGACACGGGGAGAATTGGACTTGTTTTATTTTCTCATGTTTTTGGTGACGGCTTCCCGTATTTATGATCCACTTAGCGGCGTGATGATGCAGCTTAGTGAGATTTTCAACGCAATGCTCCAATTACGCCGCATGAAAGCTATTGAACAGGAGCCTGCGCAGGAGGGCGCAACGGCGTTTCAGTCTAACGGCCACGACATTTGCTTTAATCATGTAGGATTTTGGTACCAGGAAGGTGAGGATGTTTTATCCGATGTAACCTTCACGGCCAAACAGGGGGAAGTGACCGCACTGGTCGGTCCCTCTGGGGGCGGTAAGAGCACCACGGCAAAACTGGCAGCACGTTTTTGGGATATTCAGAAGGGCACGATCACCATGGGCGGTGTGGACATCTCCACGGTGGACCCGGAAACACTGTTGAAGGACTACGCCATTGTGTTCCAGGATGTGGTGCTGTTCAACGATACCATCATGGGAAATATCCGTCTGGGCCGCAAGGACGCCACGGATGAGGAGGTCATGGCCGCGGCCAGGGCCGCCCAGTGCGATGAGTTTGTTCAGCGTCTGCCGGAGGGATACCAGA
>OJQJ01001599.1_pt1 | contig 11348 bp, 10 predicted proteins | sample 1598671 | NCBI WGS metagenome assembly OJQJ01 (sample SAMN03922499, study PRJEB24848) | human gut metagenome | isolation source: stool sample | host: Homo sapiens | place: Germany | collected 2011-11 | reverse complement strand
GTGCTGGTGCTTGCAGAAGAGCCGCCGCATGCGGCCAGAGCGCCGGCTGCGCCCAGAATGCCAGCGGCCTTCAGGAACGAACGGCGGGAAATGCAGTTTTTCATAGTAGTTTCTCCTTCGCATTCAAGATGCTTCACGTTGTTGGCGGCCTGCCGTGCCAGCGGCCGCTCTTGATGGCTCCATTATAGAAAAATATTTTTATTTTGTCCATTCATGGTTTTCATAAATTTTCAGAATGACAGTGTACATTGTGCACAAAAGCGTGGGATATATGTTGAAATGCAAAGAAAATCTTGCTTTACTCTTCTGAAACTATTACAAAATGGTACAAACCCACAAAAACGATAGTGAAAATGTTTTTCTAAACAAAAATGCAAAATTGAAAGATATTTTCACAAAATGGCCGGTTTTTCCGCCAAAACTGTGTGCTCTGCACAGAACTGCGAGCCAAAATGTGGGCAATGCGTCTCTTGCGAAGCGGGGACGATTCTTTTATACTTTTTATAAAGGTGAATGAAACGGTCGGCAGCTGATCCGGGTCGGTGGACTGCTGCGCCGGAAAAGAGGAAAAAGAAAAATGGCAACGAATTTTTGGGAGCTGCTGCAGCAGCATCAGGGCGACCTGACAAAATCGGGCCGCACCGTGGCGGACTATCTTGTGCAGCACGCGGCAGAGGCACAGTATCTGTCCATCTCCTCGCTGGCAAAGGAGTGCTGTGTGGCAGAGGCAACGGTGTTCCGCTTCTGCCGGGCGCTGGGGTTTGAGGGCTATCATGAAATGCGCATTGCGCTGGCGCAGGCCAACGCCACCGGTGCACTGGTCAACCAGCATGTGCCGGAGCCGGATGCCGACACGGCAACTTTGTGCGAGCACGCCAGCGCCCTGCTGATGACTACTATCAACGGCACCCAGAACAATCTTTCGCCGGAGGCGGTGGACAAGGCTTCGGAGCTGATGCACAAGGCCCAGCAGGTGTACTGCCTTGGTCAGGGCGGCAGCATGTATATTGCAAATGATATCTGCGCCCGCTTTGCCTGCATCTCCACCAAGTTCCGCACGGCAGGCGACAGCCATATGCAGCTGATCACGGCCAGCCTGATGACCCCGGAGGATGTGGTGCTGTTCGTTTCCTATTCCGGCGCTACCCGCGATATGCTGGAAACGCTGCGTGCGGCCAAGGCGGCGGGCGCAAAGATCATTCTGCTCACCCATTATGAGGATTCGCCCGGCGCAAAGCTGGCGGATATCGTGCTGCTGTGTGGTGCGCAGGAAAGCCCGCTGGACTCCGGCAACATCCCGGTCAAGGTGGCGCTGCTGTATGTGGCTGAAGTGCTGGTGCTGCGCTACACCATGGACGACCCCGAAAATGCCAACGCCGCACAGGATCGCACCAGTGAAGCACTGGCGGTCAAAATGCTGTAAAAATATTGCCCGCAAGGCCCCTGCAGATCCCGTGTTCTGTGGGGGCCTTGGCATATCCGGCAAAGGGTGCGTAAAATCTGTTTCTGATCTTTTTCTTCAAAAAAATAGACCTCATCTTTTCGATGAAGTCTATTTTTCTTTAGCCTCTTAACTTAACGGCATTGGGCGAATGCCTGATGGGCTTTTATGCCGGTGGTGGGGGTCGAACCCACACGTGTTATTAGCACAAGGGATTTTGAGTTTTGGGGAGGGTTTTCCATTTGGTGTCATCTGGTGCCCGACTTTAAAGCGAAAAAGCAACAGTACATCGAATGAATTTTTGATAAATCTACGATTTTTCGTTACGTTTCCCCTCGGCTCCGATTTCTCGATTTGGAAGGCAAAAAAGGAAATTGGAGGGATGTTCAGGAGGAATGCAGAGCCTGTCATTCAGGACTGTGCACACAGGCTTTTTTCTTTTTTTGGAAAATATTTCAAACCCGTGCAATTCCGGGGGAGGCTCATTTGTATCCAGAATGAAGCGACAAAACCGGGTGCACACCCCGGCAGCGACACACAATAAGAAGAGGGGATATATTATTATGAAAAAGACGGTTTCTGTTTGTATGACGGCTGTGATGGCTCTTTCCCTGCTGGCAGGCGGTGCGGTACAGGCATACGCACTTTCGGCAGAGACGGTGGAACCAGTTTCTGCTGTGGCTGAGGAAAACTGCATTTCTGGCAGCTGGAAGCGTGCCGCTGACCCGGCACTGACCGAGAAAGTCCGCAAAGTGTTCGACAAGGCCTTTGAAGGTCTGGAGGGCGTTTCCTACACGCCCGTGGCCCTGCTGGCAAGCCGCACCACCGGCTCCGGTATCCAGTACCGCATTCTGTGCAAGGCGACTGTCGTCGTACCGGGCGCACAGGAAGAGTATGTTGTGGTCACGCTGTAGCGCGGCTGGCTGGGCAAGGCAGAAATTCTGGACATTGGCGACCCGCTGTGCCTGACAAATCTGGACCATGAAGAAGGCGCTGTGGGCGCTTGGCAGGAAGCGGAGTCCCCCGCCATGACGGAGGAAGCCACGGCAGCGTTCAACAAGGCCACCGAGGGCCTTGTAGGTGTGGATTATGTGCCAGTGACCTTGCTGTGCACCCAGACCGTGGCAGGCACGAACTACCGCATCCTGTGCGAAGCAACCACGGTTTATCCGGGTGCTGAGATGCACTATGCCGTCGTGAACGTGTATGAAAGTCTGGAAGGCAATGCCAACATCATCAGAGCGACCGATGGATATGTGAGCTAAGGGAGAGTTTTTGATTCAGAAGGTCCTCCGCTGCACCTTGGGTATATTCAGCGGAAACATTTATTTTGATATTGCAAACAAGCCAGACCGGCGGGTCTGGCTTGTTTGCTGTTCCACGGAGTGGGCGTGGAGGAAAAGTGCTCCGCAGTATAACCTCAAAGCTGTGAGCCTTTTTATTTGACTCGTCCCTTTCTCGGTTGTCACTCTGCCTGTATCTCCTCCACCAGCGGCAGATAGTCGGCGCAATGTTTCCGGTATAGCGGCTGCACCAGTTGCCGGAAGTTCTGCATTTCTTCTTCGGGCAGCGGCAGTTCGATGCAGCCGCCTGCAAGGGCTGCTTTTCGGGCAGCTGTTTCCTCCTGTGCCCAGAGCTGGCGCTCGTACTGCGCCGATGCCCGGGCGCATGCCTGCAGGATCTGCCGGTATTCCTCCGGCAGTGCATCCCATGTGCGGCCGGAAGCCAGCTGCACCTCCGGTACGCGGCTGTGCTCATCGGCCATGTAGTACCGTGCCACCTTGTAGTGCTCCATGGAATAGTAGGCCGGCCAGTTGTTTTCGGCGGCATCGATCTGCCCGGTCTCAAGCGCCGAGTAGACGTCGCTGTACGCCGTGGTCTCCGGCACTGCACCCAGCAGGCGGATCATGTCGATCACGATCTGCGAATCCTGCACGCGGATGGTCTTGCCCTGCAGATCGTTCAGGCTGCGCACCGGCTGACGGGCATAGAACGAGCGGGCACCCGCGTCGTACCAGCTCAGGCCCACGCGCCCCTGCGCGGTAAAGTCCTGCAAAAACTCAGCCCCGATGCTGCCGTCCAGCACGCGCCACATGTGGTCGGCATCCCGGTAGAGATACGGCAGCAGCAGCACGTTGAGCCGGGGCAGATCGTCCGTGGCAACCGAGAGCGACACACGCGCAAAATCTACGCCGCCAATGGCAAGCTGTTCCCACACCTGCTGTTCCGAGCCGTACTCGCCGTTCGCCTTGACCTGAATGACCACCTTGCCTCCGGTCTGCTGTTGCACAAGGTCTGCAAAATACTGTGCGCCCTGTGTGGTGGGGTACCCGGCGGGCTGGTTGTCGGCATAGGTCAGCACATAGTCCGGTGTGGTCTGTGGCTTTGCGGCACAGCCTGCCAGCTGCAAGGCTGCAAAGCCCAGCCCGGCTAAAAAAGTCCGTCTGCGCATGGTGCCCTCCCTCCCTTTGCAGATAGTATAGCGCACAAGACCGCTTTTGTGCAAGAGACAGGAAAAGGCGGTGCCCGCCGCAAAGCAGGTACCGCCTTTTTAGGAGAAGAAGAATAAGAACAAGAAGAAGATGTCTCAGTTACATCAGGCCCATTGCCTGCGGCAGTGCGGTAGACACTGCCGGGATAAAGGTGACCAGCAGCAGGCCGCCGATGATGGCCACATAGTACATAAGCATGTACGGCATGACCTTGGAAAGCGAGGTGCGGCCCACCTTGATGCCCACGAACAGGGCGTTGCCCACAGGCGGGGTGATGTTGCCGATGCACAGGTTATACACGAGGATCAGGCCGAACTGGATGGTGCTCATGCCAAAGCTCTGGCAGATGGGCAGGAACAGCGGGGTGAAGATGAGGATGGCCGGGGTCACATCCATAAAGGTGCCGGACACCAGCAGGATCACGTTCATGATGAGCAGGATGATGTATTTATTGCTGGTCAGGCTCAGCAGGGCTGCTGCAACCGCATCCGGAATCTGCAAAAAGGCCATGACCCAGCCCAGAATGTTGGAAACACCCACAAGGAACACCACCATGCCGGACATCTTGGCAGAGTCCACGATGATCTTCCACAGGCTCTTCAGGTTGATGGAGCGGTAGCAGAAGGCAAGCACCAGTGCATAGACAACGGCAATGGCAGAGCCTTCGGTTGCAGAGAACACACCGCCGATGATGCCGCCGATGACCACGATGATCAGGGACAGGGAAGGCAGGGCGCGCAGGGTGCAGATGCCGAGATTTTTCCAGTCAAACTTGCCGGGGGTGCCTTTATAGCCCAGCTTGACCGCCAGCAGTACGCCCACCACGCAGCAGCACAGCGCCCAGATGATGCCGGGAATGTAACCGGCCATGAACAGCGCAGCCACAGAGGTGCCGCCGGATGCCAGAGAGTAGGTAATCAAGGCGTTGGACGGTGGGATCAGCAAACCGGAGCAGGAGGAAGCGGCATTGGTGGCAGCGGTCACGGCGGGGTCGTAGCCCTGCTCCTCGGCACCGTCGCGGATCATGGAGCCAACGGCAGCCGCCGCAGCGGAAGCAGAGCCGGAGATGGCGCCGAACAGGGCGTTGGTGCCGATGTTGGTCACCAGCAGTGCGCCGGGCATCTTGCCCAGAATGGCCATGACGAAATCCACCAGACGCTTGGCGATGCCGCCCTGATTCATGATGTTGCCGGCCAGAATAAAGAACGGGATGGCGGTCAGACTGAACTTGCTCATGCCCACAAAGGTGCGCTGGGCAGCGGTCAGCACGGCCACGTTCAGGTCAATGGAAGAAAGAATGGCAGTCAGGGAAGAGACTGCAATGGCGTACGAGATGGGCACGCCGAGGAACAGCAGCACCAGCAGCACTGCCAGAATTACGAGTAACGCTTGAATTGCCACAGCTTAGTCCTCCTTATTTTCCTTGTCGGCATCGGCAGCCATTTCGGCTTCCACCTTTGCAAAGTCTGCATCCTCCGGGGTATCCAGACAGATGGAGCCGTTGGCGATGCCGATAATGTTCAGCACGGAATACACCAGAATGATCACGCCGCAGATGGGCATGACCCAGTAGAACACGCCCACGGCTACGCCCAGCGAGGAGGTCTGCTGTCCCATAGCCAGCTGGGACACCTGAAAACCGCCGAACACCAGAATGGTCGCAGAGAAGATGAAGGCGATGACCTCAGCAAAGATGTGGAACGCCTTGCGCATGGTGGGGTTGAACCGGTCCACCAGCACGGGGATGTTCATGTGGCCGCGCTCGCCGGAAACGATGGTGGCACCCAGCATGGTGCTCCAGCCGAACAGATAACCCACCAGTTCCTCCGACCATGTGGAGGGAGAGTTGAAGATATAACGCACGATGACCTGATAGGTGGTCAGCACCACCATGACCGTCATGCTCAGACCTGCCAGCAGGTTGAGCACCTTGTTCAGGGTATTTCTCAGTTTTTCCATGATGCTCCTCCTCAGTCCGCAGTGTGGGCAGCGTTGTGCTGCTGGATCAGGTCATAAATGGGCTGCAAGTCCGGGTTTGCTGCCAGCACGGAATCGTGCAGGGGAGCCATAGCCTCCTGAAACGGTGCAGTGTCCGGGTAAATAAAGTTGACGTGCTGCTCGTTCTCGGCCTTATCTTTCGCCTCAGCCACAGCATCCTCCCAAGCATCCTGCTCGGTGCGCTTCACGATCTGGAAACCCTCTTCAAAGATCGCGCGCTCCTCGTCGTTGAGTTCGTTCAGGAAAGCGTAGTTTGCCACCAGCAGGTCCGGCACCATCTGGTGCATATCGTAAGAGTAATACTTGCAGATATCACCGTGACCGTTATCGGTCAGAGCCAGCTCGTTGTTCTCGGCACCATCCAGAATACCGGCCTGCAGTGCGGTGTACACATCGCCGAAGCCCATGGGTGTCGCCGTGCCGCCCAGCAGACGCATCATTTCCACGTTGGTGGGCGACTGCTGCACGCGGATCTTCAGACCCTTCAGGTCGGAGGGCTGGTTGATGGGGGTCTTGATGGTGTAGAAGTTGCGGGTGCCGGCATCCAGCCATGCCACCGTTTCCAGACCGGCCTTGGAAGTGGTCTTGAAAATGGGGTCCGTCACCTCGGGGTCGTCCATGGCCTCGTGATAGGCTTCCACGCTGGAGAACAGGTAAGGCAGATTGAAGATCTGGTATTTGGCGCTGAAGGTCTCCATAATGGCATTGGACGCCACCACAAAGTCGATGGCACCGGTCTGGGTCAGCTGCACCATTTCGGTCTGGGAGCCCAGCAGTTCGCTGGGGTACACCTCCACGCGGTACTTGTCGCCCAGCTTCTCGTTGATGTAGTTGGCGAAGGCTTCCAGTCCCAGATGATCCGGGTGGGTCTGGGACTGCACATGGCCGATGCGCACGATCTTGCGGTCGTCACCAGAGCCGGCACCGCAGCCGGTAAGCATCATGCTGCTGGTCAGTGCCGCTGCGCCCATCAGCGACAAAAACGTTCTTCTCTTCATGAATGGCATCCTCTCTTTTCACGTTTTTTCTATGATTTTATTTTAACAACGCGTTCATTTTTGCGAAACCGGATTATTTTGTGAAACGCAGCACGATTTTGTCTTTGTTGTATCCAAGTACAATTTTTATGTTTTTTGGACGAAAGAAACTGGCAAAAACAAAAAAGCACCCGTTTCTCTCCTGCTGACAGACAGGAAAGAACGAGCGCTTCTTTTGGATCCGATTTATCCTTGTGCCGCTTTTTCCGCTGCGGCTACGCGGTATTCCGAAGGGGTCTGGCCGGTCAGGCGCTTGAACACCCTTGTAAAATAGTTGGCGTCGCTGTAACCCACAGCAGCGCCGATGTCCTTCAGGCTCAGGCGCGAGTCCAAAATCAGCTGGCGCGCCTTGTTCACCCGGTATTCGTTCAGGTAGGCCGAAAAGTTTACCTTAAAGCACTGCTTGAACAACTTGCAGAAGTAGGCGTCCGAGTAGCGCAGCGCAGCGGCGGCATCCTGCATGGAGATATCCTCCCTATAGTGGGCGTCGATGAAGCGGCTGATCTCGGCACGGATGATGGCGGTGCGCATATCCTCGTCCTCTTCCCGGCGGAGGGGTTCTGCAGGCGCAGGGGGCTGTGCCGGGTGGGCAGGCAGCGGCACCGACACCTGCCGGATGGCATCCTCCACCGCGAACACCAGTTCCTGCTCGTTGTAAGGCTTGAGCAGATAGTCCATCGCCCGCACAGAAATCGCCTGCCGTGCGTAGTCGAACTTATCAAAGCCGGTCAGGAACAGGATGGCGCAATTTTTGTCCGTTTCGCGGATGCTGCGTGCCACTTCCAGCCCGGTGAGACCCGGCATTTCAATGTCCAGCACAGCCACCTGCGGCGCTTCGCGGGCAAAAATTTCCAGAGCCTCTCTGCCGTTTTTGGCTTCATACAGGCTTATCAGATCTCCCAGATACTTCTGCAAGGTCCGGCACAGCACCTTGCGCTCGATCAATTCATCCTCTGCCACCAGCAATTTGCACTTCACGAGAGCGTCTCCTCCTTTTCTTCCGGCTGCTGCGTTTGCGGGAGCTCAAACCGCACCACAGTACCGCAGTCTGCGCGGCTGTATACCTGCATTTTACCGCCCGGATACAGCATCCCGATGCGGCGGGAAATATTGCCTAGGCCAATGCTGCGTCCGGTCTGCTCGCTCTGGGCAATTTTAGTTTGCACAGCGTCCAGTTCCTCTGGGGTCATTCCCTTGCCGTTGTCCGCGACCGTGAGCACCAGCACCTTGCCCTGCATCCATGCCCGCAGCAGAATGCGCCCGCCTTCCTCGCGGGATTTGAGCCCATGCGAGTAAGCGTTTTCCACCACCGGCTGCAGCATAAAGGACGGCACCAAAACCGCCGCAGGCTGCACCTGAATGCTTTTTTCAACGGTAATGCGTCCATCGAACCGCATCTGCTGCAAATAAATGTAATCCTCCAGCCCGTCCAGTTCCTCCTCCAGCGTGATCTGCTGGCGCTTGGTGCGCAGATTGTGCCGGAACAAACTGCCCAGATGAACGATCATCTGGTCGGTGGTGGCAGCATCCTCCAGCCGTGCCATACAGGAGATCATGTTCAGGGTGTTGAACAGAAAATGCGGATTCACCTGACTTTTGAGCACCTCCAGCCGGGTGTGCTCCAGATCCTTTTCCAGTGCAAGGTTCCGCACCTCTTCCCGGTGCAAAGCCTGCTGGGTGGTCAGCTGCTGCGCCATGGCGTGCTTCATCTGGTTAAAGGTTCCCGTCAGCCGCCCCACCTCGTCGCTGCTTTTCACCGGTAGGTCCGGGCTGGAAAAATCGCCCTCGGCAATGCTGCGGGAGGCCTGTGCCAGCCGCAGCAGCGGACGCACCACCGCACGGCTCAGCACCCGGATGAGCAGCAGCACCAGTACAGCCGCCGTCAGGAACAGCCCCAGATACAGCCACGGCAGATGCCGGATGTGAGCCGCCGTGCTGCTGTAAAGGGCGTTTTCCTGTTCCAGCGTGGCCTGTGTCAGACGTAGCGCATACTCGGCAAGGTAGTCCTGCAGTGCCATCACATGGTACATCTGTTCAATATAGGTATCTGCCGAGGGGGAAAGCTGCAAAAAGGCATCCCGCTCCTGCCGATAGCCCGCATACCCTTGCAAAAGGTTCCATGTACGGGCATAGCGCTCCTCGCCGATGCGGGCATAATCGAAGGGCAGGGCCGCAAGGCTCTGCTCGGAAGCGGTGCAGGCGGCGGTATAGGCCTGTTCCGTTTCAGAAGTAGGCTGACGCACATAGCGTGCAAAGGCCTGTGTTTCGTCCTTGAGTGCGTTCTGCATCGTGTAGCAGACGGCGTTGTCGGCCAGCAGCGTATCAAAGGAGCGTACCGTCCACTGACCTGCCATGGTAGCAATGCCAGTGGAAAGCATGGTGACCAGCAAAATCGCGGCAAGCCATGCCGTGACCTTGTGGCGCAGGGAGATGCCGCCCTGTGCGGTTTTGTTCCGTGCCATACGCTTTCCCTCCTGTCCTTGCAGCACCCGGCCTTTTTTATAAGTATAATAGTCTCCCGGGGAAAGTGCAACTGCAAAAAAGCACCGGTCTTCGTAAGGGAGCCGGTGCTTGAAGGCAATGTGCCAGGCTGTCAGTGGGTCAACAGCTCAAAATGATTCCGCTTGGTGACCAGCAGCCCTTCCTTTTGCAGCTTGGAAAGCTCTACCGACATGGCGGCACGCTCCACGCAGAGAAAATCTGCCAACTGCTGACGGTCAAAGGGGATGTCAAAGGAGAGGGAGGACTGCCGGATGGATTCGGCAGACAGGTAGGACAGCAGCTTTTCCCGGGTGGTGCGCTTGCTGACATGGGTGATCTTATCGTTAAAAAGCAGTATTTTGTTTGCCAGAACGCTGACCAGATTGCGGATGAGCTTCTGGTGATGGTCGCAGGCGGTGGGGCAGGAGGTGAGCAGCCGCTTGACGTTCAGCAGCAGGATCTCGCAATCCTCCTCTGCCACCACACTGATGTTCAGGATGGCACCGGGGGTGGCGGCGTAAGGCTCGCCGAAAAAGTCTCCGGTATTGCACTTGGACAGGATATTGCGGTGTCCCCAAAGATCCTCCTGAATCACAAGGGTGGAGCCGGACAACATAAGCCCCATGACCTCCGTGGAATCTCCGGCACGGAAAATGTAGGAGCCCCGGGGCCGGGTGATTGTCGCTGCACTGACACAGTGCAGGATGGACAAAATCTCATCATCGGTAAGCCCGGTAAAAAAGGGGCAGCTCCGCAGAACAGGCAGATATTTTTGCATAAAGACTCTCCTTGTTGGAATTCAAACAGACAGGATGGCTTTAGTATACTATAATAGACCTGCAAATGCAAAAAACACCCACAACAGGAGAGTATAGATATGATTCGGAAGATCATCCATATTGACGAAGAAAAATGCAACGGCTGCGGGCTGTGTGCGACCGCCTGCCACGAGGGAGCCATTGATATTATCAACGGCAAGGCAAAGCTGGTGCGGGAAAATTTCTGCGATGGCTTTGGCGACTGTCTGCCGGGCTGCCCTACCGGTGCCATCACCTTTGAGGAGCGGGAAGCCCCTGCCTACGACGAGGCGGCGGTGCAGGAAAACAAAAAGAAAAAGGAACTGCAGGAAAAGATGAAGCACCTCCACGAGGGCGGCTGCCCCGGCTCCCGGATGCGGATGCTGGAACAGCCGGAGGCGGCCGAAAGCGTGGCTTCTGCCCCCGTGCAGCCGGTCTCCCGCCTGCGCAACTGGCCGGTGCAGATCAAGCTGGCTCCTGTCCATGCGCCCTACTTTGAGGGCGCAAAGCTCCTGATCGCAGCGGACTGCACGGCCTATGCCTACGCCAATTTCCATCAGGAGTTTATGCGCGGCAAGGTGACCCTCATCGGCTGCCCGAAGCTGGACGCTGTGGATTACAGCGAAAAGCTCACGGAGATCCTGCGCAGCAACGACATCCAGAGCGTGACCATCCTCCGCATGGAGGTGCCCTGCTGCGGCGGCTTGGAGATGGCCGCAAAAAAGGCACTGCAGACCAGCGGAAAGTTCATTCCGTGGCAGGTGGTCACCATCTCCATTGACGGAAAAATTCTGGATTAAAAGTACAGGGCAAACGATATGTACCCAGTTTTCTGGACACTGGATCAAAATTGAATAATTAAGAATCCATCATGGATGCTTCTCTGAATTTAGAGGGGAGGCATCCATTTTGTTTTCGCTTGGATTCTGCTGTTATTGTAATAGTCAATATACTCGGCAATCGCCTTGGAGAAGGCTTGAAAGGAGGGATAATTCTTTTCAAATCCATACACATCTGGATTTCTCCAGTAAGGTGTCTTCGGCGAATGCCATCGTCAATATCTTCCCAGAAAACACCAAAGTATAAGAAACTGGGCAAAAAA
>OJQJ01001595.1_pt1 | contig 11367 bp, 5 predicted proteins | sample 1598671 | NCBI WGS metagenome assembly OJQJ01 (sample SAMN03922499, study PRJEB24848) | human gut metagenome | isolation source: stool sample | host: Homo sapiens | place: Germany | collected 2011-11 | reverse complement strand
AACTATACATTTTGGGCTGCAAAGTTACGAATAACATTTTAATAAACAATACTTTTAAGCAATAAAAATAGCCTGTCTCCAAAAAAAATCTTTTGAAAAACAGGCTAATATGCCATTTCCACGACAAAGCTATAACTTATGCCTCTCCTTTAAAGCCACTCATAGGAGGAATAAAAGTCTTGCCATCAGGACCGCCATTGGCACCATTCATTTCTTCAGGCATACGGATCGGTCCAAAGTTGCGCTCATACTTTGCCACATTTTCTTGTAAAGCATACATCAGACGCTTAGCGTGTTCAGGAGTCAATACAATACGAGATTGAACTCCTGCTTTCGGCAACCCAGGCATTACACGTACAAAATCTACTATGAATTCTGAACTAGAATGGGTAATTATGGCAAGATTGGCATATGTGCCTTGTGCTACTTCTTCTTTCAACTCTATTTGAAGCTGATTGTTGTTTTTTTCGTTTTCCATGATTATTTTCTTCTATAATTAAAGGTAAATATTATCTGCTTATTATTAGCAGGCGAACAAAAATAAGGAAAAGGAACCAATCAAGCAACAATAGACGCACTAAATATCATTTTTTTCTATACAGAGAGGAATATAAGGAATGGTAAACCAAAAGCAAGATCCTTTTCCTTCTTCTGATTCTACCCCGATACATCCCCCCATTTTTTCCACAATAGTACGACAAATTGCAAGCCCCAGCCCTGTTCCCGGTTTAGCTGAATCAAGTCTCACAAATCGTTCAAACACTTTCTGCTTTTGGGATTCAGGAAAACCACATCCGGTATCAGCCACATAAAAATAAAGCATTTTTCCATGAATTTCATAACCTAAACGAATACTGCCTTTGGTAGTAAACTTAATAGCATTTGTCAATAGATTAATAAGTACTTGAGAAAGCCGTTTTTTTTCCGCCACGACAAAACAAGGAGCAGAAAGTGTTACACAATTCAAAACAACCTCCTCGGCAACAATTCGTGTACGCATTGCGCTTGCCAATTCTTCCAATAATATATTCAGCTCCATTTCTTCCTCTGCAAAAGTCAATGTTCCCGACTCTATTTTTGACAGATCTAAAATATCATTAATAAGCTGAAGCAGCAAAGAACAATTATTTTCCAGAACTTCTGCATACATTCGCTTTTCTTCTTCGGTAGCAGCAGTAACAATCAAATTCGAAAACCCCATAATAACATTAAGCGGCGTTCGTATCTCGTGGCTCATATTGGCTAGAAACACTGATTTATTTTGATTAGCAGCTTCGGCTTGAGCCTGAGCGGCTCTAGCTTTCCTCAACTCGACTTGCAATTGATGGTTGAGTTCTTCCAATTCTTCTATTGTTTTCATAGCAGCCCAATGTACCCCTTCCCTGCTCCCTGAGGATGGCATAAATATATAAAAAAGCGTGGGAACTGTTTTAATGTCTTATCTGTGTTAGAGGTATCCCCATACCCACGGAACAAATAAAAACAACAGTCCCACGCCGTTATGCATATTTCCTTTTAGAAGGAAGTATAAACACACGACGTGAGCGTTCTGTTGTATCCACTTTGTTCCGCTTCGAAAATTGGGGATTTTCTAACACAAAGTAATATCAAAAACGCTCTATTTACATTAATATATCAAACACGAACTCTCTTTGTCGCTTTGAATGACTACAAATATAGATATATTATTCTGAAAAAGGGACTATTATTATCAAACTTTTAGAAAAACAATGATAGCCTGTTGAGAAATGGCTGAAATCTTTTTATCACAAAATATGATTTACGAATGATTCGGAATGTCATTTCTATTTAGTGAAGACCGGCTTGCCAATGCCGTATGATTTCGCTTGACTTCCTTTGTGCAGTTGACTTATTGCTACTATCGCATAGAAGGCTTGTTGGTGTTAACTTACCATTAAGGAAAATTACGCAAACATATAAATGTGGAAAAGAAATCAGCTACAAAAGTCCGTGGCTAGTATCGGAGCAATGCCGGCACTCGACTTTTCCTATACGTGGTTTGTCATACAATGACAAATCCACAAAACTAACTGTATTTTTCATCCACAAGCGGAAATATGTTTCCTCCTTTCATTAACTGCCAAAACGTCCTGTTAATGGGAGTTCCGGTGGTGAATGAACATGCCGTGTTGTATTTTCAGCCTCCTTTCATTTTAAAACATCTTTCGGTGAAAAAAATGCTGAAGGCAGATTTGAAAACGGCTTGGGAAGTGTGACTGAAATGGGAGTGAAGGGATACCCTTTCATTATTAGCCGGCGGTTGTCCGCACGTTTTGATTAAAATGTAAGGATGAACGGAAAAAAAGGAATGACCAATTTGATGAAAGGTAATCTCATCTGCCCTTACATAAAAAACATACCGGGCTTTTTTTAAAAGGTGGTGAAGTTTGTAAGAAACTTCCCGATCTTTTTAAAAGACATCAAGGTCTTTTTGACACATACAGTGGCACAAGCCTGTACCTATATATGTGTAAGCCCACACGTATATATGCATCGGGCTACACGGACGTACGCATAAGCCTACACATATATATGTCATTGTGTCAGATTCCGTCATATCCTGTACCGGAATTTGATTTGTTTGCCTCCTCTTCTAGACAAACGCTTTTTTATGTTGTATATTTGTAATTCGCCCAATCTCAAAAAGTGCCTCATGAATGTATTCATCACTCTCAAAACAATCTTCCCCGGAAGCATATTGAAAGAAAGCCGGGAAGATATCTTCGAAAAACATTGAAGAGACAGTAGAATCAGAATCCTCGAAAGATGCTGTCAAGAAGACGACGCCATGCTCCCTGATACAGGAAGTAACCGCTTTTCTCACCTCCCGCTGCCGCTTCCGGCTCAATGTGCTGACCGAGGTAGCGAGTGTGAATACTGGTTCCTTTCATCCTGATTGAGACAAGAGCATACTTGCGTCACTCCATTTTTCCGCTATGTAATGGTAGGAAAAAGTGATGAAGTCAGGAGGATATACCCATGCCGGGTGAACAATAAAAAGGTCGGTCTCCCATTAGGAAAACCGACCTTCTATTTAAAGTCTTAATGAATCGTATTATTCTACTTCACTATAGTCAAGTACATTTTTGCGATTTGCCAAGATGCGATCGTATTCTTCTTTCGAACCAACAACAATCTTTTCAAATTCACGCTGTCCGGTACCAGCAGGGATCAAGTGACCGCAAATCACATTTTCCTTCATACCTTCCAATCTATCTACTTTACCATTAATAGCAGCTTCATTCAGAACCTTGGTTGTTTCCTGGAATGATGCAGCAGACATGAAGCTTGAAGTTCCCAAAGCAGCGCGAGTAATACCTTGCAGAATCTGAGTAGATGTTGCAGGAATAGCATCACGCACTTCAACGGGTTTCAAGTCACGACGCTTCAACATACTGTTCTCATCACGCAACTTACGGGCTGTTACAATCTGACCCGGTTGCAAGTTCTGAGAATCTCCGGCATCAACAACCACCTTCTTACCCCAAATACGGTCATTTTCTTCCATGAAGTCTTGCTTATCTACCACTTGCTGTTCCAAGAAGCGGGTATCACCCGGTTCATCAATTTCAACTTTACGCATCATTTGACGAACGATAATCTCAAAGTGCTTATCATTAATCTTCACACCTTGCAGACGGTAAACATCCTGTACCTCGTTTACGATATATTCCTGTACAGCCGTAGGACCTTTAATGGCCAAGATGTCGGCAGGAGTAATCGCACCATCAGACAGCGGAGTTCCGGCGCGTACATAGTCGTTCTCCTGAACAAGAATCTGCTTAGAAAGATTAACCAAGTACTTCTTCACTTCACCGGTCTTAGATGTTACAATGATCTCACGGTTACCACGTTTAATCTTACCCATGGTAACTTCACCATCGATTTCAGAAACCACAGCAGGGTTGGACGGGTTACGTGCCTCAAACAATTCTGTAACACGAGGCAAACCACCGGTGATATCACCAGCTTTACCAACAGCGCGCGGAATCTTCACAAGGATGTCACCGGCCTTTACCGATTGATTGTTTTCAATAACAACGTGTCCACCCACAGGGAAGTTATAAGTACGTATCAAGTTACCATCTTCTGTCGTAATATGAGCAGAAGGAACTTTTGTCTTATCCTTAGATTCGATAATGATGATTTCACGCAAACCGGTAGCTTCATCCGATTCTACCTTATAAGTTACGTTCTCAACCATACTCTCGAACTCAATCTTACCGGTTGCTTCAGTAATAATAACAGCGTTGAACGGGTCCCATTTAGCAATCAGTTTACCCTTCTCAACCACATCACCGTCAGCAGCATACAATTTAGAACCGTAAGGAACATTATGAGTTGATAAAATAATACCGGTATTTACATCAATAAAGCGAACCTCGGCCAAACGACCTACTACCACTTTCACAGCTTCACCGGTAGTTTCATCTACTGTATCAACAGTACGAAGTTCCTCAAATTCCAGACGAGCATTGTTTTTGGCAACAATACTTGCATTGGCAGCCATGTTACCGGCAATACCACCGGCATGGAAAGTACGCAACGTCAACTGAGTACCCGGCTCACCGATAGACTGTGCAGCAATGACACCGACAGCTTCTCCCTTTTGAACCATACGGCTGGAAGCAAGGTTACGTCCGTAACACTTGGCACATACGCCTTTCTTCGATTCGCAAGTCAATACAGAACGGATTTCTACACTTTCAATCGGAGAATCTTCAATTTCCTGTGCGATATCCTCAGTAATTTCTTCACCTCCGGCAACAATCAACTTACCGGTGGTAGGATGAATAATATCATGTACTGAAACACGTCCGAGGATACGTTCATACAGAGTGGCAATAACTTCATCGTTATTTTTCAAAGCAGTACAAACCAAACCGCGCAGTGTTCCACAGTCTTCTTCATTAATAATCACATCATGCGATACGTCTACAAGACGACGAGTCAAGTATCCGGCATCGGCAGTCTTCAAAGCTGTATCCGCCAAACCTTTACGAGCACCGTGGGTAGAGATAAAGTACTCCAATACCGACAAACCTTCCTTAAAGTTTGAAAGAATCGGGTTTTCAATAATCTGAGCACCTTCAGCACCGGCCTTTTGCGGCTTAGCCATCAAACCACGCATACCTGACAACTGACGAATCTGTTCCTTAGAACCACGAGCACCGGAATCAAGCATCATAAATACTGAGTTGAAACCTTGGTCATCATTTTTAATAGTCTTATAAAGGATGTCAGACAAATCGCTGTTGACATGAGTCCATGTATCAATAACCTGGTTGTAACGTTCATTATCAGTGATGAAACCCATATTATAGTTCATCATGATTTGCTCAACTTCTTCGTTACCGCGTTTTACCAGTTCTTCTTTTTCCTTCGGAATAATAATATCACCCAAGTTGAATGACAAACCACCCTTGAACGCCATGTGGTAACCTAAGTTCTTAATACCGTCCAAGAATTCACAAGCACGAGCAACACCCACAGCCTTAATAACATCACTAATGATGTCGCGCAAAGACTTTTTAGAAATAATGGTATTCAGATAACCTACTTCAGCCGGAACGATTTCATTTACAATCACACGACCTACAGAAGTTTCTTTCATCATCACATCTACAATGTTGCCATCCTTATCCAGGTCTTTTACAACAACATTGATGATAGCATGAATATCTACCTTTCCTTCATTATAAGCAATCAAAGCTTCTTCCGGTCCATAGAATGTCAGTCCCTCACCCTTCGCACCTTTTCTCAGTTTTGTAATATAATACAAACCAAGTACCATATCCTGTGCGGGTACAGTAATAGGTGCGCCGTTAGCCGGATTCAAAATATTATGTGCCTGAAGCATCAACATCTGAGCTTCCAATATAGCCTCATTACTCAAAGGCAAGTGAACAGCCATTTGGTCACCGTCAAAGTCGGCATTGAACGCAGTACATGCCAATGGGTGTAATTGGATAGCCTTACCTTCAATCATATGGGGTTGGAATGCCTGAATACCCAAACGGTGCAATGTCGGCGCACGGTTGAGTAATACCGGATGTCCTTTCATGACATGCTCCAAGATATCCCAAATAACAGGTTCTTTGCGGTCTACTATCTTCTTGGCAGACTTAACAGTCTTCACGATACCGCGTTCTATCAATTTACGGATAATAAACGGCTTGTAAAGTTCGGCAGCCATCAATTTAGGAATACCGCATTCTCCCATTTTCAATTCAGGACCAACGACAATTACCGAACGGGCTGAGTAGTCAACACGCTTACCCAACAGGTTCTGACGGAAACGTCCTTGCTTACCTTTCAAACTATCAGACAGAGATTTCAACGGACGGTTTGCATCTGTTTTTACAGCACTTGACTTACGTGAGTTATCGAACAATGAATCGACAGCTTCCTGCAACATACGTTTTTCGTTGCGTAAGATTACTTCAGGAGCCTTGATTTCAATCAGTCTCTTCAGACGGTTGTTACGAATAATCACACGACGATACAAATCATTCAAATCTGAAGTTGCAAAACGACCACCATCCAACGGAACCAACGGACGAAGTTCGGGCGGAATCACCGGAACAATACGTACAATCATCCATTCAGGTTTATTGCGTCCGCGAGATGCACGGAACGATTCAACGACCTGCAAGCGTTTCAATGCTTCATTCTTGCGCTGTTGTGAAGAGTCGTTGCTTGCCTTATGACGCAATTCATAAGAAAGTGCATCCAAGTCAAGTTTAGCCAACAAATCATAGATGGCTTCAGCTCCCATCTTAGCAATAAACTTGTTAGGGTCTGTATCTTCCAGATACTGATTTTCTCTCGGAAGTTTTTCCAGCAAATCCAGATATTCCTCTTCCGAAAGCAAATCATATTCATTTACGCCTTCTTCAGCGGCAGCACCCGGCTGAATTACGACATAACGTTCATAGTAAATAATAGAATCAAGTTTCTTGGTAGGCAATCCCAACAAGTAACCGATTTTGTTCGGCAATGAACGGAAATACCAAATGTGTGCCACAGGCACTACCAGCTGGATATGCCCCATACGTTCACGACGAACTTTCTTTTCTGTCACTTCAACACCGCAACGGTCACAAACGATTCCTTTATAACGAATACGTTTGTACTTACCGCAATGACATTCATAGTCTTTTACCGGACCGAAGATGCGTTCGCAGAACAAACCGTCACGTTCGGGTTTGTAGGTACGGTAGTTGATAGTTTCGGGCTTCAACACCTCACCACTCGAATTCTCAAGGATTTCTTCAGGTGAAGCCAAACCAATTGAGATTTTCGAGAAATTACTCTTTATCTTCGTTTCTTTTCTAAAAGCCATACTTTCTTGTTTATATTGTAAAGAGTTATATTTTTATTATTCAAGGTTGATACTCAATCCCAATCCTCTCAATTCATGTAACAATACATTCAGAGATTCAGGAATGCCCGGAGTAGGCATCGGTTCACCTTTTACAATAGCCTCGTAAGCCTTAGAACGTCCAACAACGTCATCAGACTTAATAGTCAGGATTTCCTGCAAGATATGCGCTGCGCCGAATGCTTCGAGCGCCCAAACTTCCATTTCTCCGAAACGCTGACCACCGAACTGAGCCTTACCACCAAGCGGTTGCTGAGTAATAAGAGAGTACGGACCGATAGAACGTGCGTGCATCTTGTCTTCAACCATGTGGCCTAACTTCAACATATAGGTCACACCTACCGTTGCCGGTTGGTCAAAGCGTTCACCGGTACCACCATCACAAAGATACGTCTTACAGTAACGAGGCAATCCGGCTTTATCCGTCCATTCATTTAAGTCATCCATAGATGCACCATCGAAAATAGGAGTAGCAAATTTCACGCCCAATTCTTTTCCGGCACGACCTAATACAGCTTCAAAAATCTGACCGATGTTCATACGAGAGGGCACACCCAACGGATTCAATACGATATCTACCGGAGTACCATCAGCCAAGAACGGCATATCCTCCTGACGGACAACACGAGATACAATACCCTTATTACCGTGACGACCTGCCATCTTATCACCCACACCAATCTTACGTTTCTTAGCAATATAAACTTTAGCCATCTGAATAATACCTGAAGGCAATTCATCACCTATTGTGATTGCAAACTTCTTACGTTTCAGTTCGGCGTCCAGTTCTTTATACTTCTTCAGGTAGTTCATTACCAAGTCACGAATCATATCGTTCTTGTGAGCATCCGCTGTCCACTTGCTCAACTGAATCACTGTATAATCCAATGACTCAAGATCGCGTTTTGTAAACTTAGCGCCCTTAGCGATAACTTCGGTTCCCAAGTAATCTTTTACACCCTGAGAGACTTTACCATTAGTTAATACCAACAATTTATCAATTAAGATATCCTTCAGCTTAGCTGCCTTTTCTTCAAATTCATCATTCAGTTTCGGCAAAATAGCTTTGTCGGCATTCTTTTCACTTCTGGTTTTCACAACGCGAGAGAACAACTTCTTGTCAATAACGACACCACGCAATGAAGGAGAAGCTTTCAATGAAGCATCCTTTACATCACCGGCTTTGTCACCAAAGATAGCGCGAAGCAATTTTTCTTCAGGAGAAGGATCTGATTCACCTTTCGGAGTAATCTTACCAATCAAAATATCACCCGGTTCAATACGAGCACCGACACGTACAATACCGTTCTCATCCAAATCCTTAGTTGCTTCTTCACTCACGTTAGGAATATCAGAAGTCAATTCTTCCATACCGCGCTTCGTTTCACGAACTTCCAGAGAGTATTCTTCTACGTGAACAGAAGTCAACAAGTCCTCGCGAACCACGCGTTCGTTCAATACGATAGCATCCTCATAGTTATATCCCTTCCATGGCATATAAGCAACCAACAGGTTTTTACCCAAAGCTAATTCACCCTTTTCGGTAGAATAACCTTCAGTCAGGATGTCACCCTTCTTCACGCGCTGACCTTTGTCACAAATCGGACGCAAGTCAATAGTCATGTTCTGGTTCGTCTTACGGAACTTCGGAATTCTATATTCTTTCAAAGCAGGCTCGAAGCTTACAAATTCTTCGTCTTCTGTACGGTCATACAAAATACGGATCGTAGTTGCATCAACGAAGTCAACAACACCATCGCCTTCTGCAGTAATCTGCGTGCGAGAGTCTCTCACTAACTGACGTTCGATACCTGTACCTACAATCGGAGCTTCACTTCTCAACAAAGGAACTGCCTGGCGCATCATGTTTGATCCCATCAATGCACGGTTAGCATCGTCATGTTCCAAGAACGGAATCAAAGAAGCAGCGATAGAAGCAATCTGCTGTGGAGAAACATCCATCAACTCTACCTGGTCAGGAGTAACAACAGGATAATCAGCATCACGACGAGCTTTTACTTTCTCACGAACAAATTTGCCTTCATCATCCAATGGAGCATTACCCTGAGCGATTATCTTATCCTCTTCCTCTTCGGCTGTCAGATATTCAATACCTTCATCAGATATATCCACCTTACCATCAGCTACTTTACGATAAGGAGTTGAAATAAAGCCAAGTTCATTAATCTTAGCATACACACACAAAGAAGAAATCAAACCGATATTCGGACCTTCAGGAGTTTCAATCGGACACAAACGACCATAATGAGTATAGTGTACGTCACGAACCTCAAAACCAGCACGTTCACGTGACAGACCACCAGGTCCTAACGCTGACAAACGACGCTTGTGAGTGATTTCAGCCAATGGATTAGTTTGATCCATGAACTGCGACAAAGCATTTGTTCCAAAGAATGAATTGATAACAGAAGAAATAGTCTTCGCATTAATCAAATCAATCGGAGTAAACACTTCATTGTCACGCACATTCATACGCTCACGGATGGTACGAGACATACGTGCCAGACCAATCGCAAATTGATTGGACAACTGTTCTCCTACAGTACGTACACGACGGTTACTCAAGTGGTCAATATCATCAACATCCGCTTTAGAGTTAATCAGCTCAATCAGATACTTAATGATTTCAATAATATCTTGTTTTGTCAATACCTTCACATCCATGTCCGTAGTCAGTCCCAACTTTTTGTTGATTCTGTAACGTCCTACCTCGCCAAGGTCATATCTTTTTTCAGAGAAGAACAGGTTATTGATAACCTCACGAGCACTGGCATCATCAGCCGGATCTGCATTACGCAACTGACGGTAAATGTAAAGTACAGCCTCTTTTTCAGAGTTGCTCGGGTCTTTCTGAAGGGTATTAAATATAATAGAGTAGTCGGATGAATTCGCTTCTTCCTTGTGAACAAGGATATTCTGAACGCCTGAGTCTATAATTTCATCGATATGATCCTCTTCAATCACAGTTTCACGGTCGATAATAACCTCATTACGTTCAATAGAAACAACTTCACCTGTGTCTTCATCTACGAAATCTTCTGTCCATGTTTTTAAAACACGAGCAGCGAGTTTTCTTCCTACGACTTTCTTCAAGTTAGTCTTATTAACCTTAACGTCTTCAGCCAAATTGAAGATTTCGAGGATATCTTTATCATTTTCAAAACCTACAGCTCTTAACAGAGTAGTAACAGGCAATTTCTTTTTACGGTCGATATACGCATACATTACATTGTTAATATCTGTAGCGAATTCGATCCATGAACCTTTGAATGGAATAATACGGGCAGAGTACAATTTAGTACCGTTAGCATGTACGCTCTGACCAAAGAACACGCCCGGAGAACGGTGCAACTGAGAAACAACTACACGCTCAGCACCATTAATAACAAAAGTTCCTTTCGGAGTCATATACGGAATAGGACCCAGATAAACATCCTGAATAACCGTATCGAAATCTTCATGATCAGGATCAGTACAATACAACTTCAGTTTTGCTTTCAAAGGCACGCTGTATGTGAGCCCGCGCTCCAAACACTCGTCTATTGAATAGTGAGGCGGATCAATGTAATAGTCCAAGAATTCAAGGACAAAGTTATTACGAGTGTCAGCAATAGGGAAGTTTTCAGCGAACACCTTATACAGCCCGTCATTCTTACGCTTTTCGGGCGGGGTATCCAACTGTAAAAAGTCTTGGAATGACTTCAATTGCACTTCCAAGAAATCCGGATACTTCATCGGATTCTTGATGGAAGCAAAATTAACTCTTTGATTTTCAGTATTTGAAGACATTTGTTAATATTTTGTAGAACTTAATAATAATATAGACACAAAAAGGTTAAGAATCCTCTACCAGAGGATTCCTAACCGTATTACCTGATACTCAGGCTAATATTATTTAAGCTCAACTTCAGCTCCAGCTTCTTCCAAAGTTTTCTTCAGTG
>OJQJ01001594.1_pt1 | contig 11368 bp, 9 predicted proteins | sample 1598671 | NCBI WGS metagenome assembly OJQJ01 (sample SAMN03922499, study PRJEB24848) | human gut metagenome | isolation source: stool sample | host: Homo sapiens | place: Germany | collected 2011-11 | reverse complement strand
GTCGTCCATCATGCTGTGAGAAAATTGCTCGTAGAGCGGATAGTCCGGCGCGTTTTTTTCAGGGGAGAGCCGCGCCAGCAGATAGGCATACCGCGCAAGGTTGATGCGGTCGTTCTCCGCTTCCCGCAGCAGTGCCAGCAAATTGTAGAGCATGGAATTTCCGCGCGGGGTCTCGCCTTTGTCTGCGCAGCTGCGGTCATAGGCTTGGAAGAAGCGCTGCAAGCAGCCAACCTTTTCTTCCAGCACCTTTGTGCGGAAGGTGTCCCACGCATAGGTATGCCCCTGCTCCGGCTGCACCAGCAGATTGCCCTTTGCATCCCGGACGGCTTTGCGCTCCGGCGTAAACAGCGCCACGGCGTTTTTGCCGGGCAGATGCTTGGCGGTTTCCTCCAGTGCGGCGGTTTCCTCGGCAGAAAGCCGGATGGGGTAGTGGGGGTCGAAGATGCCGATGCCTGCGCTGAGGGTCAGCGCCCCGCAGGAAAAGGCGGTCAGATTGCGCTGGATGCGCTGCGCGGCTTCCAGAACATCGTTCCATGCACCCACAAGGAACACATCATCGCCGCCGGCATAGACGATACTCACCTGCAAACCCTCCAGAATGCCGTTGATATAGCCCTTGAAGAACAGGGACATCTGCCGGGAGAATGCCGAGGTGCGGGACAGGTTGACATAGCGCATCCGCCGCACCGGGTCTTTTTCGTTCTCCTGCTCAAAACCGGAGATGAACGCATGGCCGAGGTTGTCCACATCCATGCGGCAGACCGCAATGCGGCGCACGCCCGCAGCCTGCTGGGCCAGTTCGTCCATACTGTTGCTGGCGGCGTAATCGCCCACATACAGGTTGGTGGTGGAGGGAAGGCCGCTGTACGGGGTGTTTTTTGTGTATGCCCGCAGGACCGGTTCGCCGGAAGCAAGGCGCTTTTGCGCCGCAGCCCGGTCGGTCGTGGTCAGGTAGACGCTGCTGCCGTCCAGCGTGGGCAGCGTGCAGTCATCGGCTGCCGAGGGCTGACGGCTTACCACCAGCACGCTCTTGTGCTGAATTTTGTCAGAAAAATCCACAAACAGCCTGCACCACGGGCAAAGCTCGTCCGCAAGGGCGGCGCTGGTGCCGCACACCTTGCATTCCCGGCCACCCGGGTAAGCGGCGGCATCGTTCAGCAGCCGCAGATCTTCGGCGGTGTAGCGATGGAATTTGTGCTGCTCCAGCAGCCGGTTCACCCGGCGGAACAGCTCCTTATAGGGGCTGCTCTGGGCAGGGGTGTTGGTCAGGTCGTTGCCGGAGCAGGGCGTCCATGCGTTTGCCAGAAACAGCTGGGTGCCGAACTGCTGTTGCAGCCAGCGGTTGAACTGCCGGTTCCACCGGGTCAGGGTATCGGCCACGGCAGCGGTGTTGGGCAGCAGCACATAGCAGTGCCCGCCGCCGCTGTAAATCAGGTTGGCACGAGACACGCCGCACCCTGCCAGAAGCTCGTCCAGATAGTGCTCCATGAACAGCTCCAGAAAGAACGACCGGCTGCGCAGGGAGCGCAGGGCGTTTTCGGTGCGGACGGTATAAAGGAACTTCTGGATACGGGAAAAATCGGCGGTGTAAAGCAGAAAAACGCCCTTCCGGCAAAAATCGTTCTTTTGCTCAAAAAGCGTTTTACGCAGGTTGGTGATGTGGTTCGCCTGCACATATTCGCTAAGGCACGCCGCAATGGCTGCGGTGGTCTTGGCGTGGTCGAACAGGGAAATATCCGCGCCGTCCCCGGGATAGATGCTGGACGGGAAACAGCCAAGCTGCGTTTCCAGCAGCCCCAGCAGCTTGCCGAGCTGTTCCGGCTGGGGCTGCAACTGCGGCAGCTGCGCTTCCAGCGTGTGCACGGCCTCGGCGTAGACGGCAGCGGAAAGCGGCTGGGACTTCTGCGGCAGTTTCAGGCTGCCGTCCTGCGGCTGCGCGGGCATCATCCAGCCGGGGTGGGAACCGTTCAGGTGGGTGAACACCGCATCCAGCGGAAGCTCCCGCCGGTAGGCATCGCTTTCGCCTTCGGTCTCCCGGCGGTCAGCCGCGCCGGAAAGCAGGTTGGCCAGATAGACCAGATACGCCGGGGAATCGGCCGGCAGCGCCTTTGCAGCACCGCGCAGCGCGGCGGCGTGGTGGTAACGCACACAGTCCAGAACCGGGGTCCAGTCTGCGCCGGACAAAACGCCGTGCAAAAACTGGCAGCCCTGTTCACTGTGGCTGCCGCGCTGCCCACCGGCACGGTACACCGCTTTGCCGGTGTCGTGCAGCAGCCCGCCATAGGTGGACTGCAGGGTGAGAACGTTCAAAATACCATCTCCTTTACAAATTGTGGAAGAGTTGCACAACAAACGAAAAATATAATTGTATATTTTGTGAGAGATGCTTTGATTTGGCTCTATTATAGCACATTTTGTCGCAATACAAAAGCCATGGCAGAGAAAATGCCGCAGCAGCTCTGTTCATAGAAAAAAAGCCCACGAAAACCGAAAAGTTAAGGCACGCAAAAGAAAAACTCCGCATCTTTTTTGATGCGGAGTTTTTTGCCCCCTTGCGGGGATAAGTTGAAATATCAAGAAGATGAAAGGTTCGCAGCAGGTTGATGTGTTTCCGTCCCCTTGCGGGGATAAGTTGAAATGCTGACCTGTCTGGAACGTGACGGCGTTCGTACCGTTTCCGTCCCCTTGCGGGGATAAGTTGAAATTGCAAACAACATCAAGGAGCAGCAGGATGTTCTGTTTCCGTCCCCTTACGGGGATAAGTTGAAATAGCAAAGCTGTTCTAAGAAAAAGAGAAAAATACTTGATTTCAGGGCAGCTTTCACAATTCCAAGACCAATATACCACAACCATACGAAAAATAAAAGAGCATTTTGGCAGGAGGCTGGAAAAGCGGGTGCGAGCCGCCCACCGAAATGGAGAAACAGGCGGCTGAATGGGGACAGCTGCACCGGGAAGTTCAGGGCGAGCCATAGCGGCGGAAGCCTGCAAAGGCGAAGATGCTGCGCTTCAGGGTGCTGCCGTCCGGGCAGGTGGTCTCCTGGCTCTTGCGGCGGGAGCAGGCGGCCAGCGTGGGGATGCCCGCGGCTTCCAGCCGCTGGACTACCCGGTACACAAAGGTGCACTCGCCCTGACAGAGCACGGCGTCCGGGTTAAGGTGCAGGATGTGGTCGGCGTATACCGTGGCAAGGGAGTCCAGCGCGGCCTCGTCAGCGGCGGGGTCGATGGCGGGAAACGCAAGATCGACCACCGTGCCGTAGCGCTGCGCCGCCGCCTGCTGCTCGGCGCTCCACAGGGCGTAGGGGTGGTTGGAAAAGTTGATGAACATAGCGTGTACCTCCCGGTTCTTTAAAAAAAGGCTCCCGTCCGCACAAAACGGACGGGAGCGCTGGCGCGGGGCTCACCGCTCGTCGATGCGGTGGCCAACGTTGTTGCCGGCCAGAGCGCCGGTAACGCCGCCAACGATGGCGCAGGGGATGGTGCCGGCAATGGCACCGACAGGGCCGCCCACGGCGATGCCGATGGAAGCGCCCTTCACGGCGCCTGCGACGGCACCGGCTGCGGCGCAGCCCAGAGTAGAGATCAGCTCAAACATGTTTTTCACCTCCTTTCACCTACCAAAAGCCCATGGCAAGGGTGCAGTTAAGGCAGAAAAAATAAATCTGCATAAATTTTTTAAACCATTGTAGCAGCGGCCTTTTTATGGTATGATGCAGATAATGGATCTTATAAAAAGGAGTGTTGCCCTGTGCTAAAGACTTATATCACCACCGTACCTTTGCAGGGAAAGCTGGACCCTATGCTGTACCAGCGGGAGCGGGCAGAGGCCCCCACGGCCACCTGCTTTCCCATCGTGCAGGTGATACGGGATACCCTTGAACCCGGGGACACGGTGCGGCTGCTGGCCATCCGACAGGAAAACGCCGATACTGCCCGCAACTATCAGCGCCTGCTGGAAGAGCTGGCGCAGCTGGGCATTGCCAAAGAGCAGGTGGAGCCGGTGCCTCTGCCCGAGGATCAGCGCCCGGAAACGCTGATCGGCCTGTGCCGGGATCTGGTGGATGCCCTGCCGCAGGTCACCCGGGTGTATGCCTGCATCACCTACGGCTCCAAGAGCATCCCGGTGGTCACGCTGACCGCGCTTAGCTGCGCCGAAGCCACCCACACCGAGCTGGAGGTGGGCGGCGTCTATTATGGCGAGGTCAAGCGGGAGAACGGAAAGGTGGTGGGTGCGCGGCTGTACGAGATGGCGGCGCTGTACCAGCTGGCCGGGCTGGTGGGCACCATGCGGGACAGCAAGACCGCAGAAGAGGTGTTCCGTCAGCTGATCTGGATGAGCCAGCACCGGGAGGACTGAACTGCCATGAAGAATGATAAAGTATGGGATAAGATCGATGCTTCGCCCCTGCTGCAGCTGCCGCCGGAGCAGCGCAAAGCGCTGCACGAGGCAGGGGATGAACAGTTCCGCACCCTTTGGGGAGATTGCTTTGCCGCTGCGCTGACCCTTGGACAGCCGGTGGACGGCGGGGACTTTTGCCGCATCTTCCTGAAGGCGTTCGACTTCTGGGTGCCGAAGCCCGGGCAGACCTTCAGCGCCTATCTGCGCAGCGCCCTGAAGCACCAGAACGCCCATGACGCGCAGCAGGAACAAATGGCGGTGACCGGCTTTGGCCGGGAGACCAACCGCAAGATCAAAAATGCCTTGGCTTATATGGCGAAGAACCAGATCACCGAGGAAAAGCTCTGCCACGACCCGGAAAAGGAGCAGCTGGTGGCCGATATTGCTGGGGTCGGGGTCAAGACCCTGCGGAAGGCGCTGCGCAACAAGCAGTCGATCCTCAGCTTGGACGGCACCGACGGCGAGGAGACGGCACTGGAAACGCGGGTCGCCGCCCCTGCGCAAAGCGTGGAGGAGCAGGCCGAGCAGACCGGTGAGCTGCTGGCATGGCTGCACCGCGGCATCGGGCTGATGAACTTGCAGCAGAAGGAGCAGTACGGCAAGACTGCCGGGCCGCTGTGGAGCAGCGTACTGCTGGGCTTTTTGCGCAACAGGGACGTGCTGCCCCCGGCAGAGGATACCCCCGCGCGGCTGGCAAACTGCGATGATCTGCGTCCGCTGGAACAGGACAACTGCCTGTGGGACATCCTGCTGCTGCATAAGTATGTGGCGTTTACCGTTCAGCCGCCCTATGCACCCAAAGCGCTGGAATGCGCCGCGCTCCACGCCCTGCTGGACCCGGAGCGCAACCCGGCGCAGGATAAGACCGTGGCAGAATTTCTTGGTGTGAGCAGGGCGGCGGTGTCACAGCGGCGCAAAACATGGCAGCAAAAACTGGTGCAGATGAAAACGGAACAGGAGGACGGATAAGATGGGACGCGATGTTTTACTTTTATATATGAGCCCGAAAAACCCGAAGTACACGACCCAGACCAACGAGGGCGCGGTGCGGTACCTGATAAAGGAAAAGGAGACCCCGGACTGCATTCTGGCACTGTGCAGCGAGACGGTGCGCAAAAAAGCGGTGGTGGAAATGCCGGACGGCAGCACCTGCACCACGCTGGAATATTTTCGCGATGCGTTGCGCAGGGTGGGCATCCCGGCAGAGCGGCTGGTGGTGATCGAAGTGCCGGACAGCATGGATGACGAAAAAAAGCAGTTTCAGGCCATCTCGCAGCTGCTGGAAAAGATCAACGAAGGGGACACCCTTTCCATCGACCTTTCCGGCGGTATGCGGGATACTGCCATGCTGCTGGTGACCGCTGCCCGCTGTATGCGGGACCTGCGCGGTGTGCAGACCCGCCGGGTGATCTATGCAGAGCTGCGCGGGGAAGAGCCTGTCGCGCACGACCGCACCCAGCTGTATGGTCTGTTCGACTTTATTACCGCCATGGACGCGTTCTTCTCCACCGGCACAGCGCAAAAGCTGGAGGACTATCTGTTGAGCGAGGGTGAAAAAGACCCGGTGCTGTACACGCTGCTGACCCGCATCAACCAGTTCTCGGAAGATCTGGCACTGTGCCGGGTGCGGAAGCTGAGCGACGATTTGAACCAGATCGATCAGGCACTGAAAGAAACGCCCGAGAAGAGCCAGAACCTGACCGACCTGTTCTTCCAGATGCTGAAAGACCGTTTCAGCACCGAGTTTGCAGAGCTGCTTTCCTCCGGTGAAAAGGCGCTGCCTGCACTGGTGAGCTGGTGCGCCGGCCACGGGATGTACCAGCAGGCGCTGACCCTGCTGTGCGAGCAGATGCCGGAATATGTCTGCCAGCATCTCTTTGTGCAGCCCACCCCCAAAGGCTGGGACTATCTGGCAGATCAGAAGCAGAACAAGGGCAAGCCGTGGGTGTACCCGCTGTTCCATTTCCATTTCTGCCGGTTGACGCTGTTGCGGCGGGAAAGTCCCTATACAGCAGACCTGCGCCTGACCCGCAGCCGGAACGATGCAGACGGTAATATGCTGTTCCGCGTAGCCGAACCTAAAGAAGTGCACAACTATCTGGATAAGGTACTTGACGCCGAACAGCTGGTCATCGACCCTGCCATCCGCCCGCAGCTGGAGCGGGCCGCCCTGCACTACCAGTGCGTGATGCAGTACCGCAACCAGATCAATCACGCCAGCGCCAACGACCTGGGCTTACAGAGCGAGTGCGTTCGGCCGCTGGATACCGAGCACATTAAAGAGACCCTGCAAAAGATCACCGCCTATCTGAATGAGATCCGCCCCTTGAAGCGGAACGTCCCGCAGGGCATTGAGGCAATTCCCGTTGACGCGGTTATTCCCGCCGGAACGCCCGCCCGCTGACCCTAAAACAGAAGAAACCCTGAAAAGCAAAGCCCCTCCGCACTGGTTCATACCAGCAGCGGAGGGGCTTTTTTGTCCCCTTACGGGGATAAATTGTAATCTGACCAGTTCACCAACGACACGCCCGACAAGGTGTTTCCGTCCCCTTGCGGGGAGAACCCTCTCAGTCACGGCTTACGCCGTGCCAGCTCCCCCGACGGGGGGAGCTTTCGCAGCTGCCGTTACCCTGTACTAAGCTCTCCCTTCGGGAGAGCTGGCGCGCAGCGCCTGAGAGGGTTTTGCGGGGATAAGTTGAAATCTCTGCTATCGTTCTCGTGTCAAAGACTGCAATCGAGTTTCCGTCCCCTTACGGGGATAAGTTGTAATGGTATCCTTCGGTAACCGTGGCTGCAGTAGCAAAGTTTCCGTCCCCTTGCGGGGATAAGTTGTAATCTGCGCCATATCAAGGCATGGAATATGAGCATCGTTTCCGTCCCCTTGCGGGGATAAGTTGTAATAGCAAACTTCACCGGAAAAGCGCGAAAAATACGCGCAAAACAGGGAAGAACGCATAATACAAAACTATTATACCTCTTTTTGCAGCAAAAGAAAAGGACGTTTTCAGGAAAAAAGGCCGTATTACGGGGTGCGAAGCGGAAAGCCCGGCGGGCGGCAAAAGCGCCCGCAGTGCACAAAACCCGCCCGGCGGGGCAGAAGGTGCTCCGGCAGGACGGGTTTTTTTGGTACTGCTTTGGGTGGTTTACAGGATACGCACCCGGATGACGGCGGGGATGCTGCTCAGCTTCTCGCTCAGGCGGGCGTCCACAGCACCGGTGGCGTCCAGCATGGTGTAGGCCATGTTCTTTTTGCTCTTGTTCACCATGTTTTCAATGTTCAGGCCGGCTTCGGTGGTCAGGGCAGTGATCTGGCTGATCATGCCCGGCTCATTCTTGTGGATGATGCAGATGCGCTTGCCGCCGGCGCGGGGCTGGTGCACCTCCGGCAGGTTGACCGAGTGGGTAATATTGCCGTTGCGCAGGTAATCGCTCAGTTCCTGTGCCGCCATGATGGCGCAGTTGTCCTCGGCTTCCGGGGTGGAAGCGCCAAGGTGCGGGGTGCACACGATGCCGGGACGGCCCAGAATGGCCTCGGAGGGGAAGTCGGTCATGTAGCCGGACACCTTGCCGTTGTCCATGGCTTCCAGCAGGGCGGCGGTGTTCACCAGCTCGCCGCGGGCGTAGTTCAAAATCTTGACGCCGTCCTTGCACAAAGCAAGGGTCTGGGTGTTGATGGTGTCCTTGGTGGTGGGCAGGTAGGGCACATGGATGGTGATGTAGTCGCACAGGGGCAGCATGTCGTTCAGGTTCACGCAATGGTGTACCTGACTGCTCAGGTTCCATGCGGCATCAATGGAGATGTAGGGGTCGTAGCCGTAGACCTCCATGCCCAGCTCAATGGCGCAGTTGGCCACGCGGGAGCCGATGGCACCAAGACCGATGACACCCAGCGTCTTGCCCTTGATCTCGTTGCCCACGAACTGCTTCTTGCCCTTTTCCACGGTCTTTGCCATGGCGGGGTCGCCGACAAGGCCCTGACACCACTGGGCAGCAACAGCCACATTGCGGCTGCCGGCGATCAGCATGCCGATCACCAGCTCGGCCACAGCGTTGGCGTTGGCACCGGGGGTGTTGAACACCACGATGCCCTGCTCACTGCAGCGGTCCAGCGGGATGTTGTTCACGCCGGCACCGGCGCGGGCAATGGCCAGAAGATTGTCGTTGAAGGCGGTATTCAGCATGTCGGCGCTGCGCACAAGGATGCCGTCCGGGGCATCGGTGTCCACAGCCACGTCAAACTGCTTGTTGTTCAGCTTTGCCAGACCCACCGGGCTGATGGCGTTCAAAGTTTTGATCGTATACATATCTGAATTCCCCTCTTATGCATTTGCCTTGCGGAACTTCTCCATGAAGTCCACCAGCTTGTCCACACCCTCGGCGGGCATTGCGTTGTAAATGGAAGCGCGCATACCGCCTACCAGACGGTGGCCCTTCAGGTTCACGAAGCCTGCTTCTGCAGCTTCGGCGCAGAACTTCTTGTCCAGATCTGCATTGGGGCTGGTGAAGGTGACGTTCATGGTGCTGCGGTAGCGGTGCTCCACAGGATTCGTGAAGAAGTTCTGACCGTCCAGATAGTCGTACAGCACTTTGGCCTTGGCTTCGTTGATCTTCTGCATGTTGGCAAGACCGCCGATGTCGTTTTCCAGATACTTGAGCACCAGACCGGTCATATAGATGCACCAGCAGGGGGGCGTGTTGTACATGCTGTCCTTGCCCAGCAGGGTGGTGTAGTTCATCATGGTGGGCACATTGTCGGCGGCATGGCCCAGCAGGTCGTCGCGGACGATGGCAATTGCCATGCCGGCGGGAGCTACATTCTTCTGCACGCCGAAGTAGATGCAGCCGTACTTGGTCACATCCACGGGCTTGGAGAGGATCATGGAGCTCATGTCGGCTACCAGAGGCACACCCTCCACCTGCGGTACCTCGACAAACTGAGTGCCGAAGATGGTGTTGTTCTGGCAGATGTGGATGTAGCTGGCATCCTTATCATAGTTGATGGCGTTCACGTCCGGGATGTAGGTGAAGTTCTTGTCCTTGCTGGAAGCAACAATGTTCACCTCGCCGAACTTGGCGGCTTCCTTGGCGGCAAGGTTCGAGAAATTGCCGGTGACAAGGTAATCTGCTTTGCCGGTGGTCATGAAATTCAGCGGGACCATGGCAAACTGCTGGGTCGCACCGCCCTGAAAGAAACCGACCTTGTAGTTGTCGGGAATGTTCATTACCCGGCGCAGGGTGGCCTCGGTGTCCTTGATGATGGCATCGAACCACTTGCTGCGGTGGCTCATCTCCATCACGCTCTGACCGCTGTCGCCATACTCGAGCAGCTCTGCCTGTGCCTGCTTGAGCACCTTCTCGGGCAGCATGCTGGGGCCTGCGCTGAAGTTGTAAACTCGTGCCATAATGAACTCTCCCTTTCCTGTATCGCACAGCACCGCGGTTTTCTGCGGTGCGTTCTGTTGATTGCTGTAGCCGTAGTATACCGGTTTTGCATGGATGAAAACAAGAGCATCTTTGCACAAAGATACGGCGCAAAAGCCCCTGTGCGGGCACAAAGCACACAAATGTCCTTAATGGAAAAACAAAAACGAAGACAAATGTAAAATAGAGCTGAAAAAGCCTGATTTCATCGGCGTTTCCGGCTCTTGCGCTTTGGCGCAGAAATTGGTATAATAATAAAACAAAGACAAACGTAAAAGAAAAAAGATGCCAAAAGGAGGGAGAACAGCAGGATGTATGGCATCCCGGACTGTGTAAAGCCGCTTTCGGCGGCAGAGGAGCAGGTGATGCTGGCGGTGTGGGCCTGCCGTGCGCCCGTCACCCGGCGGGACATCGACGAAAAGCTGCGCGCAAAGGGCTGGGCACCGGCGACCGTGCTCAACTTTCTTTACCGGCTGGAAGAAAAGGGTTGGGTGAAAAGCGGCAAGGATGGCAACCGCAATACCTACACTCCGGCCATCACCCAGCGCGCCTATAATGTGTGGAGCATGCGCGAACGGCTGGATACCCTCTTTGGCGGCGACCTTGCGGCGGCGGTGCACGCGCTGGTCAGCGAGAGCGGCTGCGGCCAGAGCGAGCTGGAACAGGCCATGAAGGTGCTGGAGGAAAAGCATCTGGAAGCGGAAGAATATGATCTGTATGACCCTTATGGGTAAAAAGGAGAGCGGAAGATGGATTGCAAACTGCGTGCCAAAAACTGCGGCGGCTGCCCGATGCTGGGCATGGACTACGCCGCACAGCTGAAACAGAAAGAAGAGACCGTGAAAAAGCTGCTGGGCAGATTCGGCCCGGTGGAGCACATCCGGGGCATGGAAACGCCGTACCACTATCGGAACAAGGTGATCTCCACCTTTACCACCGGCTGGGGTGGAAAACTTACCTCCGGCATCTACGCGGCAAACAGCCACAAGGTGCTGCCGGTGGAAAGCTGCCTTTTGCAGGACGAAGTGCTGGATAAGACCATGCTGGCCGTGCGTGCGGCAGCGGGCGCCTGCCATTACCAGCCTTTCAATGAGGATAAGGGCACCGGCCTTCTGCGTCACTGCCTGCTGCGGCGTGGCGTCATGACCGGGCAGGTGATGGTGGTGCTGGTGACGGCTCAGCCGGTGCTGCCGGGTGCCAAGAACTTTGTCAAAGCCCTGCTGACCGAAGCCGAAAAGCAGGGCGTGGCCATCACCACCATCGTCCAGAACGTGAACGACCGCAAAACCAGCGTGGTGCTGGGCGATATGGAAAAGGTGCTGTACGGCAAGGGATTCATTCTGGATACCCTCTGCGGCAAGACCTATGCCATCAGCCCACGCAGCTTTTATCAGATCAATCATACCCAGACCGAAGTGCTGTACGGCCTTGCGATGGACGCGGCGCATCTCACCGGCAAAGAAGTGGTGCTGGATGCCTACTGCGGCATCGGAACCATCGGCCTGACCGCCGCCGACCATGCAAAGCAGGTGGTGGGCGTGGAGCTGA
>OJQJ01001585.1_pt1 | contig 11428 bp, 9 predicted proteins | sample 1598671 | NCBI WGS metagenome assembly OJQJ01 (sample SAMN03922499, study PRJEB24848) | human gut metagenome | isolation source: stool sample | host: Homo sapiens | place: Germany | collected 2011-11 | reverse complement strand
CTTCCAACACTTCCGCCTCCACTGCTTCCAGCACCGCAGCTTCTGCTTCCGCTTCTGCCGCCAACAAGCTGGAGACCATCCAGTCCAACGGCAAGCTGGTCATCGCGCTGGAAGGCGCATGGCAGCCCTGGAGCTTCCACGATGAGAGCGACACCCTCGTGGGCTACGACGTCGAAGTCTCCCGCGCCATTGCCGAGAAGCTGGGCGTCGAGCCCGAGTACGTCGAGAGCGACTGGGACAGCCTGTTTGCCGGTCTGGATGCAGGCCGCTACGATCTCGTCTGCAACGGCGTCGAAGTCACCGAAGAGCGCGCCAAGACCTACGACTTCACCACTCCCTACGGCTACATCCACACCGCCCTCGCCGTCCGCAAGGATAACGAGGACATCAAGAGCTTCGAGGACCTTGCCGGCAAGACCACGGCCAACAGCCTCGCTTCCACCTACATGGAGCTGGCCGAGAGCTACGGCGCGACCGTTCAGGGCATCGACACGCTGGAAGAGACCATCCAGCTGCTGACCGCCGGCCGCATCGACGCCACCCTGAACGCCAACGTCTCCTTCTACGACTACCTGAATGTCCATCCGGACGCCGACTTCAAGCTGGTCGCCCAGACCGAAGATGCTTCTCACGTTGCGATCCCTATCGTCAAGAGCGAAGACTCTTCCTTCCTCGACGCCCTCAACAGCGCCATCGACGAGCTGCGCGCTGACGGCACCCTCAAGGAGCTGGGCGAGAAATATTTCGGTCAGGATATTTCTTCCGAGAATTAACTTTTTGTTTTGATCGTCAGCGAAGCATCGGAAGTGCATCATGGTCTATCCCGTAGGCGAAACCGCAAAGCTTCTGGGAGTCGTCAAAAATATCCGGGAAGAAGATGTTCCCGAGCGCTTCCGTGCCGAACTGCGCGGTGTCCCGGAAAGTAAATAAGAATATCGACGAAGGGGGCAGATGCCATGCAGCATCTGCCCCCTTTTTGTTATAAATATCTTCCGGTAATACTCTCCGGATTTTCCCGGATCTCCTCCGGCGTGCCTGTTGCCACGACGCGGCCGCCGCTCTCGCCGCCGCCCGGCCCCATGTCGATGACATAGTCCGCGTTGCGGATGACATCAAGGTCGTGTTCGATGACAACGACCGTTGCGCCGTTGTCCAGCAGGGCTTGGAACACCCGCAGAAGCACCTGCACGTCCAGCGGGTGGAGGCCGATGCTGGGTTCATCGAAAACGAACACCGAGTCGGTCTGGGTGCGGCCAATCTCGCTGGCCAGCTTGAGGCGCTGGGCCTCGCCGCCGGAGAGGCTGGGCGTCTCTTCGCCCAGCGTCAGGTAGCCCAGACCCAGCTGCTGCAATGTCTGCAGGCGCTGGCTCACTGTCTTCATCCCGCCGCAGAACGCAAGGGCGGAGTTGACGTCCATATCCATCAGTTCCGGCAGGGAGACGGCCTGCCCCGCCTTGTTCATCAATTTCACGCCGTAAGCCGCCCGCGCGTAGCGGGAACCCCGGCAGTCGGGGCAGACGATGTTCACGTCCGGCAGGAACTGCACGTCCAGGCTCACCTCACCGGTGCCGTCGCAGCCGGGGCAGCGCAGACTGCCCGTGTTGTAGGAAAAATCACTGGCCTTGAAGCCCTTTTGCCTGGCGTCCGGAGATTTGGCATAGAGCTTCCGCAGCTCGTCGTGGACGCCCGCGTAGGTCGCCACGGTAGAGCGCACATTGATGCCGATGGGCGTCGCGTCGATGAGCTTGACGTGCGCGATGCCCTCGGCGCGAATCTCCCGGATATGTGCCGGGAGGGCGCTGCCGTTTATCTTTGCTTCCAGCGCCGGTACGAGGCTTTCCAGCACCATCGTCGTTTTGCCGGAGCCGGACACGCCCGTTACCACGGTGAGCCGCCCCTTGGGAACGTCCAGCTCCAAAGGCTTGACCGTGTGGATGCTTCCGGTGGAGAGATGGATCCCCCCCTCTGCGAACATCTCTCCTTCCCTGGCACACCGGCGCAATTTCGTCTCAGCTTTTCCGGAGAGGAACGGCCCGATCTGGGACTCCGGCTTTGCCTCCAGATCAGCTATCGTCCCTTCGGCAATGACATGTCCACCCTTCGCTCCCGCTTCCGGCCCCATCTCGATCACCCAGTCGGCCTCTTTCAGGATTTGGGTGTCGTGGTCCACCAGAATGACCGAGTTGCCGTCGGCCACGAGGTCGTGCATCACGCCGGTCAGGCCCACGATGTTCGACGGATGCAGGCCGATGGACGGCTCATCCAGCACATAGAGCACGCCGGTGGTACGGTTGCGGACGGCCCGGGCCAGCTGCATCCGCTGGCGCTCACCGGTGGAAAGGGTCGAGGCCGAGCGGTCAAGCGTCAGATAGCCCAGACCTAAGTCCATCAGCCGCTTGGCGGTACTTTCGAATGCCTCGCAGATGCTCTCCGCCATCGGGCGCATCTCTTCCGGCAGGCTGCCCGGCACGCCCTTCACCCACTCCACGAGGGCTTCCAGTGTCATCTGGCAGGCTTCGTCCAGCGAGATGCCCCGCAGCTTCGGCGCACGCGCCGCCGCTGAGAGCCGTGAGCCATGACACTCGGGGCAGACATCTTCCCGCAGGAACTTTTCCACCCGCTTCATGCCCTTGTCATCCTTGACCTTTGCAAGAGCATTTTCTACGGTGTAGACGGCGTTATAATAGGTAAAGTCCAGCTCGCCGGCCTGGTTCGAGTTCTTGGCGTGGTAGAAGATATGCTTTTTCTCTGCCGGACCGTGGTAGACGATGTCCTTTTCCTGTTCGGTCAGGTCGCGGAACGGCACATCCGTCCTCACGCCCATCTCCCGGCAGACGTCTGTCATCAGCGACCACATCAGGCTGTTCCACGGGGCCACTGCGCCGCCGTCGATGGTCAGCGAGTCGTCCGGCACCAGCGACGCCATGTCCACCGTCCGGACGCTGCCTGTGCCGCCGCACTTCTGGCAGGCACCTTGAGAATTGAAAGCCAGCTCCTCCGCCGACGGCGCATAGAAATGCGCACCGCACTCCGGGCAGACCAGCTCCCTGCCCGCCGCGACAGCCAGCGTCGGCGGGATGTAATGTCCGTTCGGGCAGCGGTGGCTTGCGAGGCGGGAGTACATGAGCCGCAGGCTGTTCAAAAGCTCCGTGCCGGTGCCGAAGGTGCTGCGGATGCCCGGCACGCCCGGCCTCTGGTGCAGCGCCAGCGCCGCCGGGACATACAGCACCTCTTCCACCGAGGCTTTCGAAGCCTGGGTCATCCGGCGGCGGGTGTAGGTGGACAGCGCCTCCAGATACCGGCGGGAGCCTTCGGCATACAGCACCCCCAGCGCCAGCGAGGATTTACCCGAGCCCGACACGCCCGCAATGCCCACGATCTTGTTCAGCGGGATGTCCACGTCGATGTTTTTCAGGTTGTGTACCTTTGCCCCGCGCACGAGCATTTTGTCTATCATTCTGTTTTTCCTTCCCTTTGGCCTTTTTGCGCCAGATGAATTCGATGAGGCCCGGGCCTCTGTAGGCCGCGGCTTTCCTGTATAGGACAACGACAGATCCTATCGGCGGTATTTTATTGGGATGTGAAAGAGACATTCTCTGCCTGCTTCGGCGCTGCCGGATGGTCCGGCTCCGCTTTCGTCAGCATCTGCTGGAACTTCCGGGCCGCCGTGTTCAGCGGGCGGTGATGGTCGTAGACGAGGCAGATCGAGCGGGAGGGAATGATCTCCTGCAGATGCAGCTCGACAAGCTCGCCGCGGGCCAGAAGCTCTTTTGCCATTGGTTCCGGCACGAAGGCGAGGCCCAGCTCACTTTTCACCAGCGTGAGCATCTGGTCGGTGGTGGCGGCCTCGGTGTCGGGCCGGAGCACGGCGTCGTGGTCGAGGAAGAACTGCCGGTAGAAGCTCCGGGTCATGCTCTCATCGCCGAGAGAGATGAGCGGATAGCAGCTCAGTTCCTTCAGCGTCAGGCGCCGGCTGGCCAGCGCAGTGAAGGTCTTTCCGCCCACCAGCACCTCATAAAACGGTCTCAGCTCCACCATCTTCAGGCCCTGTTCTACCTCTGCCGGGGTAGAGATGACGGCAAAATCCACTTCTCCGTTCTTCACAGCCTGCACCGCCTGGGGCGTGGAGTGGTTCGAGATGCGCAGCCGGATGCCGGGATACTCGGTGTGAAACGTCCGCAGCTTCTCGGCCAGATAGATGTTCAGCGCCGTCTCCGTCGCGCTGATGCTGATGGAGCCGTGCTCGAGGGTGGCGCTGGCGCTCAGTTCTTCCTCCGCGTCCTGTATCTGCACCGCCGCCGAGGCGATGCGGGAGTAGAGCATCTCGCCCTCCGGCGTCAGGGTGACGCCCCGGTTGGAGCGGGTAAAGAGCACACAGTTCAGCTGGCTTTCCAGCCGGTTCATCGAGTGGGTGATGTTGGGCTGGTTGTTGCCCAGCACCCGCGCCGCTTTCGTAAAGTTCTGATACTTCGCCACATAATAGAAAATTTTGTAGTATTCCCAATCAACGTACATGAGAGCCATCCTCTCTTTCATACCAGAATCACATTTTTACTTCTCCCCCACCAGCGCCACGGCAGCATCATTGACATTCGTGCCAGTAGCGCCGGTGATGATCAAGCCGTCCACAGCTTTCAGTGCATGGTAGGCGTCGTTGTTTTGCAGGGTATCGAACACATTCCAGCCCTTGGCGGTCAGTGCGGAGAGGGTGTCACCATCCACATAGCCGCCGGCAGCATCGGTGGGGCCGTCAGTGCCGTCACTGCCCACCGAGAACACTGCTGCATCCAGCCCGGCCAGCGCCGGAGCCGCTGCAAGGGCAAGCTCCTGATTCCGTCCGCCGAGGCCCCTGCCCGTCAGATGGACGACCGTCTCGCCGCCTGCGATGTAAGCCAGCTTTTTTCCCTGCCCCGCGTGGGTCCGGACGATGGAGCCAAGGAAGCTGCCCGCCTCCCGGGCTTCACAGCAGAGCTGGTCGGTCAGCAGGACGGGCTCATAGCCAAGCTCCCGGCAGGCGGCAGCGGCGGCGGTGCAAAGCTCCCGCACACTGCCGGTGATCCGGGTCGTCACGTTGTCCAGCATCTTGGGCGTTTCCTGCGTCAGAAGAGCTTTTGCCTGTTCCGAGAGCTTCAGGTGATACTTCTCCGCAATGGCAAGCGCCTGTGCGCAGGTAGAGGTGTCCGGCACCGCCGGGCCGCTGGCGATCATATCCAGCGGGTCGCCCAGAATATCGCTCAGCACGATGCTGAACACCTGAGCCGGGGCGCATGCCTGCGCGAACCGCCCGCCCTTGACGCCCGAAAGCCGTTTGCGGATGGTGTTCATCTCCACGATGTCGGCACCGCTGGCAAGGAGCTGGCCGGTGATGTCCTGCAATTCTGTGCCGGGGAGCAGCGGCTTTTCAAACAATGCACTTCCTCCGCCGGAGAGCAGAAACAGCACGGTATCCTCCGCTGTCAGCCCCTGCACCAGCTCCAATGCCTTCTCGGTGGCCGCAAAGCTGTTCTCGTCCGGCACCGGATGGCCTGCTTCATAACAATTTACGCCCAGGATCTCGCCCCTGACGTGCTTGTATTTGGTCACGACCACGCCGCCGTCCACACGGCCCAGCGCTTCCACTGCCGCGTGTGCCATCTGCCATGCGGCCTTGCCCGCTGCGACCAGCAGCACCCTGCCGCCCTTGGGCGCAAAGGCTTTCAGCGCGCGGCGGACAGCTTCGTCCGGCAGGACGGCGTTCAGGCTGGATGCGATGATGGCATCGGCATCCTTTCGCAGAGTCAGATTCATGAAACAGACCTCCTTGTGGGGTATGTTCTACAGCAGACCGGCTTCGGGCATGGTTTTTACAAAGCCCCGCTTGGCCGGGCCGTCCGGAATCATTATACAACAAGACCGGCGTTTCGGGAATACTTTCGGCAATGGTTTTGAAATTGCTGTACAGCTCGACATCACGGACTGTACCTTCCTTAGTTGGGTCTTGTATCTGATTTTTATACTCGCTCTCTACGAAATACCAGGATCTTGTTTACAAACATCCCCCATGCAGCCGCCGGATCACCTTAAATGCGACCTCATGTTCTGTTGTCAGCAGAAGATCCCGCCCGCCGGGGTAAGCACATTTGCCATCTCGTTTTCCTGCACGACGGTGGACAGATACCCGCTGTGGCAGTGGTATCGCAGTAAACCGACCCGGCTGAGATACCGCAGCACGGCAGCCACCATGGCACAGGCCTTTTCTCCCTCACCAAAACGAAATCCTCTGATTTTGAACTTCTGGCGGTAGGGCGTTTCCAACTCATAAAGCGTTTCTTCCCTCATTTCTGGAATCCTCCTGTCAGGATGCGGGCCAGCAGACTGCCCGGATAGACCATGGGATATTCCCGCAGGGTAAAAAGCAGACCGTCTGCCGGAACCATCAAGGTCTGCCGTGCTTTCTTATGATAAGGTCCCGGACGTTTTTTGTTGCAATAGAGGTGTTCCTTTCTTGGCAAGTATGGTATATTTATCTTGACCAATAAGACCCAATTTGGAGGCAGCATCAGAAATGACAGAACGAGAGAAAATGATAAATGGCGCGCTATACGATCCATCCGATCCGGAACTGGAGCAATTACGCCTGAATGCACGCAAATTGGCAAGAAAGTACAACCGGACGGATGAGGACCAACCGGAAGAACAAGCCGAAATTCTGCGAAAATTATTACCTGCAACAAAACAGTTTCCGTATTTGCAGGCACCGGTCTACTTTGATTATGGCTGCAATACCTTCTTTGGAAAGTACAGCTTTGTCAACTTTAATTTCACCTGCTTAGATGTATGTGAAGTCCATATCGGGGACAATGTGATGATCGGGCCAAATGTCACATTGGCAACTCCCATGCATCCGCTTTTGCCGGAAGAACGGAATATCCAGAAGCGAGAAGATGGAAGCATTTATAATCTGGAATATGCCAAACCCATCACCATAAAGGATAATTGCTGGTTGGCATCCAACGTAGTGGTTTGTGGCGGCGTTACCATCGGAGAAGGCTGTGTGATCGGAGCAGGAAGTGTTGTGACAAGAGACATCCCACCCTATAGTCTGGCTGCCGGAAATCCCTGCCGGGTCATCCGCCAGATAACCGAGAAAGATCGTATGGAAACTGCAATTTGCCAGGATTGAGGCAAACGCCCCCAGGAAAACGCTCCGGCTGCAAAGCAGAGCGCATAGAACCAATCCAAAAACACAGCCCCGTTCTGGTGAAGTGATATGCTACCCCTGGAGTAGACCGAGTAAAAACAAAACTCTGAATACTCTGGGGGTATTTTCATGTCAAAGACGGCGAAGATGCCCTGAAAGACCGGCGAGGACGGCACAAGAAGGATTATAAACCGCAGACGGAAGAAGAACGGTCACGGATCTGCTGCCTGCAATACGCAGGCACAATACCCCGGTTCCGGCTGGTAGCAATGGATCGTAAGGTATTCGTCCACCTCAGGGCTGTAATCGTGAAGGATGTGCTTTGTTCCGTTCAACGTCACATCTTTAATGCTGAAAGTTCAGAAGTCGTTGACTTTCGGGCATTTCCTGTGTATTCTGTAACATAGAAGGTTAAATGGTTTTTCACAAGATGCATAAAGCACATCCTCTTCCTGCGTATCTATAAGCCTGACTGGAATGCCCTGAGCAGCTGGCAGCCGCCCACGGTCTGTGTAAAATAAACCCAGATATAAAGGAGGCAACCCACCATGAAGATGACCCGCAGAAACTTTCTTTCCACTTCAGCGGTTGCGGCGTTCGCCTGCGGCGCATCCCTGACCGCGCACGCAGCAGGCAGTACCGATGAAAACCGTCTGAACTTTATCACAGATATTTTCAAGGACTCTCCCCAACCGGGCGAGATTGAAGATGCAACGGCGATCACGGCAGAAAAGAACGCCGAATGGTATGAAAAGCTGGATTTTTCAGACCGGCGGGAGTTTGCCAACGCAGAACGCGGCTGGCTGGACAATGCGGAAGGTAAGATCATCTACGCCGAGGATGGCAAATTTGCATGGGATCTGCAGAGCTACGGCGATTTGAACCGGGATGCTCCGGACACTGTAAACCCCAGTCTGTGGCGGAATACCCAACTCAACGCCAAAGCCGGTCTGTTTGAAGTATGTGATGGCATCTATCAGGTGCGCGGCTTTGATATGGCCAATGCGACCTTCATCCGCACCAACAACGGCTGGATCATTTTTGATGTCCTGATGTGCAAAGAAAATATGCAGGCAGCAAAAGCGCTGATGGAAAACCGGTTCGGACCGCTGGATGTCAAAGCTGTGCTGTACAGTCATAGCCATGTGGATCACTTTGGCGGCGCAGAGGGCGCGATCGACCGGAACGATGTAGCGGACCCCAGCCTTTCCTTCGACAAACAGCTTGCCTCGGGCAAAACGGTCATCCTTGCACCGAAAGGATTTTTGAAACACGCCATCCGCGAAAACGTCTATGCCGGCATCGCAATGGCCCGGCGTGCGCAGTATCAGTATGGTACGGTGCTGGAAAAAGGGGAGAAAGGAGCACTCTCCATCGGCATCGGCATGGGACAGTCTACCGGTCATGTGAGCCTTATTGCACCGACCTATGAGATTGGGGAAGATGTTCCGAAGCTGACCATCGACGGGCTGGAGATCGAATTCCAGCTGACCCCCGGCACCGAAGCCCCTGCCGAGATGAACGCCTATTTCCCGAAATACCGCGCCCTCTGGATGGCGGAAAACTGCACCGGTACGCTGCATAATCTGTACACCCTGCGCGGCGCAGAGGTGCGCGATGCCAACGATTGGGCAAAGTATATCATCGAGGCAGATCAACGCTTCTGCAGCAAGACCGACGTGGTGTTCCAGAGCCACAACTGGCCGCACTGGGGCGAGGAGATCCATGAATATCTGCTGAACACGGCAGCCATCTATAAGTTTATCCACGACCAGACCCTGCATTACATGAACCAGGGCTATACCTCCAACGAGATCGCCGCCATGATCTCGCTGCCGGATGCCCTCGAAAAAGTCTGGTATACCCGCCAGTATTACGGCACGCTACCGCATAACGCCAAAGCCATCTACCAGAAGTATCTGGGCTGGTACGATGCGAACCCGGTCAACCTGGACCCGCTCCCGCCCAGCGATGCCGCTAAGAAGCTTGTAGAATATCTGGGCAGCACGGAGCTGGTGCTCTGCAAGGCAAAAAAGGACTATGCAAAGGGCGAATATCAGTGGGTGGCACAGATCACCAAGGAGCTGGTCTTTGCAGACCCGTCCAACCAGAAGGCACGCAACCTGTGTGCCGATGCGCTGGAGCAGTTGGGTTATCAGGCGGAATCCGGTGCGTGGCGCAACGCCTACCTGATGGGTGCGGCGGAACTGCGGAACGGCAATCTGTCCGGGCGGGCCCGCACGGCGAATGGTCTCACCAACAGTATGCGAGCAATGACGGTTTCCATGCTGTTGGATTATATCGCCATCCTGACGGATGCCAACGCTGCACAGAATGATGACCTGACCTTGAATCTGACCGTAACGGATGAGAATGAACAGTTCTATGTGACCCGTAAGAATGGCGTCCTGCTGTCTTACCCCGGCGAGAACCATCCGGATGCGCAGGCTTCCGTCACCTGCAAGCGTCTGCAGCTCTTTGCATTGATGACAGGTCAGCAGGCCGGGCAGGTACAGATCAGCGGAGATCCCACTGTCCTGAAACGCCTGCTGGCATACGCGTCCAAGTTTGAAAAAACCTTCAATGTCATTGAACCGTAAAAACGATTCGGAATTTCAATTTTTTCAAAAATAGCTCTGGGGCTTTGATATTAAGCTCTGTCAAGAGGGCTGGCACCGTCCAGCCCTCTCTCTTTTTGCAAAAGTTTCCCTCGCTTTTTCTTGCGCCCTGCCGAAAATATCGTGTTTTCAAAACTTTTTGTTGACACCACTCGATTTTTGTGGCAATCTATCCCAACGATTTATAGCAATTCAACTTTTTGGCTGCCATATTGGAAACAAGGCAGCTGACTTCCCCTGCAGCGGCGTGAGCGCCCATCACCAGCAAGATCTGATACGGCGCAAAGTACACTCCAAAATGCTGGCAGGGAACCAGATACAATACCGTCAGCGCTTTGACCTGTTTGCGCACCACCAGTCGGCTGTCCTTTTATTTCAAACCTCCTGCTGCTTGCATCCTGCGGAAAATGCGATTATAATAAGAACCGTCCAACTCGTTTCGTACAACGTTGTACCACAATCAAAAAGAAGAGGCTCCTTATGCAGGAACAGAACATTGCACAAATGCTTGAAAATCCATTCATGCAGTACAATCACATCGAGATCGTATCGGTAACGTCGGACAGCGCCGTCATGTCGCTGGACATCCGGCGGGACACCACCAACATCTACGGTTATGTGCACGGCGGCGCATTTTTTACCATGGCCGACTGCTGTGCCGGGCTGACTGCCCGCTCTGACGGACGGCAGTATGTCACCCAGAATGCTTCGGTCAATTTCATCCACAACGTCAAAGCCGGTCACCTGACAGCCCGCGGACGGACGGTCAGCCGCCGCCGACACATCTGTGTGGTGGCTGTGGAGATCACAGACGAGACCGACACCCTGTTATTTTCCAGCACCTTTTCCATGTACTGTATCAGCGCCGAGGGCTGACTGCTCTTTCTTCCCCGCACTGCGCACGTTTTGCGTGCCGGTGCGGGGCTTTTTTATTGTGCAGCGTATTCTGTCAGCGGCCCACAGCTCTCCCTGGGAAGATACTCGATCGGCAGCAGCCGGCTTTCCGGAGCGACAATCTGACCGTCCAGCTGCCCCAGCACCAGCTGGATGCACTCCCTCGCCATATCCTCCATGGGCAGATAGACCACGCTCAGGCTCGGGATCGAAAACGCATCGGATTCCTCCGGGCCGTTGCCTACAGCGATCAGCCGGGGCAGCTTCTCGCTGATATATCCGACCTCATAAAAAGCCCGCAGCGCACCGTGCGCAATGGCCGAGGAACCGCAGAATACTGCATCCGGCAGCTGCTGCTTCCACTCATGCCTCAGCCGATGCGAAACCGCCTCGTAACCGCCTCGTATGCTGTTTTCACAATACCGGTTGGCCAGGAGCGTCAGCCCGTGGTGCTCCCCTTCCAGCCGGAACCCATGCATCCGGTTTTCCATCCCCTCAAAGACCGGGCTGCTCGTCAGGACTGCCGCCGTCCTGCATCCCTGATCGGCAAAAGCCCGCGCCGCCAGAGCACCCATCTTCAGATCATCCACATTGACGCTGCAATACCCATTGCAAACACGGTTGTACAGCACCACAGGGATCGGCAGCTGCGTGTCCTCCAAAAACTGCAGATCCGCATAGGACGCATTGCAAATGATGGCAGCATGGCAGTTTGCGCCACTGGTCAGTGCCTCGC
>OJQJ01001582.1_pt1 | contig 11456 bp, 8 predicted proteins | sample 1598671 | NCBI WGS metagenome assembly OJQJ01 (sample SAMN03922499, study PRJEB24848) | human gut metagenome | isolation source: stool sample | host: Homo sapiens | place: Germany | collected 2011-11 | reverse complement strand
GCCCTGTCCTCTCCTACATCCGCAAGGGGATGGAGCTGGTGAAGCTGAGGGTGGTAGACAACTCAGGCACCCTCTACCTCACCTTCTTCAACCAGTCCTATCTGAAAAATTCCTTCCAGCCTGGGGAGGAGTATGTGTTTTATGGGGAGATCCAGGAGCAGGGCTCCCGCCGCTCTATGGTCAATCCGGTCTTTGAGCGGGAAGGGGACCGGGACTTTACTGGACGCATCGTACCGGTGTACCCCCTGACTGCAGGGATCTCCAATCATCTGATGGTCTCCCTGATCCGCCAGGCAGTAGAGCAGGCGCGGCGGCGGCTGACCTTCGAGGAGCTGTTCTACCTCTCCGCCGGCCTGACCCTTCTGAAGGACCGTCGGGACAGCCAGTGCTCCGCCGCGGTGTTTGCCCCCCGTCCCTTGGAGGCGTTCTGTACCCTGCTCCCCTTCGCACCCACCCAGGCCCAGCGGCGGGCCATGGAGGAGACCGCCCGGGACCTGGCCTCTGGCCGCCCCATGAACCGGCTGGTCCAGGGAGACGTGGGCTCCGGTAAGACCACGGTGGCCGCCTGGGGGGCTTGGCTGGCCGCCCAAAGCGGCTGGCAGTCCGCGCTGATGGCGCCCACCGAAGTGCTGGCTGAGCAGCATTACCGCACCATGGACCAGCTGCTCTCCCCAGCCGGCGTCCGGGTGGCCCTGTTCACCGGCTCCATGACCGCGGCTGAAAAGCGGGCGGCCCGGGCCGCCCTGCGCTCCGGGGAGGTGGACCTGGCGGTGGGCACCCAGGCCCTGCTGTCTCAGGGGGTGGACTTCGCCCGCCTGGGGCTGGTCATCACTGACGAGCAGCACCGGTTCGGCGTGGCCCAGAGGGAGCTTCTTGGAAGCAAGGGCAGCTTCCCCCATATGATGGTCATGAGCGCCACGCCCATTCCCCGCACGCTGGGCCTGCTCATCTACGGCGATTTGGACATCTCCATTCTGGACGAGCTGCCGCCGGGCCGCACCCCGGTCAAAACCCGCTGCATCACCGGCAAAAAGCGGCGCGACCTCTACCATTTTCTCGATCAGGAGATCGGGCGCGGGCGGCAGGTGTATCTGGTATGCCCGGCCATCGAGGACACACCGGATGGCGGGCTGAACGCCGTCAAGAGCTACTACGAGGGCATTGCCAAAGCCCTGCTGCCGGAGCGCCGGGTAGGCCTGATGCACGGCAAGCTCAAACCCAAGGAGAAAGCTGCCGTGATGGAGGACTTCAAAGCCGGACGGCTGGACGCACTGGTGTCCACCACCGTCATTGAGGTGGGTGTGGATGTGCCCAATGCCAGCGTAATGGTGATCGAGAACGCCGAGCGCTACGGTCTGAGCGCCCTGCACCAGCTGCGCGGCCGCGTGGGACGCGGTGCAGCGGAGAGCTGGTGCTTTCTTGTCAGCGACAACCAAAGCGAAAACGTACAAAAGCGGCTGAAATTTTTGTGCAGCACCACGGACGGCTTTGCGGTGGCGCAGTACGATCTGGAGACCCGCGGCCCCGGCGACTTTTTCGGCAGCCGCCAGCACGGCCTGCCCACCCTGCAGATCGCCGACCTGATGAACGACACCCGCACCCTGCACGCTGCGCAGGCGGAAGCCGTTGCCATGCTGGCCGACGACCCGCTGCTGGAAGCGCCGGAGCACGCACTGCTGGAACAGCAGGTGCAGCAGATGTTCGAGAAAGCCGGAGCCATGAACTGATCCGGAGGTTTTTTGCGCACAAGCAGCAGCAAATGCAAAAGCCGCTGCACGGCTGGTGCAGCGGCCCCTGTTATCGAACGGAACGCTTTGCGTGCCGTTCGCCCATGCTTATCACATCGCAGAACACGCAGCGGCTTTTGGTGGAAAGCTGGGTATCCTTATGGTAGCAGCCAAAAAACCACTTGTCGTAGGTCAGCTTCAACAAAATTTTATCCAGAAAGCTGTGCAGCTGGTTGGTCTCGCCGCTGGCAAGGGCGGTAAAATCCAAAAATCTGCTTGGTGCATCGTGGGTCAGCACATAATCCACTTTGTAATCGCACGCTGCAAGGTTCTCCTCACAAAAAGCGTATTCCTCCTCCGAAGGCATTTCTTCCCTCCACCAGTTCACGCCGGGTTCCCGATCCTCCACATCCTGGCTTTCCGCACCGCCGAAGCACAGATACTTTTTTCCTTCCAGTTCCAGCACGCTGCCGCGGCACACATGGTACACATTGCCACCCAGTGCCTGTACCTTCCCGCCAAAGCGTTCCTCGGTGGGATACTGCTTTAAAAGATCATAGTTTTCGTGGCTGCCGTCCAGAAACAGCAGGGTATACGGGCGCTTGCGCAGCCAATCCAGCTTTTTCTGTTCCTCCTTGCTGTCGTCCCACACAAAGCCAAAGTCGCCCAGTACCACCACGGTATCCCGTTTGCCCAGCCAGCGCAGCTTGCCGTGCTTGAAGCGGTCGATGTCGCCATGGGTGTCCCCTGTCAGATATACCATTCCTGTCCTCCCTGACCGGATGTGAAATCGGCACAATAAGCCTTGTCACACCCCGCCAAACCTGTTATTATAAAGAATACAGCCTTCCGCTGTGATCTCGTTCTTACCCGGCGCACGGCGCTTGTGCCGTGCTGCCTGTTGTTTTATATTATCGCTTTTTAAAGGAATTGTCCACATGAAACGTATTTTTGCGCTGGTTTTGTCGTTCGCTGTCCTGTTCAGCTGCCTTGTGCTGCCCGCCGGGGCTATGTTCGACCCCACCCCGGTCTATCAGGTGCAGGCACAGAGTGCCTATATCGTCAACACCGATACCAATATCATCGTCTATGATAAGGACAGCACAAAGCAGGTATCCGCTGGTGGTCTGACAAAGTACATGACCATTGCCCTGCTGCTGACCAACTATGCCGACCATCTGGACGACACCTTCCAGATGCCCTTTGCCATCTCGGATTACGTCCACAACAGTGACAATGCCGATATGCGCTCCAATGAGACCTTCACCTACCGGGAAGCCGTCTACGCCATGCTTCTGCGCAACGCCAACGAGGCCGCGATGGGCCTCGCCTACAGCCTTTCGGGCGGCGACCTTGCAGGCTGGGTGAGCCAGATGAATACCCTCTCCCAGCGCATCGGCACCACCGGAAGCACCTGGACGGATGCCTGCGGCCTGGACAGCGGCAATGTGACCACTGCCGTGGATATGTACCTCATCCTGCGGTATCTGATGAGCTTTGACGCCTTCGTGGACATCTCGTCGGCCCCCACCTTCACCATGCCCGCCAAGGAAAAGCACACCAAGAGTTTCGTGCTGCTGAACCAGAACGTCGCCCTCAACAAGACCAGCGGCGGCAGCTTCTACCGCAAGTCTATGCAGGGCGGTATGTGCGATGTGATGGCCTACAAAAACGACCACGGCGACCAGAGCTATGTTTCGTGGGCCAATCAGGACGGCTCCACCTATATCTTCTGCATCATGCAGAGCCCCGACACCTGTGACACTTACGGCTACGCCAACCGCCGCCCGGCCCTCTACGAAACGACCCGCCTCATCGACTGGGTGTTCCAGAGCTTTTCCATCCAGCCTGCGCTGGATACCGACCTCGCTCTGGCAGAGATCCCCGTGAAGTATTCCTCCGACGCCGACACCCTCAAGCTCTACCCCGACAACAGCATGATGACCCTGCTGCCCTCTTCGGGCGACGGCACCGTGACTCAAAAATACTTCCATCTGCCCGACTATGTCTGCGCCCCCGTCCAGCAGGGCGATGTTGTCGGCACCGTGGAGCTGAAGCTGGCCGGCGAGACCATCGGCATGGTCAACCTCATCGCCGGGCAGGACGTGAGCCGGAGCAGCCTGCTCTACTCTTTCTCGAAGCTGCAGGAGTTCTTCGGCAGCCTCTACCTCAAGGTTGTGCTCGTCGTCAGCGCCATCTGCGCCATCATCTATGTGGCGTGGGTCCTGCTCAACTCCCCCCACACCCGCCATTCCTCCAAAAAAGTCCACCGCTATGGCCGTCCCCGCGACTGAGCCGTGCGGTCCGCTTCTTTTCTGAAAAAGCTGTAAAAAGCAGTTGACAAATACGCCCCCGAGTGGTAATATATACAGGCAGTCCGCGACTGCGAAGAACTGTATATGGGCGTGTTCCCGAGTGGCCAATGGGGACAGACTGTAAATCTGCTGCTTTTCAGCTTCGGTGGTTCGAATCCACCCGCGCCCATGAAAAAACCGCTGGTGTAGAGGTACACTGGCGGTTTTCTTTTGCGCAAATGTCAGACTCACATAGGCGGGTGGATGAGAACAGCTGCGGCCCGGCGCTTTGCGTCCCGCCGGGCAAAAACAGCCTGCTAGGCTGTTTTTAGCAGCGCGGCTTGCGTAATCCACCCGCGCCCACCAAAAATGCTCAGCGTATGAAAGTACGCTGGGCTTTTTGTTTTATAAAAAACTGAAGTTTCACTTTCTAGGGTGGATTCGAACAGCATCGGCCGCCGCTATACGTCCCGGCGGCAAAAAGGCCCCTGCGGGGCCTTTTTAGATGCGCGGCTTGCGTAATCCACCCGCGCCCACCAAAAACTCCAGTGTTGTAATGACACTGGAGTTTCTGTCGTATGTGGCTTTTGGCAGGGTGCGTCCTATTCGGGGCGCACCCTGTTTTTTTACTATGCTTCATCATTTTCTGCGCGCAGCATCCGGTATCCGACACCAACATGGGTCTGGATCAGATGCGGCGCATCCGGGTATCGCTCCAATTTTTTGCGCAGGGATGCCATGTAAACTCGCAAGGAAGCAATGTCATTTTCCTGCGTACTGCCCCATACTTTCTGCGTGAGGGAGGTATGCGTCAGCACTTTGCCCACATTATGCGCCAGCACACACAGCAGTTTGTACTCGATGGGGGTCAAATGCAATTCATTCTCGCTCAGCCAGACGCAGCCTGCCGAGAAGTCGATCTTCAAAGGACCATTGACAAAAACCGGACTATTTATGCCGTCAGAAGCCAGCAGATTCAATCGGCGCTGCGTTACACGCAGTCTTGCCAGCAGCTCATCCACGGAAAACGGCTTTGTCAGATAATCGTCTGCGCCGTTGTCCAGTGCTTCGATCTTATCAGAATCTTCGCTCCGGGCACTCAGGACGATGATGGGCAGGTTCGACCATGTGCGGACGCTGCGGATGACCTCGATGCCGTCTATATCGGGCAGCCCAAGATCCAGCAGCATGATGTCCGGATTGTGGCTGGTAGTCATCATGATCGCCGTTTCCCCATTGGAAGCAGTCAGATATTTATAGCCGTGGGTCTTCAGGGTCGTTGTGATCAGACACCGTACAGGAACATCATCCTCTACGACCAGAATGGACGGCTTATTCATGAATGTTCACCTCGCTTTGCGGCAATGCAAAGGAAAAGACACTGCCATTGGGAATGTTGTCACGCAGGGTCAATGTTCCGCCGTGAGCCGTCAGGATCGCACGGCAGAGGGGCAAGCCCAGTCCAAGGCTGCGGTGGCTGTCTGCGATGCGGCTCTGCCCGGTATAAAACATCTCGAACACCTGTGCTTTTGCGCGATCCGGAATGCCGGGACCGTTATCTGCCACCTCCACTACGACCTGATGGTCTTTCCGGTAAGCCGAAATCTGAATGACCGAGTCCACGGGGGTGTATTTGATGGCGTTATCCACCAGATTGACAACGACCTGCATGATCAGCCGTGCATCCACATTGACCAGAAGGATCTCGTCCCCATACTGTGTTGTGATGGTGTGTTCGCAGCTTTTCCGGTTGACATGATGCAGTGCTTCTTCGATCATTTCGTCCATCAGCTGCGGTGAGATCTGCAGATTCATCCGCCCATCTTCAATGCGGGTGATGGAAAGCAGATTTTCCACCAGACCGATCAGCCATTGTGCATCGTCAAAAATATCGGTGCAGATCTTGTTCCGGGTCTCTGTATCCAGCGTTTCTCCGTTGGAAAGCAGATTGCTGGCATTGCCGGAAATGGAGGTCAGCGGGGTGCGCAGGTCATGGGAGATCGTGCGCAGCAGGTTTGCCCGCAGCTCTTCATTTTTTGCCTGCACGGTTGCCTGCTCTTTTTCCAGCGCATTTCTGCGGTTTTCGATGGCCAGCGCACCTTCGCCCAGAATGGAAAGCAGCACACTGTTTTCAAAGGCATCCAGCGGTTTTTCGGACAGATCGATCCCGATCACTCCAAATACGCCGCCTCCGGTCCGAAGTGCAAGATAAAGTCCCTTTGCGTCCGGGTAGCTATCCGTGCCTGCACCGGAACGCTTTTTGTTGGCAAACGTCCAGTTTGCTGCATCCCGTTCTTCCGGTGCAGAAAAGATGTTTTGCGCCGTTTCCCCGTCAACCCCAAAAAACTGCTCTGAACCAAGATCTCCGTTTTGTTCCGGGTAGACGATCAGGCTCCGGTTCAGCAGCTTCATCAACTGGGACGCTGTCTGAGAGAGGATTTCTTCCTCGCTTTTTGCTCTCTGTAAAAGCTGATTTGTGTCAAACAGTATTTTTGTCCGGAATGCTGCCTGCGCAGACATTTTTGCATGGTCTTTCAGCCGTGTCGTCAACGTACAGGTAATGATCGCAGAGGTCAGCATCAGGGCAAATGTGACCTGATAACCGGGGTCATACGCATGGAATGTCAGGCGCGGTTCCGTCAAGAAAAAATTGTATAGCGCAACACTGGCAATGGAACCCAGCACACCGCAGGTGTAGCCGCTGGTACACAATGCGGTGAACAGCACCCCCAGCATATAGAGCATAATAATGTTATAGCGTGCAAAGTCCAGCTGCAAGAAAAAGAAGCCGATGAGCGTGATGCAGCTCAGGATGCCTGCGGTGATCAGCAGATCACGGACAGAAGGCAGAAGCGGACGGGTGAACAGCTTTCTTCCGGAGTCATAGCCGGTCTCTGCAGAAGCATCCGGGATGATATAAATATCCAGATTAGGCGCAGTCATCGTCAATTTTTCAGTCAGTGACGGTCCACTCCAGAAATGGCGGCGATGTACGCTGGAGCGCCCCAGCACGATTTTTGTAATGCCGGAGATGCGGGCAAACTCTGCGATCTGCTGCGGAATGTCATCTCCGTAGATCGTAGAAATGTCGGCACCTGCCTGCTCTGCCATACGAATGTGCTGCTGCAAACGCCGACAGTCTTCTTTTCCCATCTGATCCGAATCCGGAGTCCGGACATACAGAGCTGTAAAGGTCCCTCCAAACGCCTTTGCCATCGTTGCTGCCGTCCGCACGATCTTTGCATTGGAGGGAGAGGACGACAGACACGCCAGAATATGTTCAGTGGGTGGGTCGTTCTGATTCATAAAGATCACCTGCCTTGCCCACAGTATAGCACAATTTGATGGTCACGACCACCAGCCACGCCTTTTTCCTTCTTGTCGAATGATCTCCTTCCGCATGTGATCCAGCGCATCTGCTGCCCGGAAACCACTCAACATGACTCCAAGAACCATCAGCAACAAAACGACATCCATACGATCTGTCCTATCTTTTCAGAGCCGGAAACACTTCTGGATCGATGCGTATTTTCCCAAAACCAGCATACTTTCATCCCGGCACAGCCGCGTATCCGGCGTGATGTTCATATCGAGCTTTCCGTCTTTTTTCAGTGCAAGAATATTGATGTTATACTTTTTTCGGATATTGATCTCACCGATCGTGCGATCCATCCATTCCGGCGGAATGGTCACTTCCATGATGGCGTGGTCGTCCTGCAGCTCGATATAATCCAGAATGTGTTCGGAGCTGTATCGGATCGCTGCCCACTTTGCCAGCTGCTTTTCCGGGTAGACCACTTCATCCGCACCGTTGCGCAGCAGGAACTTGGCTTGTACATCCCGCTCTGCACGCGAGACCACAAGCTTTGCGCCCAGCTCCTTGAGCAGTGATGTTGTTTCCAGTGAGCTTTGAAAATTGCCGCCGATGGTTACGATACACACATCAAAATTGCCGACACCAAGGGAGCGCAGAAAGTATTCGCTGGTGCTGTCACCGATCTGTGCATTCGTCACATAGGAAAGCACGGCGTTCACACGGTCTTCGTTGCTGTCGATCGCCATGACCTGATGACCCAGCTCATTCAGTTCCTGCGCAATATGGCGGCCAAAACGGCCAAGCCCGATCAAAAGAATCGATTTCATACTTGTCTCCTTTATCCGATTGCGATTTTCTCCTGCGGCAGACGAGAGTGGGCAGGGCTGCTGCCAAATGCCGCATAGATCAACGTCAATCCGCCAACACGTCCCAAAAACATCAGTGCGATCAGCACCCCCTGCGAAAGGATGCCCAACTGCGGCGTGATGCCCAATGTCAGACCTACCGTTGCCACAGCCGAAGCAGTCTCATACAGACAGACTGACATCGGCAGCTGCTCGGCCGCAGCAATGACAAAGGCTCCGAGGAAGAACAGCGTCAAATACATCCCTGCGATCGTGGCAGCATTCTTGACCGCGGAACCATCTATGCGCCGCCCGAAAAATTCGGCATCTTCTCTGCGGCGGAAGGTCGCCCACATATTGGCCAGCAGAACGGCAAATGTTGTGGTTTTCATGCCGCCTGCCGTGGAGCCGGGCGAACCGCCCAACAGCATCAGAACCACCATCAATGCCTGTGAAGTGCTGCCCATCGCAGCAAGATCAGCGGTGTTAAAACCGGCAGTACGGGGGGTAACGGATTGGAACATCGACAATAAAATGCGCTGCCGGGCAGAGCCTGCCGTGAACTCGAAGCAATAAAAGTACAGCGTCGGCAGTACCAGAAGAAACGTCGTTGTGACAAGGATCACCTTGCTCTGCATCCGGTAACGGTGAAAATCAAGGCGGTATGTACAAATGTCCTCCCATGTCAGAAAGCCAAGGCCGCCAAAGACGATCAGGGCCGCGATCACTGTGGTAAGCAATGGGTCACCTGCATACCGTGTCAGCGAAACAAATTTTGCCCCCTCTGTTCCCAGCAGGTCAAAGCCGGCATTGCAGAACGCCGAAATGGAATGAAACAGCGCGTACCAGATCCCGCGCAAACCATAATCGGCGCAGAACGTCGGCAGCAGCAGTGCAGCACCGGCCAATTCAAACAGGGCGGTGATCCGCAGAATAAAGCCTGTCAGCCGCACGATGCCGCCCATCTGCGGGGCAGCCGTAGCTTCCTGCATCGTGCTGCGCTGCTTGAGGGAGATCTTTCGCCCGGAAAGCAGCGCAAAGGCAGCGCCCACCGTAATGACGCCCAATCCTCCGATCTGGATCAGAAGAAGGATCACACTCTGCCCGAATGCCGACCAGTAGCTGCCGGTATCCTGAACCACCAGTCCGGTCACACAAAGGGCGGAGGTGGAGGTAAACAGTGCCTCATGGAACGGTGTGACGCACCGCTGCTGTGCAGCGATCGGGAGCATCAGAAGCAATGCGCCCACCAGATCAACTGCCGCAAAACCTGCAATAATGACCTGAAAAGAAGAAAAACGGTGCTGCCTGTAACGAGGATATTGAATCATAAAAGCTCCTTTACCTATCCGTGTGCATAAAGATTAGCATGGAATAGATAAAAGAGCCGTAAAGAAAATTGTAGAAGTATAAAGATTCCATTAAAATTGATCGATCAACACCAAATAATAAATGTAGGAGATCGAGCCGACCACGACAACATCCTCGAACTGAATATACGCACCAAAAAGTACCCATGCAGCTTCAGCGCAAAATCTCCAGCAGACGCCTGCCGGCTTCCTGCTGCGATTCCCCAAACGCCACCGCCAGCTCCTCCCGCAGGACGCGCTCTACCATCTGGTAGAAGTAGGTATCCATAGCGTTGATCTTCCGGCCACGGCTTTGCTGCTGGGTCTGCTTTTGTCCCAGCTCCTTGAACAGGGTCAGGTACTGGTAAAAATCATTGGTGTGGAGCAGTGCCTGATAATGTTCTGCCAGCGCTGTCTGTACCCCCGCCGGGATAGGCAGCTTCTCCGCTTTGATGCGTGCAAGGTCGGCTTCCGCCTGCTGTGCCGGGGTCACCGGGCGCAGCGCCGCTTCCTTTTCCGTGGGGATATAGCTGCGGTCGTGGGAATCCGAAAAATAAGGCCGGAGAGTGTAATACTCTTTGGCAGACTCATCGCAAAAGCGCCGCAGCCCGACCCCTTCCACCTCGTGCACTCCCAGATTTCCGTAAACCACCAGCGCCCCCGCTTGAAACCGTGACATGGTATTGCCTCTTTCCCTTGTATGGAAAGGCTGCAAAAACAGACTTTCCAGCGTAATTTTACTCTTTACTTTATTGTACCACGGTAGGTTGGCGGGCTTCAAAGGGCATCTTTCACAAAGTTTTCCTCGTGCAATCTGCGCAGAATGCCCAGTACAATTCTTGTGCAAAACTGCCTTTGCAAATTCCAGACAGGCAGGCTATAATGATTTCGTACAACGAGTAGCACTCATGCGTAAAACCGGTTGCATGAGGGCTGCCCGTTGTTTTTATTTGCCCCAAAATGGAAAGGTAAGGTGAATCCCATGGAAAGCTCCAATCAATTTCTCGGCACGGAACGCATCGGCAAGCTGATGCAAAAGTATGCGATCCCGTGCATTATTTCGCTGCTGGTCGGCGCACTGTATAACATCGTGGATCAGATCTTTATTGCAAACGCCAGCTATCTGGGTTCCTACGGCAACGCCGCCAACACCGTCGTGTTCCCCCTGACGGTGGTAGCGCTGGCCATTGCCGTGATGATCGGTGACGGCTGCTGCGCCTTCGTCAGCATCAGCCTTGGGCAGAACGAGGTCCCCAAGGCAAAGCGGAGCGTCGGCAATGCGGTGGTGATGTGTCTGGTCAGCAGCATTGTGCTGGCTGCGCTCTATCTGATTTTTGCGGACAACATTCTCGCCATGTTTGGCGGAACGGTGAACGCCGAGACCTACCACCACTCCCAGGAGTATTTCTTTTATATCACGCTGGGCGTGCCCTTTTATATGTTTGGGCAGGCCATGAATCCCATCATCCGCGCGGACGGCAACCCCCAGTTTGCCATGGTGTCCACCCTTGCGGGTGCGGTGCTGAACATCATTCTGGACCCCATCTTCATTTTCGGCTTCCGCTGGGGCATGATGGGCGCAGCGGTGGCTACCGTCATCGGTCAGCTGGTCACGGCAGCGCTGGCAGTGTGGTATCTGCTGCACATGAAGATCATTCGCCCTGAAAAGGGCGACTACCGGCTGAAAGGCTCCATCTGCGTCCGCACCCTGACCCTTGGCATGACCAGCTTTCTGTCCCAGATCAGCCTTGTGGCGGCTATGGCAGCCATCAACAACATGATCCGCAAATACGGCGCACTGGACACCGTGTTCGGGCAGGAGCAGTATGCACAGATTCCCATGGCAGTTGTTGGCATCGTGATGAAGTTCTTCCAGATCGTCATCTCCATTGTGGTGGGCATGGCGGCCGGCTGCATCCCCGTGG
>OJQJ01001567.1_pt1 | contig 11532 bp, 7 predicted proteins | sample 1598671 | NCBI WGS metagenome assembly OJQJ01 (sample SAMN03922499, study PRJEB24848) | human gut metagenome | isolation source: stool sample | host: Homo sapiens | place: Germany | collected 2011-11 | reverse complement strand
GTCGTATAAATACTATTCATGATAAAGCTGAATTTTCCACATGGAAACGAGAATTACAGTTTGAGTTAGAGGATATCTATAATCGAACGTATGATAAATTCATTTGGAGTACTTTAACAATCCTAGACCAAGGTTTCAATGATTGGAGAGACGAAAAATCGTATAATGACTTACACGGAAGCCTATTGGCCATTCAGAAAAATATTGATAGATATTATCCATCCGAAACTGATTGCGTTCAAAATGATATGGGAGGGCAGACAATGTCACAAAAAAGTCCTAAGATTTTTATAAGCCATGCAAGTAAAGATAAAAATTATGTATCCTGCATTGTCAAACTTTTAGAATTTATAGGTCTGCGGCAAGAACAGTTGTTCTGTTCATCAGTACCTGGGTATGGCATTCCGTTAGATGAAGATATTTATGATTATTTAAGACAACAATTTCAAGAATATAACCTACATGTTATACTCGTCCTTTCAGACAATTATTATCAAAGTGTTGCCTGCATGAATGAGATGGGGGCTGCCTGGGTACTGAGAAATGACTACACAACAATTTTACTGCCTGGTTTTGAATTTAAAAAGATAGAAGGAGCTATCAATCCAAGAAAAATCGCCCTAAAACTGGACGGTGATTCAGATGATGTCAAAGAAAAATTAGGACAGCTTAAAGATAAGTTGTTAAAGGAATTTGGATTATTACCTCTTCCAGAGGTGCGTTGGGAAAAACAGCGCGATGAATTTATTTCCGTAATCGCAAAAGGCGGAGAATCCAATCCTACAATCAGTGATAATGCGCTAAAAATTTTACAGGCTGCTTGCGAATCGGATGATGGCACCATTATAAAAATCAACACCCTGTCCGGTACATATATTCAGGCAAATGGGCAGGACTTTATTACTTCTCAGGAACGGCGGGAAATTGCCAAATGGGAAAGTAGTCTGAAGGAATTAGTAGATAATGGTTTTATTGAAGCACAAGGAAGAAAAGGTGAAATCTACCTTGTTTCCCAAAGTGGATACGATTATATTGAACAGCAAAAGGCATAATCGAGTAGAAGGGGCAGTAACTCGCTTATTCTTTGCCCTATCAAACAATCGAACAAAAATCCCCCACTTCAAGCGTTTGCTAAGTGGGGGTATGTCGCATAGGTTTTTTTTGTTCATACTTGATTTCATATTGTCCATGACATTAAATTCACATGTACATGCAGATAGGCACTTTCGATTCCAAAAGTGCCTGCTATTTGTCAAACTCTACATTTTTCTTTATCTTTATAGTATAACTCTATGGACTGATCAAATGCATTTTCCTCATAACACATTTTTTCCTGTCCGCGGCCTACAGCCCCGCCTTTTCTGGCATCCATCTTAGGGTCTGTGTAACGATCAAACCACTCTTCCATTTCAGACTTTAAGCGCTGGATCTGCTCTTCCCAGACTGGGTTTCCATAAAGGTTATTTTCTTCATCTGGATCCGTGGAAAGATCATAAAATTCGCAGGGGCCATCACCGTAGCGGTGGATATATTTTAATTTTCCCTTCTTGATCATACGGGTCTTGCTGTATTCATCAAAAACTACGATACGATCCTCATATTCAGCAGTTGGATGATTGATCTGTTCCAGCAGACTCCTTCCAGGTTGCTTCAACTCCAATTCATATTCACAGCCGGCCAGGGACAGAATGGTTGGGAAAATATCGTACTGTCCTGCCATAGCAGAGCAAGTGCTTCCTGGTGCCTCGCAGCCAGGTACTTTGATGATGAACGGTACCTTTACAGAAGAATCATACATATTTGGTGGATAGGTTCCGTTTCCTTTACCCCAGATACCATGCTGTCCTAAGTTCATACCATTGTCAGAAGCAAAGATGATCACCGTATCGTCCTCCAAGCCATGGCCCTCTACCCAATCCATGATCTTGCCGACACCCGCATCCATGGCAGAAATTGCCGCATAGTAGCCGGTCAGGTATTCCCGTCTCTTCTCCGGTGTATCCCCGATCGGACAGGTATTTGCCTGCCACGGGTGAATCGGCAGATCCGGCGTATCCTTAAATTCGCAGTCCTTGTAAAGATCCCTAAATTCCTTTGGATGTTCATTTTCTTCCCACGGGCTGTGTGGCGCTGTGTAATGGACACTTAAATAAAACGGTGCGCCTTCACCGGACATTTTATCCAGATACTCAAGAGCATGGTTTGTAATGGTGTCAGTGATATATTCATGAGAAATGGAAAGCACTCCGTTTTCAAAAATATCTGCATCATAATAATGGCAGCCGCCTCTTCCAACGGTGAAATAGTACTCAAATCCTTTTTTCTTGTTGATGTTATCACCCATGTGCCATTTTCCACTTAACGCACAATGGTAACCATTTTCAGCCAGATACTCCATATAAGTCTTGTGGCCTTTTAAATAATCAATGGCTTTATCTTCCATGTCGAAACCGTCCATCACAGCCATATGGGGGTATTTCCATGCATCCAGATTGCCTTTTTTCAGCCAGTCCTGGATACCATGGCAGGAAGGGATTTTTCCAGTTACAATGCTGGCTCTGGCCGGTGAACACACCGGAGATGTGCAGTAAAACTCATCAAAAGTGGTTCCCTGCGCTGCCAACCGTGTTAAATTCGGAGTCTTAATGTCATGGTTTGTCTCCGATTCTACTGCCCATGCCCCCTGATCATCCGTAATGATAAAAATGATATTTGGTTTCTTTTTCATAATCAATCCTTTATCCTTTCCTTTATCCTTTCACACCACCTGCTGTAAGACCGCCGATATAATACTTCTGCGCTGCCAGGAAAATGGCAAAGATCGGTAAAATGGAGATAACGCTGGCAGCCATGATCAGGCTGTATTTTAATCCAGTTTCATCCATGAAGTTTACCAGTCCCAGGTTGATGGTGTAGAGATTTTTATTATTGATGAAGATAAGTGCATTATCATAATCATTCCAACTCCATGTAAAGAACAGAATGACCAGTGTTACCAGCGCCGGCTTGCAAAGGGGTGCTATAATCTGGAAACAGATGCGCATATCTCCCGCCCCGTCAATACGAGCTGCTTCAGAAAGTTCCTCCGGTATCTGCAGCATGTACTGGCGCACCATAAACACGCCGTAAATGGAAAATGCAGCCGGAAGGATCAGTGCCCAATGGGTATTGTAAATGCCCATTTCCTTAAACATCAACATTTTGGGCACCATTAAAAGCTGATGGGGAATCATCATGGTCGCCAGATAAAGAAGAAAGATCTTATCCCTTCCTGGAAACTTTATCTTGGAAAATCCATATCCCGCAAGGATGGAAGTTGTTACTGCAAACCCAACAGAAAGCAGTGTTACCTTCGCTGAGTTTAAAAACATCAATGAATAACTGTATTTACCAAACCAGACTTCTTTGAAATTCTGAAGGTTCAGATAATCCGGAATCAGTCGGAATGGCACTGCGAATATATCCGCCTCTCTCTTAAAACTGGCAGAAACCATCCAGATAAAAGGAACAATACACAGCAGTACTAGCGACCAGAGACAGAGGCTACATATTATTTTTGCGATTCTTTTATTGTTCTTCATTTCATCATGCCCCCTTACTCTTCATTACGCTTCTGGATGCGGAACTGCAGCCAGGTAATGAAGAAGATGATCGCTAACAGGACGATTCCCTGAGCAGATGCGAATTCCAGTTTACCAAACTGGAAAGCTGTACGGTAAATGTTGTATACCAACATGGTTGTGGCCGTTCCAGGTCCACCGTGGGTCATCAGGTTGATCAGTCCAAACACCTTAAAAGAGTTGATCACCGATGTGATGACGATAAAAAAGGTGGTTCCTGAAAGCATGGGGATCGTTACATACCAGATACGGGCAAGCCCGTTTGCTCCGTCAATGGCAGCTGCTTCATACAGATCTTTAGATACATTGATCATACCGGAAAGGAACAGGATCACGGTATAGCCCATGTTCTGCCATACACAGATCATCACAATCGTCGGCAATGCCCAGTGAAGATCTGAAATAAAGACCGGCGGATTTGACATTCCAAGTTTTCTAAGTAAATTTAAAATCGGTCCATTATTAGAAAAAAGAGCCAGCCATACCGCGGAGATTGCTACAATATTTACGATATATGGCAGATACAGTCCCAACTGTACAAATTTCTTTCCGACTACATATTCATTTAAGAGATAAGCCACAATGAAAGACAGTACGATTAAAATCACCACATAGCTAACCGTGAACACAATGTTATTGATGAGGGAAGCGCGAAACCACGCATCCCTCCATATTTCAATGTAGTTGGAAAATCCTACGATCTTAATGCCTTTAAATCCTTTGGAAAAGTCCCACTTCGAGATACTTATAATAAAGCTGAAAAGCATGGGAACGGTCCAGAATATAAGCACACCAATCAGGTTGATGCCGATAAAAGCATAGCCCTTTGCGGCAGTTTTAAGTTTCTTGCGCTTTTGTTTATCCATAGGTCATCACCTGCACTACTGTTCCTGAGCGATTTTCTCATCCGCTCTCTTTTGGGCATTTTGTAAGGTCTCTTCTACAGACTGGGCACCTGCAAATACCTTATCAAATTCCTCAGTCAGAATAGTATTGATCTCTGTTGCAACTGGCATGTTCTTACGTACATAAAAGTCAGTTGGTGTCAGATAGATATTTTTAGCACTTTCCATATCAAACAGATCAGACTGCTCTCCAAAGATCAGAGAAGCCACTTTATCTGCATCATATTTCTTGCACGCTGGGATTCTTGCATATGGCGCAACATAATCCATACCTTCTTCCAGATACCATTTTATGAACTTCATAGCTTCCTGTGGATGCTGAGATTTGGAATTGATGCTTAAGTCATCGCTGTAAGAAGTGGTATAGTTATTTTCCTGATCTGCAGACAGTCTTGGCATTCTTGCAAAACCAACCTTGAAATCGTGAGGATAATTGTCTGTATCCTTTACATTTCTTACGACCCAGTCACCAAATACCATGGCAGCCTTGCCAGTTAAGAGCATATTTGCAGGCTCCATTTTCTGTGTGGTTACATCTACATAACTTGGTTCAATTCCTTCTTCTACACGCTGTAAGTACTTCTCGGTAAGAGCTTTTACATCTTCTGTATCAATGGCTGCGGATTTTCCATCTGGAGCATACATCCAGTCAAGCCCCAGCTTGCTCTCAATCATACGAAGAGCCGGCTGACCTGCATCATATCCTGGGAAAAACCAGCCATAAACCTTATCGTTTCCTTCTCCCTTTGTCAGCTTTCTGGCTGTATCAATGAACTCATCGTAGGTCCAGTCATCGCTTGGATATGGAATTCCGGCATCATCAAACATCTGCTGGTTGTAAAGGATGGTGGAGGTAATACGCTTTGCCGGAAGGCTGTAATAATGACCATTGATCTCCTTCTGTTTAATGTTTTCATCATAATCATCTTCCAGACTGAAGCCGGCGCCTTCAAACAGTTCGTCCAGTGGATACATATATCCGTTCTCAATCCTCTTCATTAAAAGAACGTCATTCATGTTTAAAAATACATCAATGGAATCATCCGACATCAGTGTCATATCCAGTTTTGTATTTCCTGCATCGTCATTGACGTATCTTGTATACTCTACCTGGAGATTGGGATCTATTTTATTAAAAGCTTCACATACCTGCTCCGGCCCCATATTCTCTGCAAAAGATCCCCACCAGTGAAGTACGACCGGCTCTGTGGAGCTTTCTGCGGATGCATTGCTTTCCCCCTTTGTGTCTGCTGTCGTGCTGGAACTGGAATTTCCGCAGCCGGACAGTACGGAAACTGCCATCACTGCTGATAACCCCAATGCAACTGTTCTTCTTGTTCTCATAATACCTTCCTCCTTCTGATTTCTGATTGATGCCCTTATTATAGGCCAGGTATTCCGTATTTTTGAATGGAGAATGAAAAGGCAAATTGGTATTTTTTTACGCTTGTGGTAATATTTTTTGAAAAATGGTACTTTTTTACGCAATTTTCAAAGATACTTTTTTTTGAACTTTCACTATTGTATACTTTAAACACAAGATACCGCTTTAAAATCTCAACAATATAAGGAAGAGGGAGGATTTATTATGATAAAACATACTTTTATGAAACTAAACCTGTCCTGCCGTTTATTCCTTATTATTATTGTTCTGTTCCTTGTTCCTTATCTGACCCTATTTTCATGGGTGTACAAAAAAGCTGAAACCATTATCCGAGACAAGGCTCAGTTACTGGAACGAGAAAATCTGAACCAAACAAAAAATGACATCGAAAGTCTCTGCCTAAACATGATCCAGGCTTCTGATTATCTGATATCCTTAAATAATTACGGCGTTCTTTACCGTGAAGCCTCAACAAAGGGATATTCCTATTTAAAATGCTGGCAGGATGCCAATGAGCAGATCCAGAATGTAAATAATTCCCTGTTAAGTTCCAATGCTGACATCAGTGTTTTATCCAATGACCAACTGCTCTACTCCACGCTTCCCCAACAGAAATTCCGCTTTGAGGATTTTTTTGCGGAGCAGATAGTTCCGTCGGTATATTTTACGAACGCCCACCAGAGTTACCGCCGTTTTGAAAGCAATCAAACTTTCGTTTCCTATATTAGAAAGCTCCCGCCATTTTCACCGAAAAGCTTTTATCTGGTCATCTCCCTTCCTGCCAGCAGTTTTTCCCGTCTGTTAGGAGCTGCAGCAGGGAACATGGAATTATGGGATACTTCCGGTTATTCCATCTGCGGGATCCATACTCCCAAAGATGTTAAATATTTCCAGGAAGAAATCTCCATTCCACTTTCAGGCTGGCGCCTGACGGATACCATTTCTACGGAATTTCTCTATCAGGATATCTATGAACTGCGCACTTTCATGTTTGTTGTATCCCTGGGACTATTAATGATATGTCTTCTGGCCACATTTTTCGCTATCTATTCGCAGCTGCGTCCACTTTTTAAGCTGAAAGAACAGATGCAGCAGGTTATGGCTGGGAACCTGAATGCCGAAATCGCCACTACCGATTCCAAAGATGAGATCAGCAGTCTTTCCCGAACCTTCAACAACATGGTTACAGAGATTGGCCATCTGATTGAGGAAATACAGGTCACTCAGAAACGGGAAAGTGAGCTGCGCTTTGAAATGCTTCTGGCCCAGATTAATCCCCATTTTCTCTTTAATACCCTAAACTCCATCAAATGGATGTCCGTAATGTCCGGGACAGAACACATCACCAACACCATTACCGCCCTTGGCCGGCTTCTTGAGATCAGCATGAATAAGGTCAATGACGTGCTTCCTATTGAAGAAGAGTTGGAAAACATCAAAAGTTATATCAAGATCCAGCAGGTGCGCTATCCCGGCCGTTTCGATGTGGCCTACCACATAGAGGAGGGAATTTTAAAAGAGCACACCTTAAAACTGATCCTACAGCCCCTGGTGGAAAATTCCATTCTCCACAATATTGAAGCACGGGATTTTCTCATGATTGATATTTCCGGCCGGTGTGAAAACGGCATTATCATCCTGCAGGTTCAGGATAATGGAACAGGCATGGATGCAGATACTATGAAAGAAATCCTAAAACCCAAAAAGCAGGGTAAAAAGGGGTATGTCTTCTCCGGTCTCGGCGTGAGCAATGTCCAGGAACGCATACAGCTGGCTTATGGTCCTGATTACGGCTTACAATATGACAGCGACGGCAACTCTTTTACAACCGTGACGATCCGGTTCCCGCAACATAAACAGATAGACAGCCTTCTGTCCGAAAGGAGAGAGAACAATGATAAAGGTACTGATTGCAGATGATGAACCATTGGTAAGGGCCGGCATCAAAACCGTCCTTCCATGGAATATGTATGGTTTCGATGTGATCTCAGAAGCGGCCGATGGCAAAGAAGCTTACGAAAAAATCTTAAAACTCAAACCCGACATTCTGATCACCGACATCAAAATGCCGGGAATGGACGGAATAACTTTACTCAAACGCCTGAAACAGGAAAAAATATCCATCCAGTCTCTAGTCCTAAGCTGCTTTGATGAGTTTGAACTTGTCCGTGAAGCTATGAAGTACGGTGCCCATGATTATATCCGAAAGCTTTCTATTGATCCGGCCAAACTACTGGAAGTCTTAAAGGAAATGAAAGAGGCCATCTCTGACCAGCCGGAAAAGAACGCTTCCTTTTCTTTAAATACAGACGATCTGAAATATCTTTTTATCAAGCGCCTTCAAAATCAGGGGTTTGAGGATCACGAGCAGGTGAAGAATGTACTCCATAACATCAAACTGGATATTTCCATTCAGGATTATCACCTGATCCGTTTTTCCTTTGAACCAGATACTGCTCCGATTACGGATACCAATCGCAAAAACATGATCTATAACCTGTTAAACCAGATCTGCGAACGTTACTCAGGACAGGAACTGTTTTCCCTTGATGAAAAAGGATACCTTCTTATATCCAACACAAAGAAAGATCTTCTCCTCTGCCGCCAGATCGGAGCTGCCATGAAACAATACGCCAATCAGACCGTATATTTCGGTATCAGTCCTTTATTAAAGGATGAAACTTTTTTTAAAGCCGGAATGAAACAGGCCGAAGAAGCCCTTTCTGCCTGCATTTTTTATGAGCGAAGTGAACCGCTGCCTTATCCGCTGCTTACCTCCGTAGGCTTTCCATTCATTACGGATTCACAGGCCCAGGAACTTTATATTGCCCTTTCCTCCGGAAACAGTGAAAAATCTTCGGAACTGGTCCAGCGCTTTTTACTATGGCTTAAAAGCGGCCTATTCTATCCTTTTCAGTGTTACTCTTATATGGAAGAGATCCTGAACATTTTCATCCGGGTGGCCAGGGAACTGAATTTTTCCCTTTACCAGATGACAGCGGATGAAAATGACATTCTAAGGCGCATCCGCCAGGCCCATACCTTACGGACCTGCCAGAAAATCCTGTCTGATTTTATTATGGAGTTTTCAGAATTTGTCCGCGATAAACGTTCCGGAGAGAGGTCTGAAATTTTGAAGATAAAAGAATATGTCCAACTTCACTATAGCGAAAATATCGACTTAAACCTGGTTGCCGGTCTCGTGAATGTCACTCCATCCCATTTAAGCAATCTTTTTAAGAAAGAAACCGGCACCAACTTCTCTTCCTACCTCACCGATGTGCGGATGCAGGCAGCAGGCAAACTTTTAAAATCCCCGGACATGCTCATTTATGAAGTTGCTGAAAAGACGGGATATTCCAATGGCGGATACTTCGGAAAAGCTTTTAAAAAATACTGGGGCGTCTCCCCGGAAGAATATAAAAAAGAAAAACGTTAGGAGTTTTTATCATGCCACCAATCAGCGTGCTTATGAAACCATCATCCGGCATGTGCAACATGCACTGCGACTATTGCTTTTATTGTGATGAGGCCCAGAAACGCCTGCAGAAATCCTACGGGTTCATGTCGGAAGAAACACTAAAAAATGTAATACGAAAGACCATCCTGCGGGCGGAAGGCGTTGTTTCCTATGCTTTTCAGGGTGGCGAACCTACCCTTCGGGGACTCGATTTTTTCAAGAAGGCGGTTGCCTATGAAAAACAGTATAACCGCAATCACATCAAGGTGCAGAATGCTTTTCAGACAAATGGGTATCTTTTGGATGATGAATGGTGTGCATTTTTCAAGGAAAACCACTTTTTAGTTGGGCTTTCCTTAGACGGTATCCGGGAGACCAATGATATTTACCGCCATGCTGCCGGGTATGAATCCGTGTTTGAGCGCATTTTCGGTGCTGCCAGACTTCTGCAAAAGCATGGCGTAGACTTTAATATTCTTACCGTTGTAACGGGAAATACCGCGGCACATATCACTGAAATCTATGAATTTTACCGCAAAAATGGCTTAGGATATCAGCAGTATATCGCCTGTCTGGATCCCTTAGAGGAACCTCATGGGCAAAATCCTTATGCTCTCTCACCGAAACAGTATGGGGAGTTTCTGATCACACTATTCCACCTATGGTATAAAGACTGGAAAAGGGGCCGCCAGCCGTACATCCGCCAGTTTGAAAACTATATCGGCATCTTAATGGGATACCGGCCGGAAGCCTGTGACCAGTGCGGTATCTGCAACATACAAAATGCCGTGGAAGCAGACGGCAGTGTGTATCCCTGTGACTTCTATGTACTGGATGAATATAAACTGGGAAATTTTAATACGGATCAGCTGGATACGATCGACAGGAAGCGGATAGAAATCGGTTTTATTGAACGCTCGAAAAAGCTGAAGAAAAGCTGCCTGTCCTGTCCGTATTTTTCCATCTGCCGCGGCGGATGCCAGAGAAACCGGGATTTGGATATGGCAAGTGGACTTTATGTAAATTATTTCTGCGAAAGTTATAAAATGTTTTTCGACGCCTGTCTCCCGCTCATGAAAGAAGTTGCTGCAGCCGCACAATGATTGTTACCAAAAGAAAACTCTGAATATTCCTTCCCTTCTCAGGTTTATGGAGTATTCAGAGTTTCTTTGTTCTTAGGTTAAATGATTATCCTTTCCCATTCTTATTAATACTAATGTTTCCATCTGACATGCAAAGGATTCGCAAGTCATAAGTCATGAGTCAGAGTGAGCATCACCACCCGCCAGTTTGCTCCGACAATTTGTACTCCAGCTGATCTATTTTTCTTTGCCATCCCACGCACCATTTTCATCAACATAGTATCCGTCTGGTGTTTTCTGTCCAGCATACATAATGCCCTTTCTTCCGTCAGATACCGGGTGGAAATAATACCAGGCACCATCAATCAGAACCCACCCCGTCTGCATGCCTCGTTCCGGATCGATATAGAACCAACCGCCAAATGTTTCATCCCACAGCCAGCCGGTCTTCGTATAACCATGCTCGTCAAATGCCCACCAATTTTATTATACGTAAAAAGCTGTAAAATTCATCGCAAAATTTTACAGCTTCTCTATTTCTATATACATTTACTATATAAACCAGTGTTTTTTATATTAATCGTACAGACCCGTATTCTATAAAAGGTCTGCTTCTGCATCTAGTGTGATGATGATTTTATAAGAGCCAACTTATTTAAGACTCCTTTCCAGATCGTCAAATACTTCATTCATCGACCGGCCTTTTCCAATAAGTGACTGTGCATAGCTATGCTGTAGTTTTGTATCAAGCTCGGCATCAGCCATTTCATCAATGGAGTGAGATTTTTCAACGCAAGTGCTTTCCATAAGATTTTTCATTTCAAGTGCCCCATATTAGCCTTATTGTAATTCACTGTATTGCAGATTGCATGACATATTATATGCTAAATCCATGCAGAAGAATAGAAATCCAGTTACTTTTTTGGTAAAGAAAGCGAACTACATAAACCATTTTTTTTGCCTCATCAATTGTATAAAAAGCAATGTAGTTATTGATTACTATGAATCGAACTCCCCAACTAGCCAATACCGGATCATCTACCAAACGGAATTTCTGCGGAAGATAAGATAATGAAGCAAC
>OJQJ01001566.1_pt1 | contig 11539 bp, 9 predicted proteins | sample 1598671 | NCBI WGS metagenome assembly OJQJ01 (sample SAMN03922499, study PRJEB24848) | human gut metagenome | isolation source: stool sample | host: Homo sapiens | place: Germany | collected 2011-11 | reverse complement strand
TCTGCCGCACCTCGCTCGCCGTATCGGCACTTAGAATTATGCGGTATTGCCCTATTTCTACAATCGCAGCCGGATTCCGCGTTAAAAAGCCTTGGAATCCACAAAGGATTCCTGCGGCCTTTTGCCTTGAATCCGGCATGTGCTTGCGAAATAGTCGTCATTTTCTTTGTTTTCAGATACACCCCCTACATTTGCATTTTAGGAGTGGGAACACATGGAACGAGTTGAAATTGCATCGCTCTATAAGGCTACCCCGGCGGATGGCAGCAAAGTTACTGTCTGCGGCTGGGCAAAAACCGTGCGCGATTCTAAAAAGATCGGTTTTATCTCTCTGGCAGACGGCAGCTGCTATAAGCCCGTGCAGATCGTTTTCCAGGCGGACAAGCTGGAAAACTATGCCGAGGTTGCAAAATCCGGCCTGTACACCAGCTTTGAAGTGACCGGCACCCTGGTGCTGACCCCCAACGCTAAGCAGCCGTTTGAGATCAACGCCGATACCGTTACGGTGCTGGGCACCTGCGGCAGCGATTACCCGCTGCAGAAAAACAAGATGGGCATGGATTACCTGCGCACCCTGACCCACCTGCGCCCCCGCACCAACACCTTTAACGCTGCGTTCCGTGTGCGCGGCCAGGCCGCTTATGCCCTGCATGAGTTCTTCCACAAGAACGGCTTTACCTATGTACACACCCCCATCTTTACCGGTTCTGACTGCGAAGGCGCAGGCGAGATGTTCCAGGTTACTACCCTGGACCTGAACGATGTGCCCAAGACCGAGGACGGCAAGGTGGATTACAGCAAGGACTTCTTCAAGCGCCCGGTCAACCTGACGGTTTCCGGCCAGCTGGAAGCCGAGGCCATGGCAATGGCCCTGGGCAAGGTTTACACCTTTGGCCCCACCTTCCGCGCAGAGAAGAGCTATGATACCCGCCATGCCGCAGAGTTCTGGATGATTGAGCCGGAAATGGCATTTGCTGACCTGAATACCTACATGGACACCGCCGAGGCCATGACCAAGTATGTCATCCGCTACCTGCTGGATAACTGCCCGGACGAGCTGGCATTCTTCAACCAGTTCTTTGATAAGGGACTGATCGAGCGTCTGGAGCTGGTTGCCAACAGCGATTTTGCCCGCGTGAGCTACACCGATGCCATCGAACTGCTGAAAAAGAACGATGACAACTTCCAGTATAAAGTAAGCTGGGGCATTGACCTGCAGACCGAGCACGAGCGCTACCTGACCGAGCAGGTGTTCAAAAAGCCTGTGTTTGTTACCGATTACCCCAAAGAGATCAAGGCATTCTATATGCGCATGAACGAGGACGGCAAGACGGTTGCCGCCGCCGATATGCTGGTGCCCGGCATTGGCGAGCTGATCGGCGGTTCCCAGCGTGAGGAGCGCCTGGATGTGCTGCTGGCCCGCCTAGATGAACTGGGCCTGAAGCGCGAAGATTATGACTGGTACCTGGACCTGCGCCGTTTTGGCAGCGTAAAGCATGCCGGTTACGGCCTGGGCTTTGAGCGCCTGCTGATGTATGTCACCGGCATCCCCAACATCCGTGACGTCATTGCCTTCCCGCGCACCTGCGGCGGTTTTTAATGGGGGCGGTCAGCGAACCGCTGATCCAATGGTTTGAACTGAATCGAAGGCTCCTGCCTTTCCGGCAGGAGCCTTCGGCATATCATATCTGGGTCAGCGAGATCATGCTCCAGCAGACCCGCGTCTCGGCGGCGCTGCCCTATTACGAGCGTTTTGTGGCCGAACTGCCGGACCCCGCCGCCCTTGCCGCCTGCGACCCGGACAAGCTGCGCAAGCTGTGGCAGGGGCTGGGGTATTACAGCCGGGTGGCCAACATGCAAAAGGCGGCGCAGATCGTCTGCCGGCAGTACGGCGGCCAGCTTCCCGCAGATTATGCCGCCCTGCGCGCTCTGCCCGGCATTGGGGATTACACGGCTGGGGCTATTGCCTCCATTGCATTTGGCATCCCAGCCCCGGCGGTGGACGGCAACGTGCTGCGGGTATTTGCCCGGCTGGATAATAGCTCTGCCGATATTACCAAACCTGCCGCCAAGCGCGAGTTCACAGCCCGTGTGCTGGAAGAAATGCCCAAGGAACGCCCCGGCCCTTATAACGAGGCGTTGATGGAACTGGGGGCGCTGGTCTGCCTGCCCAACGGTGCGCCAAAGTGCGAGGTCTGCCCGCTGGCTGCTCAGTGCAAGGGCCGCGCTGCAGGCCGGGCCGAACAGCTGCCGGTCAAAACGGCTAAGCCGGAAAAAACGCTGGTGCCGGTCACGGCCGCGCTGATCACCGGGCCGCAGGGCATGCTTTTGCAGCGCCGCCCGTCCAAAGGGCTGCTGGCCGGGCTGTGGCAGCCCCTTGCCTTTGAGAGTACCGCCATGACCCAACCGGAACTGGACGCCGCGTTGCGCGCCATTGGCCTTTGTGTGCAGTGGCAGGCCCCGCTGCAAAGCACCCGCCATGTGTTCACCCATCGCATCTGGCAGATCAGCGGGTTTTGCGGCACAGCCGCAGGCCCGGCGCCGGAGGGCTGCGTCTGGGCCAGCCGCGCGGAGCTGAACGGGGAATACGCGGTGCCAAGCGCATTTGCGGGCATTATGCGCCAGTGGCAGCCGGAATAAAAAGTAAGCATTGGCAGGTGAAGAAATTTTCCGGAGACCATGCTGCGGAGAATGGTGCGGTATCACCTTGATACCTGAACCTTTTTGTGTGAAAAATTTACAAGGGAAAGATTGTATTCACCCGGTTAATCGGGTATAATATTTTACAGACCCATCCCTTTTAGAATACGCGGAGGAAAAGTATTATGATGAAGAAATCCACTTTTGGTGCCATTCTGGCGTTTTTGTTTGCTGCTGCCGGTGCCCTGACTGCCGCTGCGCTCTACCTGCGCCGCCGCGAAAAGGAACTGGACGAATACGAGCGCCTGCTGTACAGCGATGACGGCGACGATTATGACGATGACGACGAATATCTGCCCATCGACAATGAACCGACAGAAGCCGCCGAAGAAAAGGCTGCTGACGATGCTGAATAAGCCGGAACAGCCAGCAGAAAAGTGAAAATGGCCGGGCTTCGGCCCGGCTGTTCGTGTTTCTTGCAATCAGTAGTGATACTTATTAAATGATAAAAAGGGCTCAGATAAACCATAAGGCGCTGCTGAAAATAAGAAAAATGACGGCAGTGACTATAAAATCAGACTGAATTTCGATTTTTCTGCTGTGCCAAGGAAAGGGAACGCCATGAAAAAGCTCTTGCTGTGGCTGGTTATGGTGGTGGTTATGCTGGCGGTGCTGCTGGGCGGTGCCGGGTACGCCATGTACGCTATGACGGGCGATGACAAACTTCCCACGCAGCACCCCACTTTGGGCGATACGGAACTGGAACCGATCGGCTATGACTGGAGTGTGCCGGTGCTGGGCAATGTGCTGAACCGCACGTTTGAACAGCCCAGCACCCTGACGGTGCAAAAGCTGGGCGAAATGACGGAAGCTGCCCCGGAGCTGGTTTTGCCGGACTGGGCGCAGCGCACGACCCTTACGCTGAAAGATTCGGCCGGCAGCGTTGTGGTGCAGGGGGATGCCGCTGCCTTTGCGATGTATGCCTACCCCCAAAATGGCAGCTATGAGCTGACCCTGACCGCTTACCGCAACACAGCGGACCCCGGCGATGCCACCGGCTGGTACCGATACTGTGCATCTTATACCATGAACATCCAGCCCAAGGCGGTGCTCAGCAGTGAGCGCGTCAGCCAGGGCGGCGTGGCGGCACTGGTCATTACCGGCATTCTGGATGGCAGCGAGCCGACCGTGGAAACCGACCTGGGGGATGTATGGTTCCGCCCGGTGACCGGTGGGTATATGGGCTATATCCCGGTAACCTATAATGCCGAGGGCGGCCCCCATACCCTGACCGTGACCTGCGGCAGCCTGACCCAGGAGCTGACCCTGAACGTGATGCAGAGCGAGGCCAAAACTGTGGATGTGGCCGCAGAGGCAGACATACCGGGCGCAGCAACGGAATATAAAAATGCGATCTGGCCCCTTTACACACAGGGCAGCAGCGAAAAGCTGTGGCAGGGCAATTTTGCCTCGCCGGTGCCCAGTGCGATTCTGGCGGATTACGGCGCGCGGCTGCGCACCGATGGGACCATTACCGGCCGGGCAACTGGCATCAATTATAACGCCGCAGCGGGTACCGCCGTTACGGCACCGCAGGCGGGTACTGTGGTGTACGCCGGAACGCTGGCGCTGACCGGCGGCACCGTGGTGATTGACCATGGCTGCGGGGTTAAGAGCTATCTGTTTGGGCTGGATGCCGTAAAGGTGCAGCGTGGGCAGAGCCTTGCCCGCGGCGAAGAACTGGGCGCCACCAGTGAGGAGCATACCCTGATCTGGGAGCTGCGCATTGGCAGCAAGTCCGTTGACCCTGCTGCCGCCCTGACGGGCAGCAGCGGGCTTTTGTACCGCGAAACAATGTAACAAAATAGAGTTAGAGCAACGATAAATCGCAAATGTTGGTGGAGAAAGCGATGGACGAAGAGAAGGTAACACAGACTGCGATGGAGCCGGCGCAGCAGCCAAAGCCCAAAGCCAGGGGCGGGCAACGCACGCAGGGCAAAACCGCTTCAGGCACGGGGCGAGGCAGGATGGCCAAACCCCATGCCAGCAATAGCAATACTGCGCACCGCAAAACGGGCACGCAAAAACAAAAAAGCGAACCCCAAAATACAAAATCCCCGCAAGAACCAAAAACGCGGGCGGAACAAGCCGAGCAGACCGAAGCTGCCGCCCCGGAACAGGTGGCAGCCAAGCCCAAAGCGCCGCGCAGCGGGCAGGCAGGCGGCAAACGCCGCCGCAAAAAGGCTACCCCCAAGCCGGAAGCAAAACCGCAGCAATATGTTGAGCCCCGGCCGGAACCCCCGGAAGCGCCGGAAAAACCGCAAACGCCGGAACCTGCCGCTGTGGCCGAACCGGCTGAAGCAGCCGCCGCGCCGGAAATGCCGGAAAAGGCGGTGCAGGAACCCAAAGCCGCGCAGCTGCCCCAGGCCACGGAGACGCCGGAGCCGGAGGATGACGAACCGGGACTGACCCCGGAACAGCGCGCTGCAGCAGAGCGGCGCAAGGCGGAGATCACCCGAACGGTCCAGGTTTCGATTGAACAGATCGAGGATGCTGAAGCAGAACAGGCGGAGAAAGAGGCAGATACGCCGGAATCGACTGGCAGCAAAGTGGGCCGCGCCGTGCGGCTGCTGATCGGCTGGCTGCTGCTGGTGGTGCTGCTGGCGGGTATGATCGCCGCAGGCGGCATATACTGGCTGTACAAAAAAGCCACGCCGGATATGATTCCTGCCGTTACGGTAACAGTGGCGGGCCAGCAGCTGGACCCCGTGGCGTACCATTGGCAGGTGCCGGTGGCAGGCAACCACCTTAAGCGTACCTATGCCGAGACACTTTCCAGCACTCCCACAGCGCTGGAATCTGATTTTGGCGGCGGCACCATGACGCTGCGGGTGACCCCGGCGGACTGCAGCGCCGAAGTGACCGTTAAGGACGAGAACAAGCAGGAAGTGTTCAGCGGCAGCGCCCAGGAATTTGCCGCCTACCGCTTTACCACGCCCGGCAGCTACACCGCCAAGCTGGTGGTCAGCAGCGGCGAGGGTTACCAGAGCGAACCGACAGTTTCGGGCCACCAGACCTATGAGTTCACATTTGATGTAACGATTAAGGCTACCGTGCGGCTGAATACCCAGGCTGTTACGCCGGGTGGCGTTGTGGCCGTAAAGGTAACGGGCCAGCAGACGGATACCAAGCCAAGCCTGACGGCAGAACTGCCGGATACCGGCTTCCGTGCCAGCGCGACCGGCGATGGCTGGGTGGCTTACCTGGCGGTCCCGCTGGAAACCGAGCCTGGCAGCTATACCATCAAGGTCACCGTGGACGGCGAGGTGCAGGAGCTTACCCTGAACGTGAGCAAGAGCGCCGCATCTTTTCGGGATTATACTTCCAAGTCCAGGCTGGTCACACCGTATGTCGGCGCGGATGATACCCCGCAGGAAGTGCTGGACCTGCTGGATACGGCATCGGATACCATCTACTGGGCGGACGCTGGGTTTGCTTCGCCGTTCAGCGATAAGGTGGAGGTCACCCTGCCGTATGGCCTGACCGAATATGTCAACCGTACCCAGACCGAGCGCAAGAACAACACCGGTACCGGCCGCACCAGCATCAATGTGGTGCTTTCCGGCAGGTGCGACCTGATTGCTCCGGCGGGCGGCAAGGTACTGCTGGCGGAAAAATTGCCCAATGTGGGCAATACGCTGGTGATCGAGCACGGCGCGGGCGTAAAGACTATTTACTATGGCCTGCGCAGGCTGACGGTAGAAAAAGGTGCAATCGTGGCCCAGGGCGATGCCCTTGGCACCACCGACAAAGCTACCGTGGTGGAAGTGCGCGTGGGCAAAACCCCTGTGGAGCCGCTGCGTATCCTGCGCGGTCAGTGCGATGCCCTGCGCAGCTATTAAAACGGAGCATAACCGATAAGGCAATACCGCATAATTCTAAGTGCCGCAGCCGCCGGAGCGGTGCTTAAGCCGCAAGGCGGGAATTGTGCGGTGTTGCCATAAATAGAAAAATTCCCCTGTCTGTATTCTTTGTGATGCAGGCGGGGGAACTTTTTTTGCGGCAGGCGTTTTTGATGTTCTGACGGAACCATGCCGCCCACCCCGGCATAACATGGAACAAACGGCCAGATACAACACCGGGGGGAAGCATTATGGCGGCAGCATGTAATTTGACTTTTTGTGTGGTTGGGCGGGATGCCCGCCAACTGGCGGCGGCGCGGGCGCTGCAGAACAGCGGCTATACCGTGCTGGGGGCAGAGGGGGCCGGGCAGGCGGATTACATCCTGCTGCCTATGCCGATGGATGCCGAGGCGGCGGACCTTGCCCGCATCCTGCGCGCCGCCCGCCCCGGTACGCTGGCTCTTGGCGGGCGCATCAGCGAACCGGTGCGCAAAGCGGCGCAGGCCGCCGGGGTGGAGTTGGTGGATTACTTTTTGCGGCCGGAGCTGGCCTGCCTGAACGCAGTACCCACTGCGGAAGGGTGCCTGGCCCTGCTGATGCAGCTGCGCCAGCGCACGATATGGGAAAGTGAGTTCCTGGTGTTGGGGTATGGGCGCATTGGGCGGGCGGTGGCCCGGCGGCTGCAGGCATTGGGCGGGCAGGTGACCATTGCCGCCCGCGCGCCGGAACAGCGGGCCGCAGCGCGCTGCGCGGGGCTGCATGCCGCACCGCTGACCGCGTTGGAACAGCTTCTGCCGCACTTTGATGCGGTCATCAACACCATACCGGCCCGGGTGCTGGGGGCGGCCCAGCTGCGCTGCCTGCCCAGGGGGGCGCTGATCCTGGACCTTGCCAGCCGCCCTGGCGGAACGGATTTTGCCGCCGCGCGGGAACTGGGCCTGCGTGCGGAACATGCCTTGAGCCTGCCCGCCCGCTGTGCGCCCGAAACCGCCGGTGCGCTGGTGGCGCATACCGTGGAAGTGATTTTACAGGAGCGTGCCGCCACGGCCCGCAGCGAAAGGGGAGTGAGCTGATGAATTCCAGCCTGGAACCGCCGCGCACGGTGGTGTTTGCCCTGTGCGGCAGCTTTTGCACATTTGAAACGGTTCTGCCGCAAATCATCCGCCTGCGCGCCTGCGGGTGGGAAGTACTGCCGATGCTGAGCTATGCAGCGTCGGCGCTGGATACCCGCTTTGGCCGCGCGGCAGATTGGAAGCAGCGCCTGGAGGAAGCCACCGGCCACCGCCCGCTGGAGGATCTGCGGGAAGCGGAACCTCTTGGCCCCAAGCATATGGCACAGGCACTTGTCATTGCTCCCTGTACCGGCACAACGATGGCGCTGCTGGCGGCGGGCATCAGCGCAACGCCGGTCACGCTGGCGGCCAAAAGCATGCTGCGCGGCGGCAGGCCGGTGGTGATCGGGGTATCCACCAACGATGGGCTTTCCGGCAGCGTGGGAGCGCTGGCGGCGCTGCTGCAGCGCAAAAATTATTATTTCATTCCCTTTGGCCAGGACGACAGCTACAAAAAGCCCTGCAGCCTGAAAGCGGATTTTACCCAGCTGCCGGATACGCTGGAAGCCGCTCTGCGCGGGGTGCAGCTGCAGCCGATTTTGCTGTAAAACCTGTGGAACAGAGCTGTTTTGTGCGGGTGCGGCATATGATAGAAAAGGGCGCTTTGGTGTGGGAACAAAGAGGGGCGGTGCGGCAATGGAATATATCGAAGTAACAGGCGGGAACCCGCTGCGGGGGAGCATCCGCCCGGCAGCGGCCAAAAACAGTGTGCTGCCCCTTTTGGCGGCAACGCTGCTGTGTGCGCAGCCCTGCACCCTGCGCCGGGTGCCCCTGCTGCGGGATGTGCAGACCAGTTTGGATCTGCTGCGGGCTGTGGGCAGTGGGGCGGCCTGGGCCGGGCAGGACCTTGTTACCCAGCCAGCCCGGCAGATCAGCGGGCGGGTGCCCACGGCGTTGGCGGGGGCTATGCGGGGGTCGGTGTTTTACCTGGCACCGCTGTTGACCCGCGCGGGCTGGGCAGAGCTGCCGCTGCCCGGCGGGTGCAGACTGGGGCCGCGGCCCATTGATATCCACCTGGCCGGGCTGACGGCCATGGGGGCACAGGTGTGCGCGGCGGCAGAGTGCGTGGTGCTGCGCCGCCACGGCGTTTTGCGTGGTACGGATTTTGCTCTGCGCCTGCCCAGCGTGGGAGCAACCCTGACCCTGATGCTGGCGGCTTGCTGTGCGGCGGGCGTTACCACCCTGCGCGGTGCGGCGTGCGAGCCGGAAATTGCGGATACCGCCGCTTTTTTGAACGCCTGCGGGGCAAAGATCACGGGGGCGGGTACGCCGGTGGTCTGCATCCGAGGTACCGGCGGCGAGCTGTTGGACGGCTGTGTGCATACCGTGCTGCCGGACCGCATTGCCGCAGCGACTTATGCGGCAGCCGCCGCCATTGCAGGCGGGCGGGTGACGGTAACGCAGTGCAGTCCGGTGTGGCTGGCGGCGTTTCTGGACTTTTTGCAGGGCAGCGGCTGCGAGGTTGCCCGCGGGGAAAATGAGTTTAGCATCACGCGGGATCAGGGTACAAAGCTGCGCGGTGGTCAGGAACTTGTAGCGGCTGCTTACCCTGGCCTTGCCACAGATACTGCCCCGCTGGCTGCGGCGGTGCTGCTGGGGGCGGAGGGAGCATCCCGCATTTATGACGGCCTGTTCCAAAACCGCTTTGCCTGTGCGCAGGGCTTTGCCGCCCTGGGGGCTGATGCCCGCAGCGAGGGACGGCTGCTGTATCTTGGCGGCAGCGCAAAACTGCATGGTGCCACTGTGACTGCACCAGACCTGCGGGGCGGGGCAGCACTGGTGCTGGCGGGCCTTGGTGTGGGGGACGGGAGCTGCGTGCAGGTGCTGGATGCCGGACATATCCGGCGCGGCTATGCCGACCTGGCGGGGGATCTGCGCCGCCTGGGGGCCGACTGCCGGGCAGGCCGCACCGGGACAGAAGCTGGCAGACAGACGAAAAAACTGTAAAAATATTGTCATAATTCACCAAAGCTCCGCAAAACCTGCGGGGCTTTTTGTGATACCCACAAATGTGAACAGCTATTTTTTGGCTTTTTAGCGTGTGGGTATTGAAATTATTTGCAGAATTTGTTATTCTTATAAACAGTTATATGCGATATCTTAGGAAGAGCTGGCTGCACCGCAACGCGCGTAAGCAAAGTTTGGGGTGTGGGGCGGCACTTCCTTTATGGGGGTCAGTGTGTCCGCTGGCGGAAATCCGGCCCTGTTGCATTTGCAATTTTATATTCTTTAGGGGGATACACTTATGGCGTTCGTTCTCGATGAAGAGATGCAGAATGTAACCAACATTAAGGTTATCGGTGTTGGCGGCGGCGGCGGCAATGCTGTGAACCGCATGGTTGAAGCTGGCCTGAATGGCGTTGAATTTGTAGCAATGAATACCGACCAGCAGGCACTGGTCAACTCCAAGGCTACCCAGAAGGTTCAGCTTGGCGCAAAGCTGACCAAGGGCCGCGGCGCTGGTGCTGACCCGGAGGTCGGCCAGCGTGCAGCGGAGGAAAGCAAGGATGAGATCGCCAATGCACTGAAAGGTGCCCAGATGGTGTTCATCACCGCTGGCATGGGCGGCGGCACCGGCACCGGCGCTGCACCGGTCGTGGCCGAAACGGCCCATGACCTGGGCATCCTGACTGTCGGTATTGTCACCAAGCCCTTTGCCTTTGAGGGCAAGCGCAAGATGAGCATGGCCGAACAGGGTATTGCCAACCTGATGATGCATGTAGACAGCCTGATCGTGATCCCGAACGAGCGGCTGAAGCTCATCAGCCAGGAAAAGATCACCCTGATGAACGCTTTTGAAGCAGCCGATAACGTGCTGCGCCAGGGCGTTGAGAGCATCTCCAGCCTGATCAATGTTCCCGCTTTCATCAACCTCGACTTTGCTGACGTCCGTTCCATCATGAAGGATGCCGGCTTTGCCCACATGGGCGTTGGCGTTGCCAAGGGTGCAGGCAAGGCAGAAAACGCTGCCAAGGCTGCAATCTCCAGCCCGCTGCTGGAAACCAGCATTGCCGGTGCACGCGGCGTTATCATCAACATTACCTCCAGCCCGGATATCGGCCTGGACGATGTTGAGACTGCTGCTTCCATGATCACCCAGAGCGCACATCCCGATGCGAACATCATTTGGGGTACTGCGTTTGACGAGCGCCTGCAGGATGAGATGAGCATTACCGTTGTGGCTACCGGCTTTGAAAGCACGCCTGGCGTGGACGAGCCCATCCAGGCTGTTGTGAACGCCCAGCGCGCTGCCGCAGGCGCTGCACCTGCTGCTGCCCCGGCTGCACCGCGCCCGGCCGCTGCACCTGCCCCGGCTCCCGCCCCGGCCCCGGCTCCGGCCGCTGATCCGGTCATCCCCAACCCGGTATTCAGCAATGTGTTCAACCCCAATGTTGACACCCCGGTTTCCACCGCCCCCGCTGCCAAGGAAGATGACAGCAACGAAGATGACGGTGATTACTTCAACGATCTGCTCAGCATCCTGAACAAGCGTTCCTGATCGCTGCGCGTTCTCTATCCTTTGCGGCTGCGGACAGGCATGCCCGCATAAAAAACAAAACGGCCCGCTGACCAGTTTAGGAGGAAAGCTATGCCCAGCAGCCAAACCTTATCAGCCCTGCAGGAAAAAGGGTTCCGAACCACGTTCCGGGGCTTTGATAAAAATGATGTGCTGGCTTACCTCAATGCACTGGACAACGAAAACCGACAGCACAGCGCAGAGCAGGAAGAGCAGATTGCCCAGCTGCAGGCCCAGCTGGATAAAATGCGCTCTGAACAGTCCGCTGCACGTGCCTGTGTGGAAAAGCTGCAAAGCGATCTTTCAGCCGCTAACCAGCGCGCCGAAGCTGCGGAAAAATCGGCTGCCGAGGTGGTCGCCCGTGCCAA
>OJQJ01001560.1_pt1 | contig 11577 bp, 9 predicted proteins | sample 1598671 | NCBI WGS metagenome assembly OJQJ01 (sample SAMN03922499, study PRJEB24848) | human gut metagenome | isolation source: stool sample | host: Homo sapiens | place: Germany | collected 2011-11 | reverse complement strand
GGAATGTATACTATGGTATATAGCCCTTTCGGGCAATCTTTTTTTCTATGTATGTCAATAATTTTTAACATTTTTAATACTTTGTTCACTTTTTGCAGCGAAATATATGATATACTTACATATAGTGCGCCAGGAGGCGTGTCTATAAATTGCCGTGCATCTGTAAGAAACTGCCGCAGGCAGGTCCTGCAGATGCTCTAGTAATAACAGGAGAAACAAAACAATGAATGAAAATAAGGATTACGTATCTCACCTGAATAAGGCGAGAAAAAAGAGAAACCAGAAATGGGATCCCCGTTACCTGCTTTTAGCCATTGTCGTTGTACTGCTCATTGGTCTTGGAGTATTAGCGGCGGTAAATGTAAAGTCGGCGGTTTCAGGCAAGGCAGCGAGAAAAAGTGATAATGTGATCGAGGAGCCTGGAACGGGTCTTGAGGCAGCCAGCGCTTCCAATGCAGCAAGAGAGGAAGAAGAGAAGGCAAAAGAAGAACAGGAGATCCAGAGCGCCATTGACGCATACCAGAATTTAGGGATCGTTCAGGTATCCGGTTATGTAAATATCCGTGAAACTCCGGATATGAAGGGAAATATTATCGGAAAAGTTTCAGGAGACGGAGCCTGTGAGGTTTTAGGAGAAGAGGGCGAATGGAGCCATATCACTTCCGGCGGTATTGAAGGCTATATCAGCAGCCAATACCTGGTAACAGGAGAGGAAGCAAAAGAACTGGCAAAAAGTCTTGTGAAGAAACGTGCCATTATCATGACAGAAAATGACAATCTGAATATCCGAAGCGGCCCAAGCAAGGATGCAGAGATCGTAGGACAGGCACTTCCTGCAGAGCGTTATGAAGTACTTTCTGAAGCAGATGGCTGGGTAGAGATCAACAGTGGTTATATTTCCGCTGATTACTGTGAAGTAAAATATGCCTTAAATGAGGGACGTAAACTGGATCTGAAAGCACAGGCCATTAACCAGTATGATAATCTGGTCATCTTTAAAAAGAGCGGCTATATGAATGTGCGCAGCACTCCGGAAAATAAAGGTGATGACAATGTAATTGGTAAGCTGACCAGTAAGGCGGCCGGTGATATTATTGAGACGTTAGATGGCTGGTATAAGATCAAGTCCGGCACAGTAACCGGTTATATTGCAGCAGATCCGGAACTGATCGCAACAGGACAGGAAGCAAAAGATCTGGCAATGCAGAATGCTACCCAGATGGCTATTATCACAACGGATGTATTAAACGTCCGTGTGGAACCAAATACCGACTCCAAGATCTGGACACAGATCGTCAAAGATGAGCGTTACCCGGTAGTAGACCAGCAGGATGGCTGGGTACAGATCGACCTGGGTTCTGTAGATGCAGAGGATGGCAGTCAGGATGGAGATGAAAAAGCATATATCTCTACCCGTGACAATAACGTAGAAGTCCGTTATGCCTTAAACGAAGCCATCAAGTTCACCCCTGCAAAGGACAATGGCTCCGGTTCCTCTAAGAACGGCAGTTCAGGCTCTAAACAGTCCCGTCGTTCACAGCTTGTAAATTATGCCCTGCAGTTTGTAGGAAACCGCTATGTATGGGGCGGTACCAGCTTGACAAATGGTGCGGATTGTTCTGGATTTACGATGTCGGTTATGGCACACTTCGGCGTCGGCCTACCGCATCATTCGGGTTCCCAGGCGGGAGCAGGAAGAAGTATCAGTTCTTCCCAGATGCGTCCGGGTGATCTGATCTTCTACACAAACAGCGGTGGAACGATCAACCATGTAGCACTCTATATCGGCGGCGGGCGCGTGTGCCATGCATCGAATGCAAGGGATGGTATCAAGATTTCCACCTGGAATTACCGTACCCCGGCGAAGATCGTCAATGTACTGGGCGATTAATTCCATGGAAAGTCAATAAAAAATATTTGAAAGAGAGCAGGGAGAAAAGGCAGCTTTTCCCAGCTCTCTTTTTTCTGTTTCATAGGAAATTGTGTCCTATGAAATAAAAAACGCTCCGCGGGGATGCGCACTCGCGCGAAGCAGAAACATGTCGCAAGTGACCGCGCGAGACGCCCGAATGTGCCAAGGCACATCCTTGTTTGTATAAAAAGCGGTTTCAGTGAATAAAGATAATAGGAAGACAGAATACTAAGAATGAATTAGGCAGTTGAGAAAAAACATTGAATCCGCGTGTAAGATGGAAAGAGCGCAGAAAAGAGGAAAATATGATTCGGGCAAATCGTGAAAACAGGGAATGGGAAAATGAAGCGTGGGACAAGCAGACAGATAAGGCGGGAGAAAGCCGGGAACAGGCGCAGGAGGATCCGATTCAGAAGCGTGAAAATGGACAGACGGATATTACGGGAAAGAATGGCAATCACATTGAATTAATCTCGATCATCGGAGAGATAGAGGGACATGAAAATTTGTCCGGCAATACGAAAACGACGAAATATGAGCATGTTCTTCCAAAACTGGCAGAGCTGGAAGATAACCCGGATACAGAAGGGCTGCTGCTGCTTTTAAATACGGTTGGAGGTGATGTGGAAAGCGGTCTTGCAATCGCCGAAATGATCGCATCGATCCGCAAACCAACGGTTTCATTAGTCCTTGGCGGCAGTCATTCCATCGGTGTGCCTTTAGCGGTATCGACCGATTATTCGTTTATTGTGCCATCCGGAACCATGGTGATCCATCCGGTGCGCATGAGTGGAACCGTGATTGGTGCAAAACCGACGTACGACTATTTTAAACAGATGCAGGACCGGATCGTTCACTTTATCAGCACACATTCGAAAGCAAGTGAAAAACGTCTGGAGGAGCTGATGATGAATACAGGAATCCTCACAAAAGATCTTGGTACAATCCTGGTCGGGAAAGAAGCGGTGGAGGAAGGACTGATCAATGAAGTCGGTGGTATTTCCGATGCATTTTCCCGACTGCATCAGATGATAGAAAAAAAATAACCAGTTAATGACAATCTGCCTCAAATATGGTAAGATAAAATATGTATGTAAAAAGTTACCGCAAAAGAACGATTTATTACGAAGATACAAAGAGGAGGCAGATATGTCATTATTACAGGCAATACTAATGGGGATCATACAGGGTTTAACAGAATTTTTGCCAGTGAGCAGTTCCGGACATCTGGCGATTTTTAAGATATTATTTGGTGTGGATACAGACACAGGACTTCTGTTTGATGTCCTTTTACATATCGGAACATTAGCAGCAATCTGCATTGTTTACTATAAAGATGTTTTAAAAATGATCGTGGAGGGAATCGGAATCATCAGAGACTGTTTTATTAACCTTATCCGGTTTATCGGAAATAAAACCGGTAAGACAGACGAACCTTACCTCCGGATCGTAAACAGCAGTTACCGTAAATTAGTCGTTTTGATCATTGTATCTACCATTCCAACCGGAATCATCGGTGTGGTTGGAAAAGATGTTGTCGAGATGGCATCGGAGATATTGCTGATACCGGGTATCTGCCTGATCCTTACCGCTGTCCTGCTTTTTATTGCAGATCATACCAGAGATGGAGAAAAATTGCCAAAGAGCGTTACATATACAAATGCATTTGGAGTCGGAATAGCACAGGGAATCGCAACACTTCCGGGATTGTCACGTTCCGGAACAACGATCACGGCATGTCTGCTCAGCGGCTTTAACCGCAATTTTGCCGTAAAATACTCATTTTTAATGTCAATACCGGCAATTCTTGGAGCACTGGTACTGGAATTAAAAGACTGCACGGCAGTTGCACTTTCCGGTGCAGAGATTGCATATTATGTAGTTGGTATGATCGTAGCCGCAGTGGTGGGATATGTCTGCATTAAGACAATGCTTATCGTTGTACGCAGAAAAAAATTTACAGGTTTTGCCATTTACTGTCTGATCGTGGGTGTGATCTCGATTGGCGGATATATCTATATGGCATAAATAAATGCAATATATCTGTGCATTTACAGAAATTGAGTTGGAGGTAATATTTTGGCAACAGGGAATAGGAAGCGTTCTGCTACCGGAAAAAAATCATCATCCGGCAGGAAAACAAATTCTGGACATAAGAGAAATACAAAAAAACAGCAGGAGCGTGAAGCTGAATTTACGCGTGAGGTGATTTTATGGATCGTGGTTGCTATTTCACTTTTGCTGTTTATCAGTAACTTTGGATTTGGCGGTACGATCGGCGGTACAGTCAGCCGCTTCTTTTTTGGTTTATTTGGAATTATTTCATATATATTTCCAATCGTATTACTGGTGGGGACTTTTTTTGCCGTTTCGAACCAGGGAAACCGGGTGGCAGCCGTAAAATTAGTGGCGGTCATTTTGTTTGTGGCATTTTTATGTATGTTTTTTGAACTCATTTCCGATGGAACTGATGCAAAAAGTGCAATGGATGCTTATCGGTACAGTTTTGATGCGAAAAGTGGAGGCGGGCTGATCGGAGGCGGACTTTCCCATATGTTATGCTCCGGATTTGGAGTGATCGGGGCATATGTGATCGATGTGATCGTACTCATTATCTCGCTTGTACTCATCACGGAGCGATCTGCATTTCGTGGCATGCAAAAAGGTGGGCGCAGGGTGTATGAGTCTGCCAAAATCAGCAATGAACGTCACAGAGAACGTGTTGAAATGCGAAGAGAAGAGCGTGAGCAGCGGGAACAGCAGCGCAGAATGGACAGAAAGGTTGAGGGCGTTGCCATTGATACAAAGCTGATTCCGGATACACCGCAGAAACGTTCCCAGGATATCAGTGAGATTCTGCCGGAAGATATGATCGATTTGCCGGAGATCAAAGAGGAAAAACATGTCACACTGACTGCAGGAAGTACGATATCAAATACAACACCATCTGCATTTTCAGATGAGGCATTAGATGCAATGGGACAGGCGCTGACAGCAAAAACAGAGTTGTTTGCGGCAGAGGAGGAGCAGGTATCGTTCCCAATCCAGATGGAAGAACCGAAAGCTTCACGGACAGTTGCAGAGGAAGCACCGTTTGTTATACCTGGACGCCCTGATCCGGCGATGGCATTTGGAATGGAGCAGGGGGCAGAGGAGATTCCATATGAGGAAGAAACGGATACTATATCGTTATTTGGGGCAGATTTAGAATCTGAGCCGTTGCCGGAAGAAACTGCTGAAGATGTGCTGCCGGTGCAGCATGAAACAGTAGTACAGACGAAAGATATGGATAATATTCCGGAAGAGATGGATGTTGAAATCGTACCGCCGGAGAAAGAATATGTCTTCCCGCCGGTTACGCTGTTAAAACAGGCAGAAAACAAGCAGGGAGATACCAGAAAACAGTTGCAGGAAACTGCCATGAAACTGCAGCAGACATTAAAAAATTTTGGTGTCAATGTCACAATCACGAATATCAGCTGTGGACCGGCAGTAACCAGATATGAACTGCAGCCGGAAATGGGTGTAAAGGTAAGTAAAATCGTCAATTTGGCAGACGATATCAAGTTAAACCTCGCTGCAGCGGATATCCGTATCGAAGCTCCGATTCCTGGAAAAGCAGCAATCGGCATCGAAGTGCCGAACAAAGAAAATGTCATGGTATCGTTCCGTGAACTGGTGGAATCAGAGGAGTTTCAGAACCATCCTTCAAAGATCTCTTTTTGTGTCGGAAAAGATATCGGCGGTAAAGTATCTGTGGCTGATATCGAAAAGATGCCGCATCTTCTGATTGCCGGTGCGACGGGGTCCGGTAAATCCGTCTGCATCAATACGATTATTATGAGTATTTTGTATAAGGCAGACCCAAAGGATGTCAAACTGCTCATGGTTGACCCGAAAGTTGTGGAGTTAAGCGTTTATAATGGTATTCCACATCTTCTGATCCCGGTTGTCACAGATCCGAAAAAAGCGGCAGGTGCGCTGAACTGGGCTGTGGCAGAGATGACTGACCGTTATAATAAGTTTGCGGAGGCGCACGTCCGTAACTTAAAGGGATACAATGCCAAGATCGACAGCCTTCCGGATGTGGAAGGAGAACCAAAACCGGAAAAAATGCCGCAGATCGTCATTATCGTAGATGAGTTAGCGGATTTGATGATGGTTGCGTCGAATGATGTTGAAGGCGCAATATGCCGGCTGGCACAGCTCGCGCGTGCTGCAGGCATTCATCTGATCATTGCAACACAGCGTCCTTCCGTCAATGTCATCACCGGACTGATCAAGGCAAATATGCCGAGCCGTATTGCATTCGCGGTAACATCCGGTATTGATTCGCGAACGATTCTTGATATGAACGGTGCGGAAAAACTGCTTGGAAAGGGAGATATGCTTTTCTATCCGCAGGGAATTCCAAAACCGGTGCGTGTACAGGGTGCGTTTGTTTCAGATAAGGAAGTATCGGATGTTGTCAATTACATCAAAGAAGAAAATGGACAGGTTTCCTACAATGCGGCAGTGGAAGAACATATGAACAACGCAGAGTCAGAAAATATGACAGTAAGCATTGATTCAAATTCAGGAACCGGAGATGGAAGGGATGCATATTTTGCAGATGCCGCAAAGCTTTTGATCGAGAAAGAAAAAGGCTCGATCGGAATGCTGCAGCGTTATTTTAAAGTTGGATTTAACCGGGCAGCAAGAATTATGGATCAGCTCGAGGAGGCCGGAATTGTCGGCCCGGAAGAAGGTACAAAACCGCGCCGCGTTTTAATGACGCAGGAGCAGTTTGAACAATATGAAGAAGAGTATTTATAAGACACGAGGAGGATCATTATGAAAACAGACATTGAGATCGCACAGGAAGCAAAAATGCTGCACATCCGTGAGGTTGCGGAAAAACTTGGCATTGCAGAGGATGAATTAGAGCTCTACGGTAAATATAAGGCAAAACTCTCAGATGAACTGATTGAGCGTGTAAAAGATGAGCCGGACGGAAAGTTAATCCTTGTAACGGCAATCAATCCGACTCCGGCAGGAGAGGGAAAGACCACGATCAGTGTCGGACTTGGTGAGGCATTTGGACAGCTTGGGAAAAAAGCAGTAATTGCACTTCGTGAGCCGTCCCTTGGACCGTGTTTTGGAATTAAAGGCGGCGCTGCAGGAGGCGGTTATGCACAGGTTGTTCCGATGGAGGATTTGAACCTTCATTTTACCGGAGATTTCCACGCAATTACTTCTGCAAACAATTTACTTGCCGCTTTACTTGATAATCACATCCAGCAGGGAAATGAACTTGGCATTGATCCAAGACAGGTTGTCTGGAAACGTTGTCTGGATATGAATGACCGTGTCCTCCGAAATATTGTGGTTGGACTTGGCAGAAAAATGGATGGAATGGTCAGGGAAGATCATTTTGTAATTACTGTTGCATCAGAGATCATGGCTGTTTTATGTCTTGCAGACGATATGCATGATTTAAAACGCAGACTTGGAAAGATCATTGTTGCATATACTTATGATGGAAAGCCTGTTACCGCTGACGATATCAAAGCAACCGGTGCGATGGCTGCATTGTTAAAAGATGCTTTGAAACCAAATCTCATTCAGACTTTAGAACATACACCGGCAATCGTTCACGGCGGACCATTTGCAAATATTGCACATGGCTGCAACAGTGTCCGTGCTACAAAGACAGCCTTAAAACTTGCTGATTATGTGATCACAGAGGCTGGTTTTGGCGCCGACTTAGGTGCTGAGAAGTTTTTCGATATCAAATCCCGTATGGCAGGACTTCACCCGGATGCCGTTGTTTTAGTTGCAACTGTCCGTGCATTAAAATATAATGGTGGTGTTGCAAAAGCCGATCTTGGAGAGGAAAATTTAGAGGCTTTAAAGAAAGGTATCGTAAACCTTGAAAAGCATATTGAAAACCTGCAGAAATATGGTGTTCCGGTTGTTGTAACATTAAATTCATTTGTAACCGATACCAAGGCAGAAACCGATTATATCGAACAGTTCTGCCGTGAGAGAGACTGTGAATTTGCACTTGCGAAAGTGTGGGAGAACGGTGGAAAAGGTGGAGTGGAACTTGCCGAAAAAGTATTAAAGACTTTAGAAACAAAAGAGAGTCACTTTAAGCCATTATATGCAGATGATCTGTCACTGGAGGAAAAAATCGAGACGATTGCAAAAGAAATCTATGGGGCTGACGGTGTGACATATGCATCTGCCGCAGCAAAGGAATTAAAACGTATCGCAGACATGGGAATGTCAGATTTCCCGGTATGTATGGCGAAAACACAGTATTCCCTGTCTGACGACCAGACAAAACTTGGCCGTCCGAGTGGATTTACCATTAATGTGAGAGAAGTTTATGTTTCAGCCGGAGCCGGATTTGTTGTTGCCATTACCGGTGCAATCATGACAATGCCGGGACTTCCGAAAAACCCTGCTGCATATGGAATTGATGTTGACGATAACGGTGTGATTACCGGATTATTCTAATAAGTCGAAAGCGAGGATATCCCATGAAATGTGCGAAGTGTGGGGCAGAGTTAAAAAAAGGCTGCCTTTACTGTTCTGTCTGTGGCCACGAAGCACAGATAGTTTCGGATTACAACGTACTTGAGGATGATTATCTGCGTTCACTTCTAAAAGACGGAGAAGGTGAAAAAAATCCGCAGGAGAAGGAACCGGAGCCAAAAAAAACAAAAAAGAAGAAAAAAAGTCATTTGGCACTTATTGTCTGCTGCTGTCTTATCATAACCGGTGCGGCTGTTGGCATTGCTGTAAAACTTTATATCGATAATAAGAATGCAAATTCCTATGATTATCAGATTGAAATGGCAGAAAAAGAGCTGGTGGATCGTAATTATGAAAATGCACTGCGATATTATAAGACGGCACTGGCATTGCAGCCGGATGATATCAAAGTTCGTGAGGCAATGGCAGAGATCTATACCAGCCAGAAAGAATATGATTCAGCACTCGTTTTATATATGGAAATCCTTCAACTTGACAAAACGAATAAAGAGGCTTATCAGCATCTGATCTCCATTTATGATGAAATGGGGGATTATGACAGCATTCTTTCTTTAAAAGAAGATGTTACGGATGAGAATATACTTGCATTATTCGATGATTATGAGGTTGGTGAACCGATCATATCTCCGCTTAGTGGGCAATATGATGATTATATTACAGTCGTGATCTACTCAATTGCCGGAAATGACATTTATTATACGACGGATGGCACTGTTCCGGATAAAGAAAATGGGATTCCATATCCACAGGGAGGTATTCCGTTAAATCATACTGGAAATTTTGAAATCAATGCTGTATGTTGTAATGAAAAAGGCATCTACAGTGATATCGTAACAGAAGAATACCAGATTCAGTTTAAAAAACCGGATCTGCCATCTGTCTCACCAGATGGAGGAGTTTTCTCTGAGGAGACCACTGTAACAATCACACAGCAGAAAGATTGCACGATTTATTATACATGGGATTCTACAGATCCAACAACAGAATCGGCTGTTTATACAGAACCGATTGTTGTTCCGGAAGGGGATTATGTATTATCTGTCATGGCAGTAAATAACAAGACAGGTTTAGTCAGTGATATCTATCGTGTAAATTTGGGATATCATCCGTAAGGAAACAGCTAAGAAAACATTGCATGAAAAAAGTCAGCCACAAACATGTGACTGACTTTTTTCATGCTTTTAATGTACACCAAAGGCATATATTTATTCTTCTTCAGGAATAAATTCGATCAGATCTTTTCCAAGTTTACTGATGCGGGCGAGAGAGTATACATCAATGCCCTGTTCCATTAATTTTCCGCGTCCCGGCTGGAATGATTTTTCAATCAGGATACCGACTCCGGCGATCGTTGCATGTGCTTTGCGCAGCAAGCGGATTGCTCCTGTTGCAGCTTCGCCGTTTGCAAGAAAATCATCCACGATCAATACATGGTCATTTTCATTGATAAACTGCTGGGATAATGTCAGCTCATAGCTTGTCCCTTTGGTAAAAGAAGTGATTACTGTCTGGTACAGATTATCATTTAACACCTTTGAAGGCTGTTTCTTTAAAATGATCATTGGAACATTCAGCGCTAACGCTGTCATAAGAGCAGGAGCGATACCGGAACTCTCGATCGTTACGACCTTCGTTACTCCACAATCTTTATAGTGTGCGGCAAATGCTTCACCGATCTGATGCATTAAAACAGGATCAACCTGATGGTTTACAAAACTGTCTACCTTTAAAATATCTTCATTGACTGCAATTCCTTCCGAAAGAATCTTCTCTTCAAGTATTTTCACAATAGCCACCTCATAAATTCAAATATTTTACCTATTATATCACATATATCTGACAGAAAAAAGTATTAAGCCAAAAATATTTTATCATAAATCGTTTCGATAATGTGATCTAAGAGGGAGGCATCTGTCTTCGGATATTTTTCAAGGAGCAGACTGCGCATGACCTCATAGCGCAGAAAATAATTCTGCTCGTCAGAATCGTCTGAAATGCCGGCATCAGCATTGATTGTTTCTGCTGTGTAGGTATCTAAAAACCAGTGGCAGATCTCTTCAAACTGCTTTTCTTCACGATCAGCTGCATTTGAAAGCGTTTTTAATTCCATAAAGGATTTTATGCCGATGAAAAAGAAGATGGCAAACATAACTCCCATGACGATAAGAATCAGTGTTTTCGTGTATGAAGCACTGTGAAAAGGAAGCAGATCCAGTCCAAACAAGATCAGAAGAATAAAACCGGCAACGCTTACGATGGTGAATGTGTAGGCGGTAGATGTGACGTCTTCTTTTTTTGTTTTCTTCGATACATACGCGTGAGACGGTGCGAAATCGCTCTCGGCTGTACTGCTAAAATCAAATGGTTCCTGTGACATGGTTTTCCTCATTTCCAGATGTATGAACATCTATTGTTTTTCAAGTAATTTTAGTATAAATTATAATGTAGATGCATGCAAGCGGATTTGCTAGAATGACTATTAACAGTTCGCTGCATAATTCCGGAAACAATATAATTTTTATTTAAAATGTGAGGAACTATGAAAATTACAATTTTATGTGTCGGGAAGATCAAAGAAAAGTTTTACAGGGATGCGATCGCAGAGTACAGCAAACGTTTAAGCCGTTACTGTAAATTAGATATTATAGAGGTTGCCGACGAAAAGACGCCCGAAAATGCAAGTGATACCGTAGAAAATCAGATCAGGGAAAAAGAAGCCGAGCGCATTCTGATGCGTCTGGATAAGGAGGCAAAAGAGGGCGCATATGTATTTGCCCTTGCAATCGACGGCAGGGAATTTGATTCGGTGGAGTTATCAAAAAAGATTGAAAATCTTGGGACTTCCGGAATCAGTCAGATCATGTTTCTGATCGGCGGATCACTGGGAATGTCGGAAAACCTGTTAAAACGTGCTGACTGTAAACTCAGTTTTTCGAAAATGACATTTCCGCATCAGCTCATGCGTGTGATCCTGTTAGAACAGGTTTACCGCAGTTACCGGATTATGAATGGCGAACCGTATCATAAATAATGCAGTTCGGCAGACAGAAATTTGAATCAAACAGTCTGTTGAGGAATGCTGCAGAAGGAGAAGAGCGACATGAGAGTACAAAATCCAGTTG
>OJQJ01001557.1_pt1 | contig 11596 bp, 7 predicted proteins | sample 1598671 | NCBI WGS metagenome assembly OJQJ01 (sample SAMN03922499, study PRJEB24848) | human gut metagenome | isolation source: stool sample | host: Homo sapiens | place: Germany | collected 2011-11 | reverse complement strand
GGCAAGAATGATCCTGATCCAGCCGTGGGAGAAGAGTCTGATCCGCCCGATCGAGAAGGCGATCCAGACCTCCGAGCTTGGAATCAACCCGAGCAACGACGGTTCCGTGATCCGTCTCGTATTCCCGGAGCTCACCGAGGAGAGACGTAAAGAGCTTGCAAAGGATGTTAAGAAAAAAGGCGAGAATGCAAAAGTAGCAATCCGTAATATCCGTCGTGATGCCAATGATTCTTTCAAGAAATTAAGCAAGTCTGCCGATGTGTCCGAGGACGAAGTGAAAGAGTTAGAGGACGGCGCACAGAAAATGACAGATAAATATATCACTGAGATCGACAAGGCTGTTGAGGCAAAAACAAAAGAGATCCTGACAGTTTAGGGATTTTTGTATAGAACATAGAGGTGAGGACATGACAATGGCGTGTCCTCATTTTCACTTTATGAATGAATGCAGGCACAAAGTATGCAGGTTATGGAAAGGCGTGGTGATTACAATGAAAATTCCGCAGCATGTAGCAATTATCCTTGACGGGAACGGAAGATGGGCAAAAAGTAAGGGAATGCCCAGAAACTATGGTCATACGGTTGGGGCAAAAAATGTGGAAACAGTCTGCAAAGCAGCACATGATATGGGAATTAAATATCTGACTATGTATGCTTTTTCGACAGAAAACTGGAACAGACCGGAGGGAGAGGTGGCAGCACTCATGAAGCTGCTGGAAAGTTATCTGAAGAACTGTATTAAAACAGCAGATAAAAATAATATGCGTGTACGCGTGATCGGGGATACCACACGTTTGAGTGCCCGGTTCCAGAAACAGATCGTGGAGCTCGAAGCAGCTTCTGCAAAAAATGATGGATTGAATCTTCAGATTGCAATCAATTATGGAAGCAGGGATGAGATGATTCGTGCAATGAAAAAAATGTATCATGATATGGAGAATGGCTCAAGGCAGGTATCAGAATTAAATGAGGATATGTTTGCCTCGTATCTGGATACGGCAGGAATCCCGGATCCGGATCTTTTGATCCGTACAAGCGGAGAGCAGCGTCTTTCGAACTATCTGTTATGGCAGCTTGCGTACAGTGAATTTTATTTTACCGATGTGCCATGGCCGGATTTTGGAAAAGAGGAATTAGAAAAAGCTGTGGAAGCGTATAATAAGAGAGACAGACGATTTGGCGGACTGGCAGAGGAAGCGAAATAGACCGAAAGAAGAAAGGGCAGGTTTTCATATATGTTTAAGACAAGACTGTTGAGCGGCATCGTGTTGGTGGCAGCCGCGTTAGTACTTATTATCACGGGGGGAGATGTGTTACTCTTTTCGACGTTACTTATTTCCTATATAGGAATGTTTGAGTTATACCGCATTTTTCATGTGGAAAAAGAACTGCCAGGAATCGTGGGGTATCTTGCGGCGACCGTATTTTACTGTAATCTGAAATGGGCATTTCTGCCGGATCTTATGGTAGTCGTTTTAGGATTCCTGATGGCATTGATGTTTGTCTATGTATTTACTTATCCGAAATATAAGACGGAGCAGATGTTAGCTGTATTTTTCGGTGTGTTTTATGTGGCTGTGATGCTTTCTTATGTATATCAGACGAGAATGCTCACCGCGGGTGCCTATATCGTATGGCTGATCTTTTTGTGCTCCTGGGGATGTGATACCTGTGCGTACTGTGTTGGTATGCTGATTGGAAAACATAAAATGTCTCCGAAGTTAAGTCCGAAAAAATCTGTGGAAGGAGCAATCGGTGGAGTGGTCGGTGCTGCACTTTTAACTGTGATCTATGGCATGATCTTTAAAAATGCGATGGGTGTTACCACACAGCATGTATGGATCATGGCGGCGATCAGTGCGGTTGGAGCGTTGATCTCCATGGTAGGTGATCTGACTGCGTCTGCGATCAAGAGAAACTATGAGATCAAGGATTATGGAAAGCTGATCCCAGGACACGGCGGTATCCTGGACCGCTTTGACAGTGTGATTTTTACGGCGCCGATGATTTATTTTCTTGCAGCAAATTTTATTGTATTGTAAACAGAGGATATTAGTGTGAAAAATAAGCCTGATAGCTTATTTTTCGCACGGCTATTTGTTTCTGAGCAAAACAAATAGCTTTGATGGCAAGGCATAAAAAATATGCCTCCGAGAATTTGAGATTCTCGTCGCCTCTTCGCAACAAGTTGCTTAGAAAAGAGGATTTGTATGAAAAAAATAGCAATCTTAGGCTCGACAGGTTCAATCGGAACACAGACACTTGATATCGTAAGAGAACAGAAAGATATCGAGGTCGTTGCACTTGCGGCAGGAAGTAATATTACATTATTAGAGCAACAGATCAGGGAGTTTTCCCCGAAACTGGTATGTGTTTTCAAAGAGGAAGCCGCAGAAGCATTAAAGATTAAAATTGCGGATACGGACACAAAAGTGGTTTCAAAGATGGAAGGACTGATTGAAGTCGCAGTTCATCCGGAGAGTGAGATCTTAGTTACCGCGATCGTTGGCATGATGGGGATCCGTCCGACAGTTGCAGCAATCAAGGCTGGCAAAAAAATTGCACTTGCAAATAAAGAAACACTAGTGACGGCAGGACACATCATCATTCCGCTGGCAAAAGAATATCATGTGCCGATCCTTCCGGTGGACAGTGAACACAGCGCGATTTTCCAGTCACTGCAGGGCAATGAGAGCAACCGTATTGAAAAAATCCTTCTGACGGCATCCGGCGGACCATTTCGCGGAAAAAACGCGGAGGATCTTGCAGAGATGAAAGTGGAGGACGCCTTAAAACATCCGAACTGGTCGATGGGAAGAAAAATAACAATTGATTCCTCGACACTGGTCAACAAGGGACTTGAGGTCATGGAGGCAAAATGGCTTTTTGGTGTGGAATTAGATCAGATCGAAGTGGTCGTTCATCCGCAGAGTGTGATCCATTCTGCGGTGCAGTATGAGGATGGAGCAGTGATTGCCCAGCTTGGAACACCGGATATGCGTCTGCCGATCCAGTATGCACTCTATTATCCGGAGCGCAGAAAAATGTCAGGAAAGAGACTGGATCTTTTTGAACTGGGAAGTCTGACGTTTGAACGGCCGGATACAAAGACCTTCCGGGGACTGGCGTTAGCATACGATGCAATGAGAAAGGGTGGCAGTCAGCCAACCGTATTTAATGCGGCGAACGAGCGTGCAGTGGCAATGTTTTTAGACCGTAGGATCAGCTATCCGCAGATCACGGAGATCATTGAGGACTGCATGGAGCATGTGGCATATATCAGCGATCCGACTTTAGATCAGGTATTAGAAACAGAGCAGGCAGTATACGAATATATCGGGCAGAAATGGGCTTAGAGGCAGAATGGAAAGGAATTAAAAACGGATGAAAATTATTATCGCATTATTGATCTTCAGTATCATTATTATATTTCATGAACTTGGACATTTTTCACTGGCAAAGGCAAATGGGATCCGTGTCAATGAGTTCTGTCTCGGACTTGGACCGACGATTTTGGGCATGACGAAGGGAGAAACGAAATATTCCTTAAAACTGCTTCCGTTTGGAGGTGCCTGTATGATGGAGGGAGAAGACGGCGAGAGTACAGATGACCGGGCATTTGGCAAAAAGTCTGTCTGGGCAAGGATCAGTGTGGTTGCCGCCGGACCGGTGTTTAACTTTATCATGGCATTTGTCTTTTCTTTTATCCTTCTTTCCTGCAATGGATATGATGTCCCTAAGATCACAGAGGTCAGCGAGGGCTTTGCAGCGGAACAGGCAGGTATGCAGGCGGGGGATGTCATTGTAAAAATGAACGGAAAACATATTCATTTTTACCGGGAAGTCAGTTCTTACTCCATGTTCCATGCGGGGGAGACCGTGGAAGTGACTTATGAGCGTGACGGAAAAAGATATACGGCAGAGCTGACACCGCTGTATGATGAAGAACTTGGCAGATACCGCTATGGTTTTGTCGGCGGTGAAGTGGAGAAAGGAAATGTGTTTAAGAATCTTCTGTACAGTGGATATGAGGTAAAATACTGGATCGATACGACGTTTGGAAGCTTAAAAATGCTTGCCACAGGCGGTGTTACCTTAAATGATATGAGTGGTCCGGTCGGGCTTGTCGATGCGATCGGTGACAGCTATGAGGAGAGTGTTTCCTACGGTTATTATGCGGCATTTTTACAGATGCTCTATATCTGTATTCTGATCTCGGCAAACCTTGGTGTTATGAACCTGCTGCCGCTTCCGGCATTGGACGGTGGACGACTGGTGTTTCTGATCGTTGAGGCGATCCGGGGGAAAAAGGTTGATCCGGACAAAGAGGGCATGGTGCATTTTATAGGACTTATGCTTTTAATGCTTTTGATGGTGGTTGTAATGTTTAACGATATTCGAAAAATTTTCATGTAGAGGTGAAAGTACAGTGAAAACAAAAACAGTAAAAATCGGTTCGAAAGTGATCGGGGGCGGTAATCCGATCCTGATTCAGTCAATGACAAATACAAAGACAGAGGACATCGCTGCGACAGTGGCACAGATCAATAAACTTGCGGCAGCAGGCTGTGATATCATAAGATGTGCAGTGCCGACAATGGAAGCTGCCGAAGCATTGACAGAGATCAAAAAACAGGTGGAGATCCCGGTCGTGGCAGATATTCATTTTGATTACCGTCTGGCGATCGCAGCAATCGAGCACGGTGCAGATAAGATCCGTATCAATCCGGGAAACATCGGAAGCAGAGAGCGCGTACAGGCGGTCGTGGATGCGGCAAAAGAGCGGCAGATCCCGATTCGTGTCGGTGTCAACAGTGGTTCTTTAGAAAAAGATCTGGTAGAAAAATACCATGGCGTGACGGCAGAAGGAATCGTTGAGAGTGCGCTGGATAAAGTAAAAATGATTGAGGATATGGGATACGATAACCTTGTTATCAGCATCAAATCCTCGGACGTTATGATGTGTGTGAAAGCACATGAGCTGATCGCAGAAAAAACTGATCACCCGCTGCATGTAGGCATCACCGAAGCCGGAACGATCATCAGTGGAAATATCAAATCCGCAATCGGACTTGGACTGATTTTACATCAGGGCATCGGTGATACGATCCGTGTTTCACTGACCGGAGATCCGTTAGAGGAAATCAAATCCGCAAAGCTGATCTTAAAGACATTAGGACTGCGCAAGGGCGGTATTGAGGTCGTATCCTGTCCGACCTGTGGAAGAACCAGGATCGATCTGATCGGACTTGCAAACCAGGTCGAAAATATGGTTGCCGATATCCCGTTAGACATCAAAGTTGCCGTTATGGGCTGTGTGGTCAACGGACCGGGTGAGGCAAAAGAGGCGGATATCGGAATTGCCGGAGGTATCGGGGAAGGACTGATCATCAAACATGGAGAGGTCTACAAGAAAGTGCCGGAATCCGAACTGTTAGAGAGCCTTCGCTATGAACTGCTGCACTGGAATGAAAATTAGGTGTTACTGGTCACACGGAATGTGTGAACAAGCAACAATTAAGTAAGTTGGAGTTGGGTAAAACATGACAAAAATGTTTTTTGATGTATTTCCGACACTGGAAGTGAATGGAGATATGAAAAAACTGTTATCAGAGACGGAAGTTACCAAGGTCGGAATGAATCATGAGAAAGATCATATCCGTATCTATTTAAATGGAACACGTCTTATCCATAAAAAGAATATCTATCAGCTGGAAAAAAACATACATGATCAGATTTTTAAAAACCGGCATATGGACGTTAAAGTCATTGAAAAATACCAGTTGTCAGAGCAGTATACTGCAGAAAAACTGATGGATCTGTATAAGGACAGTATTTTAGAGGAATTAAAAAATTACAGTCTGATGGAATATAATCTGCTGCGCTCCGCCAAAATGGAGTTTACAGGAGATTCCCATCTGCTCCTGACTCTTGAAAACACGATCATTGCACAGACCAGATCACATGAGATCGTTGAATTTTTAGAGAAAGTGGTGTGTGAACGCTGTGGACTTGACCTTTCCGTAGAACTTGCTTTTGAGGAACCGAAAGAGAGCAAACACAAGAAAAACAGTGATTTACAGATCCAGTTTGAAATCAAAAATATTTTAAAACGTGTACAGCTTCATGAGGAGAGTGCACCGGCAAAGGCGGAAGAAGTACAGACGGCTGATACATCCATGAAAACTGCCACAAAGGAACAAAATCATTCAAAAGAATCTGCTGCAGGAAATAATGCAGGAAACGCGAACGGAAAGGGAGAAAATTCGTTTGGTAAAAAAGAATTCCGCAAAAAATATGATGGCGGATCCTACGGTGGATATAAAAAATCAGATAACCCGGATGTGCTCTACGGAAAAGATTTTGAAGATGAGACGATCCCAATCGAGAAGATTGTCGGGGAGATGGGAGAGGTTACGATACGCTGTCAGGTCATGACACTTGAGACGAGAGAGATCCGTAATGAAAAAACGATCGTGATCATGTCAGTCACGGATTTCACGGACTCCATTGTTTTAAAGATTTTTACCAGAAATGACCAGCTTCCGGAATTGCTTGAGGGGGTGAAAAAAGGTGCTTTCCTAAAGATCAAAGGCGTCACGACCATCGACAAATTTGACAGTGAGCTTACGATAGGTTCGATCGTCGGCATCAAAAAAATCCCGGATTTTACCTCAGTCCGTATGGATACGAGCCCGGAGAAACGCGTAGAGCTTCACTGTCATACCAAGATGAGCGATATGGATGGTGTCTCTGAGGTAAAAGATATCGTAAAGCGTGCGATGAAATGGGGTCATAAGGCGATTGCTATCACCGACCATGGGGATGTACAGGCGTTCCCGGATGCAAACCATGCGATCTCACCGGATGATGACTTCAAGGTGATCTATGGTGTGGAGGCATATTTGGTGGATGATTTAAAGGATATCATCACCAACTCAAAAAACCAGAATCTCGATGATACCTATGTGGTGTTTGACCTTGAGACGACCGGATTTTCGCCGGATAAAAATAAGATCATAGAGATCGGTGCAGTGAAAGTGGTGCACGGCGAGATCACAGAACGTTTTTCTACGTTCGTCAACCCGGAAGTGCCGATCCCGTACCGGATCGAGGAACTGACTTCCATCCGAGACGATATGGTGATCGATGCACCGAAGATAGAGACGATTCTGCCACAGTTTATGGAGTTCTGTGGGGATGCAATCATGGTCGCACACAATGCAGATTTTGATATGAGTTTTATCATCAAAAACTGTGAGAGACAGGGAATCGAGAAAGAGTTTACGATCATTGATACGGTTGCTTTAGCACGAATTTTGCTGCCACAGTTAAACCGTTTTAAACTCGATACTGTAGCAAAAGCGCTGGGAGTTTCTCTGGAGAATCACCACCGTGCCGTGGATGATGCGGGATGTACGGCGGAGATCTTTGTAAAATTTGTAAAGATGCTTCACGACCGTGGCATGGAAACCTTAGATCAGGTCAACCAGATGGGACAGGCTTCGCCGGAGACCATCATGAAAATGAACACTTATCATGCGATCATTCTTGCGACAAACGATATCGGGCGCATCAATCTGTACCGTCTGATTTCTCTGTCACATCTGACCTACTATAACAAGAGACCGCGTATTCCAAAGAGTGAGTTTGTAAAATACCGTGAAGGATTGCTGCTTGGATCAGCATGTGAGGCGGGAGAACTCTACCGTGCAATCGTGGGTGGACGGCCGGAGGAGGAAATCATAAGACTGGTAAAATTTTATGATTATTTAGAAATCCAGCCGCTTGGCAATAATGAGTTTATGTTAAAAAGCGACAAGGAATCCGTCAGCACGATCGAGGAACTGCAGGATATCAACCGCCGTATTGTAAAACTGGGAGAAACATTTGGAAAACTGGTTGTTGCGACCTGTGACGTGCATTTCCTTGACCCGGAGGATGAGATTTACCGCCGTATCATCATGGCGGGAAAAGGATTTAAGGATGCGGATGACCAGGCGCCGCTTTACCTTCGGACGACAGAGGAGATGCTAAAGGAATTTGAATATCTTGGCTCGGCAAAAGCGGAGGAAGTCGTCATTACTAACCCGAACAAGATCGCGGATATGTGTGAGAAGATCGCACCTGTGCGCCCGGATAAATGTCCGCCGGTCATCGAAAATTCTGACCAGATGCTGCGTGATATCTGTTATACCAAGGCACACAGTATGTATGGCGAAGAGCTTCCTGCAATCGTAAAGGAGCGTCTGGATCGTGAGTTGAACTCTATTATTTCCAACGGATATGCGGTTATGTACATCATTGCACAGAAACTGGTATGGAAGTCAAACGAGGATGGATATCTGGTAGGATCGCGTGGTTCAGTAGGTTCGTCCTTTGCGGCGACAATGTCCGGTATCACGGAGGTCAATCCGCTCCAGGCACATTATCGCTGCCCAAATTGTAAATACAGTGATTTTGATTCGCCGGAGGTCAAGGCATTTTCCGGCAGGAGCGGCTGTGATATGCCGGATAAGATTTGTCCGGTCTGCGGCGAAAAACTAGTCAAGGACGGATTTGATATCCCGTTTGAGACATTCCTTGGATTCAAGGGAAATAAGGAGCCGGATATCGACTTGAACTTCTCCGGTGAGTACCAGAGTAAAGCGCATGCGTACTGTGAGGTTATTTTCGGTTACGGACAGACCTTCCGTGCCGGGACGATCGGTACACTTGCCGATAAAACGGCATTCGGTTATATCAAGAATTATTACGAGGAGCGCGGCATCCACAAGAGAAACTGTGAGATCGACCGTATCGTACAGGGATGTGTCGGCGTCCGCAGAACGACCGGACAGCATCCGGGAGGTATCGTTGTACTTCCGGTGGGAGAGGAGATCAATACTTTTACCCCGGTACAGCATCCGGCAAACGATATGACGACTGCGACAGTCACCACACATTTTGATTACCACTCGATCGACCACAACCTGTTGAAACTCGATATTCTCGGGCACGATGATCCGACCATGATCCGTATGTTGCAGGACTTAACGGGAATCGATCCGGTTACGATCCCGCTTGATGATGAGGCGGTCATGTCTTTGTTTAAAAATACGTCAGCGCTTGGTGTTACGCCGGAGGATATCGGCGGGATCCCGCTTGGATGTCTCGGTATTCCGGAGTTTGGTACAGAGTTCGCCATGCAGATGGTTATCGATGCCAAGCCGCAGGAGTTTTCGGATCTGATCCGTATCTCTGGTCTGTCCCACGGTACAGACGTTTGGCTCGGCAATGCGCAGACTTTAATCGAACAGGGACTGGCAACGATTTCCACTGCGATCTGTACGCGAGATGATATCATGATCTATCTGATCCAGATGGGACTTGACAGTGAGCAGTCCTTTACGATCATGGAGTCGGTTCGAAAAGGAAAAGGACTAAAGGAAGAGTGGAAAGAAGAGATGCGTGCACATGACGTGCCGGAGTGGTACATTGATTCCTGTTTAAAGATTAAATACATGTTCCCAAAAGCACATGCGGCGGCTTACGTTATGATGGCATGGCGTATCGCATACTGTAAAGTATATTATCCGCTTGCCTATTATGCGGCATATTTCTCAATCCGTGCGACCGGATTCAACTATGAGATCATGTGTCAGGGAAGAGAGCGCCTTACCTATTTCCAGAAAGATTATGAGCGCAGAAAAGATTCGCTTTCCAAGAAGGAACAGGATGTATACCGTGACATGAAGATTGTACAGGAAATGTATGCGCGGGGATTTGATTTCACACCGATCGATATTTACCGTGCAAAACCGGACCGTTTCCAGATCATTGACGGAAAACTGATGCCGGCATTAAATACGATCGACGGTATGGGAGATAATGCTGCGATCGCTGTGGCGGAAGCGGCAAAAGATGGAAAATTCTTATCCAGAGACGATTTCAGACAGAGAACAAAGGCAACTAAGACGGTCATTGATCTGATGGGAGATTTAGGACTGCTCGGTGATATGCCGGAGTCCAATCAGCTCTCACTGTTTGATTTTGCATAGAAAAAACACAGGGGATAACGGAAGGTCCCCTGTGTTTTTTTTGAACATAAAATGAACCTGTGGATCCGGTGCAGGATCATTTGTCAGAAGAACCAGTTCCCGGATTAAAGATCTCAACATCAGACGGATCAGCAATCGGTGTCTTATACATAACGCCGGAAGCAAAATCCCTGAAATAGACATCTGTTTCCGTCGCATTGATGTTGGTATAATTGCCTTCTGCAATCACGGTGTAATCACTGCCGTCGGTTTTCATCCGGCAGAGTGCAGGAGTGCTTGTACTGTTGCGCTGGAAATAAATATAGTTCCCTGTAATGTTATAACAGTCAATGCGGTCGTCGCTGAGTGTTGTGATGGCCGAACTGCCGGAGAGATCTGTGCTTGCAAGTGTATAATTGTTTTCATTGTCCAAGAAAAAGATCGTATCACCGATTACGGCTGGCATGTAATAATTACCTTTCAGAACGAGCTCCGAGGTGTCAGTAACAGTGTCAAAACGCCAGATATTGTGATCGTTTGATACGCCATTGAAATAAATGTACTGTCCGACGACGGAGCATGGACGGTACGGTGTCTTGTCTACCTGATGACTGTCTGCCCCGTCGATGCCGACTTCATAGAAAGTGGTAAAGTCTTTGTCGTCATAGTGAAGGTAATAAATTTTATTTCCGACTAAAGAGGCGTAAAGACTCGCGGAAGAATCAAGGAGAATGCTCTTTTTATGTTTGCTGCGGTCAAGCCGGCAGAGACTGTCTGTATTGATCGTCAAAAATGAAAATGGTTCTGTAAAAACCGGATTGTTGCGCACATAGTAAATATAATTGTCATCTGCATTGATAAAGGTGGCAACATCATCAGAAATCTTTGTAAGGTCTGAACCGTCGCTGTTCATTGAGTATAGTTTGCTGCTGTCGGAAGGGTTTGCAAAATAAATCGTGCCGTCGGCTGCTGTGCAGAAGATGCCGGCATTGTAGAGATTGCCAGCCGTGTTGCCGTTTATGTAATCGTCATTGAATTTTGTCTCGTTTGATTTGTGGTGGTAGACACCAAAACCGACACCGGCGGCGAGTACGAGGATAATTAAGAGAATCGTGATAACTTTTTTCATAAGGCCTCCATTCTGAGAGCATTTTATGCTGACGTGACAATGTGTTTGATTTGCTTCTCATCTGTGTTTATTATAGCATTTTCAGAGCACGAATACTATATTTTTCATATGGAATATGACTTTTTCTGCCCTTGATATTGCTACGTTAATGTAATATAGTAGAAGTAATACTAAAAATAAAGGTGGAATCCATGAAAGATTTAAAAGAATTAAGAGACCAGATTGATGTCATTGACAGACAGATCGTAGATTTATATCAGGAGAGAATGGAGATTGCTGCGGGTGTTGCAGAATATAAGATCAATACCGGCAAAAAAGTATTTGATAAAGAACGCGAAGATTCAAAACTTGCAACGCTGACAGCACTTGGCAAAACAGATTTTAATAAACACGGGATCCGTGAATTGTTTGAGCAGATTATGTCGATGAGCAGAAAACGCCAGTATCA
>OJQJ01001545.1_pt1 | contig 11641 bp, 10 predicted proteins | sample 1598671 | NCBI WGS metagenome assembly OJQJ01 (sample SAMN03922499, study PRJEB24848) | human gut metagenome | isolation source: stool sample | host: Homo sapiens | place: Germany | collected 2011-11 | reverse complement strand
CCTGGACAAATAGATTAAGAGTCTACTGCTCTACCAACTGAGCTAAAGGCGCTTATTTTGTTTTCTTGCGGATGCCTCATCCGTAAGACATGTGTTATTCTACTCCATCCAGAATAAAATGTCAACAGTTTTTTAAATATTTTTAAAAATATTTTAAAAAGCATTATTTTCGGTATTTTTAAAACAGATAAGGGTATGGGCGAAGGAGACGCAGAGGGTATATGGGGTGCAGCCATGGGAGAAATGACGAGGTGGGTTTTGCACATGGGACGGTGGATAAGTCTGGAAAGAACGTCGTGGAAAGGGGATCACAGATTTGGGTGTTTGTAAAGGGAGAAAATGATTTTTGTGCAAAATTCTGATTCGAAAAAATATAGGGGAATCCTCTTCCATTTTTAATCTAATTGGTGTATGCTTAAATACGTCACGACGAACACACTATATATTGTGTTATGAAAGAAAACGAGTTCAATATTTTGTGTGTAATTCTAAAAATTACCTAAATACAAATCAAAAATAAAGCCAATCGTAAGACAAGTCGGAACGGAAAAGAATCCTGTCAGTGAAGGCATCCGGACATGAACAATAGCCTGTCAGAAGAAGGCGCAGCTCTCATGAATGAGGAAATGAGAGTAAGCCGGGGGACGGGAAATGGATACAGATGGATGTTCGATGTATGCCATAAAAGTAGAAAGAGAAATCACAGAAACAGGAACCGGCGAGTCAATTTATAGATTATAGAAGACAAGTCATAAAACGGGCTTAAGGGTAAGGAGAGGGAACAGGGATGGAAGACACAGTAACAACCAATGTAATCAAACGAAATGGAGAAGAAGTACATTTTGACCGGGCGAAGATCGTAAATGCGATCACGAAAGCGAACGGCAATGTGGAGCGTATTCACCAGATGAACCCGTACCAGATTGAAGCGATTGCAGATACGATCGCCGAGCAGGTGCAGGAGACGCCGCACGCGGTGAATGTGGAAGACATCCAGGATATGGTAGAGACCAGCATTATGGAGATGCGTGGTTATGAGGTTGCACAGAAATATGTGCGCTACCGCTACCGCAGGGAGTTAAAACGCAAGTCCAACACGACCGATAACGGCATCTTGGCACTTTTGGACCATATTAATGAAGAAGTGAATCAGGAAAACTCCAACAAGAACCCGGTCATCAACTCGACCCAGCGTGACTACATGGCGGGCGAGGTCAGCAAGGACTTATCCAAGCGTGTGCTGCTGCCGGAGGAGATCGTCCGCGCGCATGAGGAAGGCATCATCCATTTCCATGATACCGACTATTTTGCACAGAAGGAGCACAACTGCGACCTGATCAATCTGGAGGATATGCTGCAGAATGGCACTGTGATCAGTGAGACGATGATCGACCGTCCAAAGAGCTTTTCTACTGCATGCAATATTGCAACACAGGCGATCGCACAGATTGCAAGTTCCCAGTATGGCGGACAGAGTATTTCACTCTCACATCTGGCACCATTTGTGGATGTGAGCCGTCAGAAGTTCCGCAAGACTGTCCGCGAGGAACTGACAGCTTCCGGTATCGAGCCGACCGAAGAGATGGTAAACAAGATCGCTGAGATGCGTGTCAAAGAGGAGATCAACCGTGGTGTTCAGATGATCCAGTATCAGGTGATCACGCTTATGACAACCAATGGACAGGCTCCATTTGTGACAGTATTTATGTATCTCGATGAAGTTCCGGAAGGACAGCTTCGTGATGACCTTGCAGCAGTGATCGAGGAAGTATTACATCAGAGAATCCAGGGTGTTAAGAATGAAAAAGGTGTATTTATCACACCGGCGTTCCCGAAACTCATCTATGTATTAGAGGAAGACAATATCCGTGAGGGAAGCCGTTACTGGTATCTGACCAGACTTGCAGCAGAGTGTACTGCAAAGAGAATGGTACCGGATTATATCTCTGAGAAGATCATGAAAAAACTCAAACAGGGCAACTGTTATACCTGTATGGGATGCCGCTCTTTCTTGACCGTATATAAGGACGAAAATGATAAATTCAAATTCTATGGAAGATTCAATCAGGGTGTTGTTACCTTAAACCTTGTGGATGTGGCATGTTCTTCCGGAAGAGATATGAACAAGTTCTGGGAACTTATGGATGAGAGACTGGAACTCTGTCACAGAGCATTAATGGCAAGACATGAGAGATTAAAAGGAACTCCTTCGGATGTGGCACCGATCCTCTGGCAGAATGGTGCACTGGCACGTCTGAAAAAGGGCGAGACCATTGATAAATTATTATATGGTGGATACTCTACCATTTCCCTCGGATATGCGGGACTTTGTGAGTGTACGAGATATATGAAGGGAGTTTCCCACACAGATCCGGATGGCACACCATTTGCATTGGAAGTCATGCGTCATCTGAACGATGCATGTGCAAAATGGAAAGCAGAGCATAACATTGATTTCAGCCTGTATGGCACACCATTGGAGTCTACAACTTATAAATTTGCAAAGTGCTTACAGAAACGTTTTGGAATCATTCCGGGTGTTACAGATAAGAACTACATTACAAACAGCTATCACGTACATGTGACGGAGGAAATGAGCGCATTCGATAAGCTGAAATTCGAATCCCAGTTTCAGGAGCTTTCTCCGGGCGGAGCGATCAGTTATGTGGAAGTTCCGAACATGCAGAACAATCTGGATGCTGTTCTTTCTGTTATGCAGTACATTTATGATAATATTATGTACGCAGAGTTGAACACCAAGAGTGATTATTGTCAGGAATGTGGTTACTCCGGAGAGATTAAAATTGTGAATGACAAAGATGGAAAATTAGTCTGGGAGTGTCCGAATTGCGGAAACCGCGATCAGAATAAAATGTCTGTTGCAAGACGTACCTGCGGTTATATCGGAACACAGTTCTGGAATCAGGGAAGAACACAGGAGATCAAGGAGCGTGTCCTCCATCTGTAAAAGCAACAGTATAAAGTAATATAAAAATTCAGGCGGAGCGGGAATTTATCCCGCTTCGTTTCAACTTATCATAAAGGAAATCATACAATGAATTATGCGAATATAAAAACTTATTCGATCGAAAATGGAACAGGCGTAAGAGTGTCGCTGTTTGTATCCGGCTGCACCCATCATTGCAAGGGATGTTTCAATGAGGAAGCCTGGGATTTTTCTTATGGAAAACCATTTACAAAAGAGACGGAAGATGAGATCATCCACGATTTAGAGCCGGACTATATGGCAGGCATCACGCTGCTCGGTGGAGAGCCGATGGAACCTGTGAACCAGAGAGTGCTGGTAAATCTGTTAAAGCGCATCCGCAAAGAACTGCCGGATAAAACCGTCTGGATCTACACCGGATACCTCTATGAGGATCTTCTGCCGGGAGGAAGGGCGAACTGTGAAGTGACAGAGGAAATGTTATCTTACTGTGATATTCTGGTGGATGGACCATTTGTTCTGGAAAAGAAAAACATTTCATTAAAATTCCGTGGTTCCGAGAATCAGAGGATCATCCAGCTTTCAGCCACAAGGGATGCCGGTAAAGTGATTCTTGCGATGGAATAGCAAACTGTGATATGATGAACACTGGCAGAAAAATGAACAGAGAAATTCTGGTTTCAGAAAATAAAGGGAGCAGAGAGATGAAAATTACGTGGAAGACATTCCTGGCGGTGTCTGCCTATTGGGCAGGCGTCTTTGGATGGTTTTATATAGGAGTCTGGCAGGTGTTGAAAAAACCGGTGCATTCCGTGATACTGGCACAGATTGCAGGACATCTTTCGATAGGACTTTTGATCGGCGCGCTCATACAGGGATTTTTGTATCTGTCCTTGGCAGGAGGTATCTGGTGTGTCGGTTATATGATCAGTGAATATTTCAAAGAAAGCAAATAAGGATAAACAGATGATTTTACGAGTACCTTCTTATTATAAAACATTTCAGTGCATTGCAGATAAATGTGAACACAGTTGCTGCATTGGTTGGGAGATTGATATTGATGAGGATTCCTATGATTATTACATGGGGATTGAGGGAGCGTTTGGAGAGCGCCTGAAAGAGCAGACGGTGACAGAAGATGGGGAACACAGCTTTGTATTGCGGAAAAACGGCTGGTGCCCATTTTTAGATCAGAACAAATTATGCGATATTTACAGCGAACTTGGCGAGGAGGCTTTGTGTGAAGTCTGCACCGAGTATCCACGTTTTGTTGTGGAGTACGGCGATGTCAGGGAAAAATCTTTGAGTGTGTCCTGTGAAGAAGTAGGACGCATTATTTTTTCTGATGAGGGTAAAATGTCTTATGAAGATATCGAACTGCCGGATCTTGGAATTGAAGATGAATTTTACGAGGATGAGGAGGAAGAACCTTTCGAGGAAGATATGGAGGAGTTCTGTTCTCATTTAGAGGAGTACCGGACACAGGCGGTTGCCATTTTACAGAACCGGGAAAAGAGTATTGACGACAGGATCAGGGAGTATCTGAAATTCTGTGAAAAATTGCAGAATGTGGTGGAAAATCCAGAGGAAGAACTGTGGGAGCCGATGGAATATTTTCATGTCCGTATGGAGACGTTCGATGAACTTGAGAATGTCAACGAGGAATGGATGGAAGTAAAACAGCGGGTGCGTGATTTCTTTGAGACACATTCTTACACCGAGGCACTTGAGGAATATAAAAAGTCCGGCGATTACAATGAAATCTGGTATGAACATATTCTTGTTTATTTTACATACCGGTATTTTATGCGTGCATGGTATGACGGAAATGTTCTGGCAAAAGCACAGTTCGCAATTGTGGGATTTTTAGTGATCCGCGATATGGATATTGTACGATATTTTGCCAATGGAAAAAGTTTCAAGTTGGACGACCGGATTGCGAATGCAAGAATTTTTTCAAGGGAAGTGGAACATTCGGAGGAGACGTTAGAGATTCTGGAAGATGATATTTCTTTTGATGAAGCTTTTCATGTAAAGCATCTGCTTGGACAGATATAAAAAATAGCCGGGTGACAGAGTACCGGATAGCTTTGCGCTATCGTTCTGTTCAGCCGGCTATTAGTATCTGCCTGTAATAAATGGGGTAAGGGAGAATACAAAAGAGTTTTATGCAGCGGAGTGACGAAGAGATTTACGAAGAGCAGGAGCGCAGAAGAATACAGGCGCGGAGAGAGCGGAGAAGAAAGAGACGAAAGCAGCAGATTATTTTTCGGGCAGTGACGTTTATCGTTTTTTTTCTTGCATTGCTTCTTATTGTAATGCTGGTGCATAAAGTGTCAGAAAAATCAGCAGCAGAGGAGGCAGTGGTATCAGAGCCTGTCAAGTATGTTGAGAAATCTCCGGATTTTGCGGTAGAGCTGCTGACGGTCAATGAGTATTCCAGACCGGGAACAGAACTTGCGCAGGTAAATGGGATAGTCGTCCATTATACGGCAAATCCGGGAACGACAGCGGAACAGAACCGCAGTTATTTTGAAAGTCTGGCAGAGACAGGGGAGACGCATGCCAGCAGCCATTTTATCATTGGAATCAGTGGGGAAATCATTCAGTGCATTCCATGTAATGAGATCTCTTATGCATCCAATGACAGAAACAGCGATACCATTTCGGTAGAATGCTGTATTCCAGATGAGAGCGGAAAGTTTACAGATGAAACTTACCAGTCATTGGTCGAACTTGTGGCATGGCTTATGGGGCGGTATGAACTGACTGCGGACGACGTGATCCGACATTATGATGTGACAGGAAAAGATTGTCCGAAATATTTTGTCGAAAACAGTAATGCATGGTCGGATTTCAAGACGGACTTATTGACATATATCGATACCTACGGTATTGAAAAAACACAGGAAATAAATTAGAATAGCTTATGAACCGGACTTTTTTGTTGCAAAAAACAAAATAATGACGGAAACAATCGGATAAAGGGTTAATATAAGAAAATATGTTAGAAAATGAATTTCATAAATTAGAAGAAAAACAGGAAATCAGAACGACGATCAGTCAGATCAGAAAAGAGATCAAGAAGCAGGACAGTAAAAAAGCATTTTTGGAACTGCTCCAGGGAAAAGAGTCCATGATCGTTGATTTCTTATCAGAGGAAGATGCAAAGACAAGGAAAAATACAGCACTTCTGATTGGGGATTTAAAGCTTGAACAGGCAAAAGAAGCACTGATCGCAGCCTATCTGAATGAGACAACACTATATGTGAAAAGTGCTTATCTGACAGCTCTTGGAAAGCTTGATGTCAGGGAAAATCTTGAATTCTTTAAAAACCGTCTGCAGGAAGTAAAAAATCAGCAGGTGCCTGCTGAGGAACAAAAACATCAGGGCGAAGAGATCCGGGAGTTAAATGAGATCATACTGAAAACGGAAGGGGCAAAAAAACATCAGTTTACCGGTTTTCAGATGCCGCATGAGATGCTGCTTCTCACAAACCGGGAGCAGAGGGAGGTCACGTTTTCCGAAGTAAAGGAGATCGGGGCTTCGGTACAGAGAAAGGCAGAGCTGCATCCATTGGGAGTACTGGTTTTTTCGAAAGAAGTGACTCCATTTACAAAGCTTCGCACTTACCGGGAATTATTGTTTCCTATTCACACAAATGAAAGAATCCCTGCAATGCCGCACAGGGCGGCAGAATTATTATGGCATTCGGATCTCTATGCATTTCTGACGGAATGCCATGAGGGAGATGCACCATTTTTCTTCCGTCTGGAGGTAAAGAGTGCAGAGCCGAAAACAGAGTTTGTGAAAAAATTAGGTGCGTCACTGGAAAAAAAATCTGACTGGAAATTGGCAAATTCGACCACGGATTATGAGATTGAGATACGTCTGATCGAGGCGAAGGATGGAAGCTTTGTTCCATTTTTGAAATTATATTCCATGAAGATGAAGCGGTTTGCCTACCGGAAAAATGCGATTGCAATGTCCATCCATCCGGCAACGGCGGCGATGCTCATGTATCTGGCAAAACCATATCTGAAAGAAAATGCACAGATTTTAGATCCGTGCTGCGGTGTTGGAACAATGCTGATCGAGCGCGATATCTTAGTTCCGGCAAGGGAAAAATATGGAATTGACATTTTCGGTGATGCGATTGACATGGCAAGAGAGAATGCAGCACTTGCCGGAGAGAAGATCAACTTTATCCACCGGGATTATTTTGATTTTAAGCATGATTATAAGTTTGATGAGATCGTTACCAATATGCCGGTAAAAGGAAAGAAAGCAAAAGAGGATATGGATGCATTTTATGCCCGCTTTTTTGAAAAGTCTAAGAGTCTGCTGGCTGAGGATGGAATCATTATCATGTATTCCAATGAGGTAGGGTTTGTAAAAAAACAACTGCGGCTGCAGCCGTGCTACAGGCTGATCCAGGAGTATACGATCCGGAAAAAGGATTCGTACTGTCTGTTTATTATAGGAATGAAATAACAATTTAAGGGGTAACAGGGATATGGCTTTTACAGCGGGCAAAAGCAAAGAAATTGAGGGAAAATCAAATGACTGGCTGTTAGATCAGTCTTTAATGCAGAGCATGCAGGACCGGTTCTGCGATGCTAACAATGTATACATGGTATGCCTGAATGCACAGAACGGGGTTGTGACAAAAGCATATGGAACAAAAGAGGAATTGGAATATGTGTACAGCAAAGCGGGCAGGGAGCGTCATGTTTCGCTTTTGGACAAAATGACCGGACACAGCATTGAGAGTGTGGTGGAGGAACCGTTAGATACAGATTCTATCAAAATGAGCGGTGTGGCGATCCACGTCAGCGGCGAGACAATCGCAGTCTGGATCGTGATCGGTATCATGGATAACAGTACGGAAGATATTCCGGATTATATGATGCGGACAAGTCCGGAGCGCTATTACAAATCGTTGGAGTTTTTAGAATCACTCTCAAAACAGATTTTTGCAGTAAAAATGGAGGAAGTGTTAGCACAGGAAGCTTTTAACAAAAGCAGGGAATCTGAGACACAGATGAAGGAACAGCTGCACAGAAATGAAGCAATGACTTCCATTTTAAAAATGCTTGAGTCAGAAAACAGTTTTACAAAAATTGTGGACGACATTTTAAAAGATGCCTGCGAGTATCTGGGGATTTCGGCAGGAGCACTGCTCCGGGAAAATCAGGAGCAGAAGACGGTGGATATGATCTGCGAGTATGCCGGCGGGGGACGTGAGCCGCAGATGGCAAAGGAGCAGGGAGTCCCGAAAGAAGAACTTCCGTTTTTTAATGGAAAGCCGTATATGATCTCGTCGGATTCCATGATGCCGGAGGGATTTGCACGTCTGTTTGCACAGAAAAAACTGACAGCGGCTGTTTTTCTCCCGGTGGAGGTGAACGGACATGTGGGCATGTATCTCTGTTTTTGTGAAAGTGAGAAAAAGAAAAAATGGGAAAATGCGGATGTTAAATTTATCAATGACGTAAAACGTATTATCCAGACAATTTTAACCAAACGTATCACGAAAAATTCGCTTGCAAGTTCCTATGCATCTTTAGAGGCAATCCTTGAAAATGTGGGATGTGCGATTTATGTAAGAGATCCACAGACCGGACATATTCTGTATGCAAACGAGAAATATCAGAAATTCTTTAAAAAGACGTTGGAGGAACTTCCACTCAGCCCTGTCAGCTTACAGGATGCGACCGAGACAAAAAACGGTCTGTTCCGGGAAATTTATTCCGAGAAGGAAAACCGATGGTTTGACTGCTACAGCACCCATATCCAGTGGGTGGATGGAAGAAAAGTGACACTCTGTACAATTTATGATGTCACAGATAAAAAACTGTACCAGCAGAAAATCGAGAAACAGGCAAACAATGATTTCCTGACCGGCTTATACAACCGTATGCGCTGCGAGCAGGATCTGCAGCATTTTGTTGAAGATACACATGAATCCGGTGGAGAGGGAGCACTTTTATATATTGATCTGGACGACTTCAAACATATCAATGACGGATTGGGACATCAGTATGGCGATATCCTGCTGAAAAATATTTCTTCCGGATTGAAGCAGATCCCGGGAGTGAATGACAATTGTTACCGCATGGGTGGCGATGAATTTATTATACTGATCTCACATAAGGTATATCCTAATCTGCATAATATCATTGACCGGATCAAGGCAGAATTTGCAAGACCGTGGAGGTTAAAAGGAACGGAGTATTACTGCACCATGAGCATGGGAGTTGTACGTTTTCCAACCGATGGGGATACCGTGGAGGAACTGATCAAAAAAGCGGATATTGCGATGTATGATGCAAAATGTGCGGGAAAAAACCGTGTTGCCTATTATGATGAAAATGTGATCTCCACATCTTTCAAACGGCTGGATCTGGAGAAAAATATGCGCAATGCGACCAGAAATGCGTTTGATGAATTTGAAGTTTATTATCAGCCGATCACGGATATTTCAAAACCGGGAATGCCATGCTCCGGTGCAGAAGCACTGATCCGCTGGAATTCGAGGGAACTTGGCGTGATCTCCCCGACAGAGTTTATCCCACTGGCTGAGTATTTAGGGTTGATCAATCCGATCGGAAGCTTCATCTTAAGGGAGGCCTGCATGCGCTGCAAATACTGGAATGATATGGGGCATCCGGATTATAAGGTCAATGTCAATCTGTCTGTTGTACAGCTATTGCAGAATGATATTGTGGAGCAGATTGCTGAGGTCATCAGCGAGACAGGGATCGATCCAAAGAATCTGACACTGGAAGTGACCGAAAGTCTGGCGATCAACGATATGAACCGCATGAAAAAGATTCTTGCGGATATCAAAAAACTTGGTGTGCGTGTGGCTTTAGATGATTTCGGAACCGGATACTCTTCACTGAACCATATCCGGGAAATGCCGATTGATGTGATCAAGATCGACCGGTGCTTTATTATTGATATCGGAAAGGATGATTTTTCCAATGCTTTTGTTAAAATGGTGGCGGAATTGGCATCCGCCATTGATGTTAATGTCTGTGTAGAGGGAGTGGAGACGAAAGAGCAGCTGGATATTCTTATGGGAAGCAAGATCCAGCTGATCCAGGGCTTTTATTTTGGAAGACCGATGACGGCGAGAGAATTTGAGGAGAAGTATTTATAATCCTGTAACCTCTGATACGGTGAGCACTTTGTCGTGTACCTGAAAGCGGATGTTGTAATTTCCATAGGTGAGTCCCCAGATGCGGCTGTTGTCGTGGATGAACCGGTCTCTTGGATCCTGGGATAAAAGCTCTGACAACAGTTTCCGGTCAGCTTCCGGGATCTTTTGCAGCAGATGGTCTGGAAAAATAACTTCTAACTGCTCACTGCTTACAGATAAAGCAAAACCGCCTGTGGCTTCCGGGTGGCTGTCGATATGCGGCAGATATGGCTTGATATCGTAAATGGGAGTGCCATCTAACATATCAATACCGGATACTGTGATAATGGGACCGAGCTTTTCGTCCATTGTGACAGATTCCAGTTTTACGGAAGACAAACCAATCGGGTTAGGACGGAAAGGGGAGCGTGTTGCAAAAATACCCATACGCACTTTTCCACCGAGCCGCGGCGGTCTGACGGTGGCAGACCAGTGATCTTTTTTTGCTTTGGAAAATCCCCATACAAGCCAAAGGTGGGAGAAGTCAGTAAGCCCCCGGATGGCATCTGCATTTCTGTATTCCGGGGAAAAAACAATCGTTCCCTGCAATCCCCCGACAAGTCCGCTCTGTCTTGGAATCCCAAACTTTTCCGGAAAATCCGTATGAATGACAGCAATTTCTTTTAATTCCATAATAAGAAGCTTCCTCTATTTCATGATGATCATATAGTTCATTTTAGATAACAAAAAAGCCTTGATACAATCAAGGCTTTCTCTATGCAGAAGATGGGACTTGAACCCACACGATATTGCTACCACAGGCACCTGAAGCCTGCGCGTCTGCCAATTCCGCCACTTCTGCGAACAAACACTATTATATCCGGGTTTATAGAATAAGTCAAGACTTTTTTTGAAAAAATTGTTTTAATTGTATGAAAAACTTTTTACAATTTTTTTGAAAAAAGTGGTTGACTTTTTTGTTTTTCTTTGCTATTATTAGGAAGTCGTCACGAGAGATGACTGACATGCGGAAGTGTCGGAACTGGCAGACGAGCAAGACTAAGGATCTTGTGCTCATTGCGAGCGTGTGGGTTCAAGTCCCATCTTCCGCATTAGAGAAAGAAAAGAGGAAACCTTTTAATATGGAGGTTTCCTCTTTTCTTTATATTTTGAAAATCGAGCTGTATATGTTGTGTAAAACAAAAAGTTACAGGCGGATGATAGAACCGGCTTCCAAACCGATTGAAAATCTGGATAATCGTTTGACATTGGAAGGATTTCGAGCTTGGTATGAGGAAGGGAAAAAAGATGGTATTTAATAAAACGACACCTTGAACAAAAAAAGCGGGGATGCCAGAATCAATCATTGAGACAGAGCAATTGCCGGAGCTGTCGTTTATAAGAAAAGTAAATATCTGATATATTATGGACAAAAACAGTTGACGAAGATGAAAATATTGATAAGGAAATGATAGTTCTAATTTCAGAAACAGATAGTGTCAAATGACCTATGAAAAAACTGAGCAAAAGAAAAAGGCTCAGATGA
>OJQJ01001510.1_pt1 | contig 11866 bp, 10 predicted proteins | sample 1598671 | NCBI WGS metagenome assembly OJQJ01 (sample SAMN03922499, study PRJEB24848) | human gut metagenome | isolation source: stool sample | host: Homo sapiens | place: Germany | collected 2011-11 | reverse complement strand
GGGCAAGCCCCTTTGGAAACCCCAGACAACAAAACAGGCTGAATATCTCGCACTTTCCCGGTGCTTGATATTCAGCCTTTATTTGTTGTCAGCAGCCCCGTTCCGTGGTTTGTGTGTAGTTCCTTGTAAACTGACCTAAGGCAGAATGTAAAACGCTCGGGCCATCCGTCCAGCAGAGCTGACTTGGCTTTGATCCCCAGCCGATAGCCCCGGAGCCGATCCCGGTAGTAGGTGCGCAGCAGTCCGGCCTTTTTGAGCGCAGTCACGACCGCCTCCAAGTAGTAAGGGCTGGCGGGAAGGCGGTTGAGCTGGCTGGTGGGGAACTCTCCCGAAATAGCGGTCAGCGATAAAAGCCGGAACGGAAGCGTATCCGGCTGTGGAAAATAGTTGGTGCTTTTCCCAAGTAGTCACCTCCCTTGAAAGTACAGGATTTTTACCCAAATGACTGAGGACTTCGGTAAAAACGGCCCTCCCCATGAGTGAAAAAAGCCCGGAAAACCGGGCGTTTCAGCCGCTTCGCTGGATGTCGGGCCGGAGAAGGCCCAAAATGGTCAAAAATCCGAGATGGATTGTAGACTCGTTTTATGCTCCGTCAGCCATTGCGGAAAACGCTGCTTCTCCATGATATAGATTTTTGTGCAATCCTGGTCGCCCAGTTCGGCCGTGTTATAGGCATCGCACAACAGGCCGGTATCATCAGCCATCACAAAGGAAGAGAGAAGATCCAGTAATTGCTTTTCCGATAAATTATCGTAATCGCGTATCCGCCTGTCGGGAAGTGCCCGGTCATAGACCTGGGCGAAACAGACAACGCAATCGCGGTAATACGGAAGTGGGTGTTCTCTTGCGTATTGATCAAGGACAAAATAGAGCGGGTCCAACAGGAACTCATCGCTTTGCCGCTGTTTGCGCTTTGGCAGCAAACAGGGCAGCGTCACCTCCAGCACCCTGTCCTCGCAGTTGACAGTGATGCCGTGCGTTGCACCGGCGGATTTGAGATAGTCACCTTTGCGGATGGTTGTGCTGGAATAAATCAGATGCCGCAGCCGGCAGGCAATCCGCTCTGCCCGTAAAGCGGCATCTATGGAAAGTGTTTCATAGTTGTCGGGGTAACGCTGGATGTCAGTGGTGTCCAGCGCGTACAGCGCATTACTCAGACGGGATATATCGTCGAGAATGCTTCCAATGCGGTGGGATATTAGTTTTCGATCCAATCATGTGCCTCCTGCTTTCTTGAAATAATTTGTCTGGCCTTCCTCGTCTACAGTACAAAATCCGGATATGCCCGGACAGTCGATTTGGGCGATTTGCGCCGGAGTATCGACCAGCATGATACGGCGGCTTCCCCCTTTGTTGCCCCGCAGAGCATGGCAGACAAGTGCCTCCTGCCCGGCGGCAATATAAGCAATCTCATATAATTCACCGTCGGCAAAAAACACGAGTTTAACGGGAAAATCAGCCGGAGCGTGGTAATCTACCTGCCGGATGAAGTCCAGCAGGACCCACACTGCCCGGACAAGCGCATGGTCAGTTTTTGGTGTTTGCCCTGCCAGGAAATAACCACCGCCGTCTGTTTGAAAAATGCGGCCCTGCCTCTCCAAATGAGAGAGCAGGGCCTTTGTAGTATCTTCTTTGCCAGGGTGAAAACAAAGAAGCTGGTGTTCACAGAGGCCGGGGTACATCGTCACGATCCGTAGCAAGTCCGTAGCCTCGTTCCCATAGATTTCAGCCCTGGTCTTCATGGGGCTCACCTCCTTTATTAAAGGCGCCAATCAGACGCCTTCAAAGCGCATTGTTAAATAGGAATTGTGGAAAGACGCCATTAGAGCGTCAATCCGGCGTTTTTCGAGAATAGTAGGAAAAAAAGGCGTCTTATAGGCGTATTGGAACTGTCAATGATGCGTTTTCCGGAGATTACAGCAATCCTCTTTATTGGGATTTACAAAATCCCTCCAGAATTGATAGTGTTCCGTTACATCTTCACAGATTGTCTTCTGCGGAATATGGATTTTTTCCACGATCCGCTGCTTTTCTTTCAAAGGAAGATGATGGTAGCCTCCCTGCCGCACGGTATATTTAGAGAAATCAACACCCCGAAACCACTGCTTAATCCACGAATTGACGCGCAGAAATTCAACCACACACCGCTCAATTCCCAAATCATTCAGCTTGTCGAAATCCATGTATTCCTCGATGATGGGGCTTAATCGGATTGCCACATCATACCCTTCCGCTTGCAGAGCCTGAATTGCGCGGATGCGCTGGCTGGGAGGACTGGCCTTTTCAAATTGGGCGGTTTGTGCATCGTCCAGGCAGGTCACGGTAATTTGAATATGGGCCAGTTCCTTGTCCAAGATCTCTAAATACTCCGGGGCAGCGGGAAGTGCAGACTTCGTGACGATGAGATAGCTTACCCTGCATAGATTCATCTCCTGGATGGTCTGGTAGGTAGTGTGGTACTGGAGTTCACAGGGCTGAAAACAGTCTGTCATGCCTCCAAGCCTGATGATGCTTCCGGATGGGAGACTGCGGATTTTCCGCCGGACCTTTTCAATGTCTGCAACACGAGGATGCGCCGCATCCCATAATCCACGAAAATGAAGCAATGAACGGGCATAGCAGTAGTTACAGTTGTGTTGACAGCCGCAGCCGTAAGTATCTAAACGGGTGTTATATTTGCATTTGTCGCCTTCATTGCCTCCAACTTGCTTAAAGAAACTCTTAAACTCGCTTTATATCACCTCTAAATTCATTGTTTGATTACTTTATTGTCGAATACATTGGACTCACCTCATATAAAATTCTAAATGGTTGCGGAGGACGGTACTGCCCCGCCGTCTGTTGGTAAAGCATCCAACCATGTTCTTTACACTACTCCGCGCAATAAAGGGAGGCGCTTCCGCACCTCCCAGAGAAAATGCCTTTTAAGCGGAATCAGCTTGTTCTTGGCGCTTGCGCTCCAAAAGCTCCCGCAGTTCCCTGCGGTCTGTGGTTATGAGATCTTTTTCCAATGGACTGGCCTTGAACTCCACCATGATATTGTTGTTATTGGTGGAGATCAGACCGCTGCCGCGCTCAAAGTGTGTGACCTCCATCGTTTCTGCGTCAGAGAGATGGAGGGTTTCCTGGACACGCTCCGCTTCGTCATCCTCCAGATTGAGAATGATCTTAGTCTTGCTGTTGTTGATGATGCCTTTCCCGAAACGGCCTTCGTCCAGATTGAAAAAGTCGTTAAGGTCCTGGCTGGCGCAGATCGCTGATCCACCGAAGCCGCGAATCGTCTTGAAAATTTCCAAAACGAAATCACCGGCCAGCCTGGTACCCGTGGCGCCTGCGCCGGAAAGAAGCTGCCAGCACTCGTCAATAAAAATGGCTTTTTCCTCGGTGCGGTCAGCTTTGGCGCGGTCCCAAACGAAATCAAGGGCCACGAACATCCCCACAGTCAGCAAATCACCAGTAAGCGAGGAAATATCCAGTACGGTGTACTTATTATCCAGCCGCACATTGGTCTGCTTGTTAAAGGTACTGGCGGAGCCATTCACCAGACGGTTGAGGATATGGGCCATGCGAGTGGTTTCCGGGGCGGCCTTCAAAATCTCATATAAATCGCCCAGCACCGGCATCTCCCGGTAGTAGCCCGGATTGGCCGGGTCTTCCAATGAGGCGTTGTCATGAGTGATACCTTTGGAATTGTAGGTGCGGATCAGAGCCTCATCCAACAGCTGTCGTTCCTCGTGAGACATATCAGGGATCAACAGACTGAAAAATATGTGGAGTTGCTGGATTTTGGCGGCCAGTTCGGAGAGCTGGATTCCCGGCCCGTCCAGAAGCTCACTGACCGACCGATCCACCTTGCGGATCTCCATCACATTGATGCAGTGCGGGCTGGCCGGGGAAATCTGGATAAACTCCCCGCCTACATTGGCACAGGCACGGTGGAATTCGTGCCCCTTCAACGGTGCAATGATGAAAACGGGAATGTTTTTCCGCCTCATTCTTAACGCCATGAGCTGCATCGTAAAGGTCTTGCCTGCGCCGCTGGTACCCAGGATCGCCATATTGGCGTTCTTGTAAATCGCAGAGTTGAAAATATCCACGATGATGAGGGAACTGTTATATTTGTTGACCCCCAGAAGGATTCCATTGTCATCGCACATCTCAAACGAAGTGAACGGATAGCAGCTGGCCGCGCCTCCAGTCAACAGGTTGCGCTTACCACGCTCGAACAGTCCCTTTTCCATGGAAACCAGCGGGAGGGCAGAACAAAATGCCTGCTCCTCCCGAAAATGGCAGTTGCAGACATCCATATCCTGCGAAAGCAGGAGCTTTTTTATTTCGCTGGCCTTCCACTCCAGGTCCTCCACAGAAGGGGCAGTCACAGTAATCAACAAGTTGAGATAATAGAAATCTTCGTTATTCGCAAGGCCCTCCTTCAGAAAATAGCCGCTCCGAATAGCGCCGTCTATATCATCGAAGTCCGTGTTCGTGTCGCTGGCATCCTTGATTTTTGACCGGTTGATGCGGAGCTGCTGGCCGACCCGCTGAATAATGCGCTCTTTGGGTTGGCGTGAAAGAAACATATCGAGGTCAATGCCATCACCGGCATTGACGATCAAACTCAGCCAGCCCGCGGGCACCTGTGTTTTGTAACCATCTGATGGGACGAGCAGATAAGTATAGTACAGCCCGTCTATGCAGAGATACCGTCCATGGGTGAAGTCGATGCTTTTGGGAGCAGCAAATTCAGCCGCCGGGATGCGGTCAATCTCGCCCTCCCGCCCCTTGTCGAGATACTGTGCCACAATTTCCTGTGCCCGTACCGACAGGGGCTTGACCGCACTTTCATTTCGGCACAACAAATTATAGAAAACATCTACGGTAAATTCGTCCTCGTTTTCGTGGACAACGACCTCGTTGCCGCATTGACGCAGGTAATTGGATGCCGTGTGGACAGCACTTTGGAGAGATTGGATTGCCTCATCTTCCTGTTCGGAGCGCCGGGTATTGGCCCAGGGCTCATACTCGAAAATCAGGAAAAACCGCCGGGTCACAGCTTCCCGGGAGCCGACCTGCTGCACAAAGTTCAGGTAATCCTCCTGCATCAAGCGGCACTGCTCGTTTTCCTCATGGGCCATCTCCTGGCGCACCGTGTCCAGGTGGCGGTTGATGTCCGCACGGCGGGTCAGAACCTTGATTTGGAGCTTGATGGGCGAGATCTTCAGGTACGAAACGAAGGAGTAGATGATATTCCTCTGTTCCCGGGCGCTGCGCAGCATAAAGTTGATGGGGACAACTTCGACCACCTTGACAAAGCGATGGTCTTTGGTATAGATAATGCCGTTCTCCACTTTCTCAATGGGCAGATAATCCGCCACTGGATTGAGGCAGGCGGGCTTCTGCTCCTTGACACGGGCGGGGCGTTTGGGCAGGCGTTCCTTTTCATGGCGCTTTTTTGCGTTCTTTTTTGCCTTATTGCCCTTGGCAGGACGATCCTTTTTAGCATTTTTCTTGGGCCGGAGCTTTTCACGGATTTCATATCCGCGGACTTCATCAAACTCAGCGGGGAAATCTGCTTCACCAGACCGCCGGTGCTTCGGCGCCTTGGGCTTTCTCTCCTTTGGAGGCTTCTGTTTGAGATGCTTGCCGGCTGATTTGGAGGGAGCCGTTTTTTCACAGGGCTGTTCACCGTCACCGCCGACAACGCGGCGATTCCGCAGGTATTTCAGAAAAGTGATCAGAAACTGCGAGAGACTTTCCCCTGAAATGCCAATGAGGGCAACCAATGCCACCGGGAGCGCAGTCAGGCATAAAGCAATAATGCGGGCGGTCAGCCCAAATGGAAGGCACAAAAAAACCGGCGTCCCAATGGCAAGTGCCAGGATGCCGGCTTCAATCACATTCCGCGCACGGAACATACCGCCAAAAAAAGTGCCTGTTTCTATGAAGTTCGGCGGTATGATATAAATATCATGGTCATTCTTGTTGCTCATGTATTACCTCGTTTCTGATGCCGGGGTGCGGTGCGGTCAGCCAATAATCCAGAAAGGACCGCCTGCTGCCGCACGGCGGCTTGCTTCATTTAAGATGATGGACAGATCCCACAACTGCCCGCTTCGCTTGTAACTGGCCGGGTCAGCCACCATGATCTGGCCGTCTTTTACGCCACGGAGAACAATGAAGTGGCCGGATGAGGTAAAATGGCCTTCGGACATAATTGCCACGACCAGCTTGCCATCTGCGAGAGCGTCCAGAATCCGCTGGGGCTCGGAAGTCGTGCAGCCGGATACCGGAAGGCCCCATTCCTCCGCAGCAGCAGGGATCAATGCGTGATAAGAGCCGCTGCTTTTGCACCAATAGCCATTGTCATATGACCACTTTGCCATTTCCACCGGGTCTACCATATCGTCCGTGAGGGAGGAAACCACGATTGCCATGGCGGTGGGCCCGCACCCATAGCCGCCGATGTTATCGGTGCCATAGGGTTGACTGGCATAGCGTTCATCCAGCTGATTGTAATAAACAACCGGGGTCCCGCCGTCGGTAAAGGTTACATCTCCAAGGGAGGGGATACTGTTCCCTGTCCACTCGTCCACATTTTGCAGCAGGCCGTCGCCTAAAAAGAGACTTAGGTTAGAGGCATAATCGGACGCCAGTTCTTTCTGCTCATCCGTAAGCGCGAAAACATGGTCGGCAAGATAAGACTCGCCGTTGTAGCGAATGGTATAGATCATCCAGATCTCGGTGGAGATGGTTTCCTCACCGGTCTCCGGATCTTCGGATGTGACCTCACGGCTCTCCCGCACACTGGTATAAGAGTATAGATGCTCTTTGTTCTCCCGCAGGACAGTGGACAGGTCATCCAGCGAAATGCTCTCAAAGTCTTCATCCCGGGCAGCGCAATACTGTGAAACGATGAGGTTGGCGTTGTAGACCAGGCCGGAAGAATAGGGGTTTTTGACCTCCATTTTGTCGGCGCCAGAAGAGGCAAAGTCCACTTCGATACGGGCCATCACATCATCCAGCGCCTCACCCAGAATGGCGTTGATGGCAAAGGTAATGTCGTTGGCGTTTTCTACGATGGCGGTTTCGCTGTTGAGGATAGGCGTGTCAGGATCAGCTGGTGAAAAGGCATTGACCAGCCCTCCAAAAATCAGGCCGGGCAGCATCAGGAGGAAAAGGACAGGCAGCAAAAGCAGAATGGCAATGACGGCAATGATTTTGCCGATGTGCTTTCGGCCGGCCCAGACGGCCCCAGCCACAGCCCCATAGGGGCCGGCGGCGGCAGCGCCTTTCGCTGCTCCAGAGATGGCCTTGCCAGCTTTGATAGCGCCTTTGACCGTATGTGCGGCAGAGGCCGCAGCATCTACTGTTTCGGCGGAGCTGTTTTTTTGTTCTTCAGCCATTAGAGTTTGTCCTTTCTTTTGGGAGTAGGCGGCAGTTTCTTCACGATGGATTCGTGATAGGCAATCGAGCCGTCCGGTGCCATATAGGGGGATTTTTCAACCGCATCCGCGGCATACTGCTTATACCAGGCAGTACCATCTACAGCGTGAACGGTTGTGTATTGGCCTTCCGGCGCCACATACTGGTCTGCATGATACATACCAAAAGCGATGCCTTCTGGATGCTCCGGAGTGACTTCTGTGCCGGTAATGCGGCCGCCGCCAATCTCCACATTCTGATAAGTGGGAATATTCTCGGCCCCGGGCTCCAATGCCGCATGACCCATGTAGGAATGCAGAGCTTCTACAGCTTTATCCCCGGTCATAGTTCCCATCTGGGTGATACTCCCGGTAGCAACCGATCCTATGACATTGTTGGCAAAATTGCCTCCTTTGCTTACGGAGGAGGCGTAGATATGTCCACCGATGCCGCCTGCAGCGCCGCCGACCAGCCCACTTAATCCGGAGGGCTTGGCATCCGGGGGCGTTGTGGCCGTTTTGACCGCATTATTGGTAACATTCCTTTTAATCACGCCGGCCAAGCCACCGCTGGCAAAACCAGCGCCGAATCCAGCACCGCCTTTTCCGCCACCGTTTGCACGGACATGGGAGGAATGACTGCTGCGGCCTCCCGCAAAGTGATTGCTGGCAAAGCTCTTAAATCCGCTGAATCCCCTGGCCGCAATCATAGCCTCCGCCAGCATACTGCCTCCGGTATGGCCGACATTGACGCCCAGACTTGCCATAAAAGAATCGATCTTCTGTGATACTTTAAGAAATCCGATTGCGCACATAAACCAGATCAGCACATTCCCCGAAACGGCTTCTTTGCCTACGGCGTCCACTTGTGCCTGGACTTCTTCCTCCGAAATAGCGAAAGCAGGCTGGCAGAACAGACAGGAGAGAGCTGCGACCATCAGCGCAAGGAACAAAATTTTCTTGAGTCTTTTCAAAATGGCCCTCCTTACAAAGAGAGCGGGTTGGAGATAAACGAACCAACCATGCTCGTGAACAGGCGCAGGCACCAGGCGTTCATCAGCAGAAGAAAAATCTGACCGCCCAGCATCCGGCACCAGGATTTCCAGATGTTTGATGTTGTCTGGCTTGCCCCCATGGAAAAGGCTACTGGAGCCGTATAGACCAGCACGCCGAGCAATACATATCGCTCTGCCGCTTCCAGCAGCAACTTCAGGTAGTTCCACGCCAGAATGATGACTAAAATCAGAGTGATAAGGGCCACAGCCCCATTGGCGCACACCCCGATGATGACCAGCATGACAGAATTGAAATCCGCAAAACTGAGTGCCGGCAGCTCCGAATCCATAATCCAGTTATACGGTGTGCCGCCGATGGTCAGGATCATGCTGACAATCTCATTGGAGAAGAACGCTAAAAGAATAAAAATGACGGACCGGATGCTCAATTTGAGCGGGTCTTCCGCTTCAATACCGGCTCCCAGGCCAAAGTTCTTGAACAGCTGCCACACCCAGTTAAGGAGAATGATACCGATGCCCAGTGCCACAAAAACGCTGTACATCGTTTCGGCTGCGGGAAAGTAGCGCAGAAATACCGCCATATCGCAGCCCAGTGCCCCCAAAACCGAGGTGGTTATCAAGTCAAGGCCCGCCATGACCTGCTCTGCAATCCATTCAACAATGCCGTCCAGAATACCCATAGGTCATGCCTCCTTTCGTCGGGTATCAATGTGATGCCGATCAACCTGCCCACTGACCACCCTCAAAGAAGGGGACGATATAGGACATGATAAAGCCCAGACTGTTTAAGATGGCCCAGGTGATAACAATTCGTTTGAGCCAAGCTCTGCTTTCATCCACCGTTTTACCAGAACGGGAGAAATTCATGAGCAGCAATGCTACCGAAGCGGTCACAATGGCCGCAATCGTGGAGATAGCGAGGATCTGCGTGTAGACATCCTGCATGATTTCTGTGGCCTTTGTCCAAACATCGGTTGCGGCAAAGGCCGGCTGGCTGAACATCAATGAGACGGTGGGACACAGAAACGCCATATAAGCGATTCTGCCAATGGAAAAACGGCGCGGAGGGCTGGTATCGCCGTTTCGCTTTTGGTGAGGAATCTTGCGTTTTTTCAATTTTCGGACCTCCAATCCAAATGTAATATGCGGGACTCAAACAAAAGAGGAGCCCGCAGCTCTTGTAATAGATGCGGGCTCCCTCCCCAATCGGCCGGTCATTAGGGCAGCAAAAAAGCACCTTGAAAAAGGTGCCGTTCACTGCCTGCATTCAGTTTTGGGTGCAAGTTTGAGCATATTCAGTTTAGCACACCAGGATTTACGGCTCAAGGGCAGGAATGCGCCAATTTCATTCCCGTATTCTGCCAATTATTTGCCCTTGGCCTTTTCATCTGGTTTTGGCGCTGGAAAGAACTGTTCCAGCATATCCAAACTGTCTTTGGAGGTGTACCCCCATAGTACGGAACTGAGTGCGTCAATGGCTTCCCTGCGCCTGCGGTAGTAAGTACGGAATGAGATGTCCCGGATATGCGGACGCAAATTCTCGATGATCTCCTCCACATTTTTGAGTTGCTGCGGGGAGAGGAAGGAGTAGTAAAGCAGCCAGTAATAAGCCTCGCCGTTCTTATGGCGGGCACGAAGCAATTCGACTGCTGAATCCAAAAGTTTCAGCATTTTGTGGCTGCGCTCAATGCACTTAGCATGGTGTTCAATATCGCTCCCATTCAGATCGGCGCCGGCCAGATAGATGGAATCCAGAAATTCCTCGATGGATGTGCCGTATTCGATCTCAAACTTGGAACGCACATGCTGGACAGAAATTTCCAGGCTCCACACCACATCGCGGTATTTTTTCAACAGTTTCCAGGTATCATGGTACAGCGGGTTTTCTGCGACATCTTTTTCAACAAATTTCTTCATGGTAAGACCTCCTTATTCAATTCTCCGCGACGGGAGAGAGTGTAAGTTCAAAAGTGGTGACCTGCCTGTTCCCGCACAGAATGGACAAGCCAAAACAGAGCGTTGACTGTTCCCGTGCGCGGGGTAGTAAATCTTCCCGGCAGTCGCCCGATAAGGGATATAACTTATAGCGGGAGAGGGGACAACCAAAGCACGAAATCCCTTGTGCCATCAGGATTTGAGCCATCTTTTGGATGATAATTTCAATGTGCGATTTTGAAACGCTATTGAGTTCGTTTGAAACGATAACCTCATGCTCTATACTTGGTGTGTTTTGGCTGGAGCCTGATTCATCGGGGAGTTCCAAATGGATGTTGAGCGTCATAGCGACCTCCTCTTTGTCCACCATAACATCCGATATTTCAAACATGGTGGACAGGTAATTTTTCAAATAGACCACGCTGCCGTGTCGGCCCGGGAAGGACATAAGGGAGATATAGTCCAGTGCGGCCAGCTTTTTGAGGACGCGGCCGACTGTCGCCCGGGACACCCCCCAGCGGACAGCCAGTTCAGTGTAGGCAACAAGAGGATTGCCGGTGCCGTTGCGGAAATAGACTACTGGCCCCAGGTCTGACCCCTGTACCTGATTATCGTTGTAGACGGCTGAAACCCAGAGGTCCAGAATAATATCCATTTCGGAGCATCGGCTTGTGCTGATGAGATCTGTGACAACGGAAACGGGCAGAAAGAAAAAGCCGGTATCCTTTTGGCAGGGAGCATTATATTCAAGCACCGTGTTATGCCGCGCCCAGTCGCAAATTTTATAGCGGATCACATTGCCGCGATCCAGTGTATGAAAAGTGATAAAGTGCTGTTTCTGCAGTTGTTCCAGCACTGTCAACGCCTGGCATTGAAACCGTGTGCGAAACCATTGGGACACTTCCTTGAGTGTGCAGACCCATTCGCCCGGATAGATGGTATAGCTAATACCATCAATGCGGCGGTATGAAGTGCGGAAGTTTGCGTAGCTGCAAAGTACGGTAAAATAAAAAAGACCAGAGCCTCCGCTTGTGCGAATGCTCCGGTCTGCCATCAGCCGATGGACGAATTGCCGATAAATCCGGCATCGTGGGTAATCCACGACCTGTTTGATCTGTAATTGATAAGCCGGCATGGAAACCTCCTATTTTAAGATTGATTCTATTGCATAAAAATGATAAAATAGCCCGGGATGCGTATAAAAATAACACACCCCGGGCGGGCCGCTCTGCTAATAATCTGCTAATTTGCGTTTTTACAAAAGCTCAAAAATGCCGTCTGCTAATTTTTTGCTAATTGCGCGAAAGGTATTCCAGCGCCTTGAAACTGTGCAGAATGACACAAAACGGCGTGAGAAACCAAAAATTCATTGGGCTAAATTGACACAAAACGAAGCGGAATGTAGTGTAAGGGAATCGTAGGACAAAGAGTTATTTGTTCTCCTAAGCGAAAGGCCGTGGGTTCGAATCCCGCCAGGGACGCCAGCAAACACGC
>OJQJ01001506.1_pt1 | contig 11893 bp, 9 predicted proteins | sample 1598671 | NCBI WGS metagenome assembly OJQJ01 (sample SAMN03922499, study PRJEB24848) | human gut metagenome | isolation source: stool sample | host: Homo sapiens | place: Germany | collected 2011-11 | reverse complement strand
TACCGGCCATCAGGCCGATGCCCACCGCACCGATCAGGATGGAGATCATGGCGTGTACCTTGAACTTGATAATGAGAACGAGCAATAGGATCAGACCAGCCACGGCAGCAAAAACCAGCCGTGCCGCATCGGGTGTTGCAACTGCTGTCATAGAAATTTCCTCCGTTTCGTGATTTTTGGTTGCACTTATCCAAGCCGTCCGGAAAAACGCACCGGACGGTTTACTTTTTGTTATTTGTGCGGAGTGATTTACTCCATGTATGCACCCTTCATGGGGCTGACGGCGTGCTGAGAGTAGAGCTTCAGCAGACCCTTGGTGTACTTGGGAGCTTTGGGCTTCCAGTTGGCGCGGCGTTCGGCGAGGATGGCGTCCATTTCTTCGGGGGTCTTTGCCTCGCCCTTCACGCCAACGATGGCCAGCTTGCGGTTATGCACGTCGATCTGGATCAGGTCGTCCGGCTCTACCAGTGCGATGGGGCCGCCCACAGCAGCCTCCGGGCTGACATGGCCGATGACCGGGCCGCGGCTTGCGCCGGAGAAGCGTCCGTCGGTGATCAGCGCTACGCTGGAAGCCAGCTTCGGGTCGGCGCAGATGGCCACTCCCCTGAGAAGTTCTCGGGCAAGTGGGCATTTCTCTTTCTCTATTTCCGACTTGCTCTTGCAGTCACGCATCCCCATGAGATGCGTCAATTTTTTGAAAACTGGTAAATTGCCCAAAATACGCCCTTAAAAGTTTACTTGACGCAATTTTAAAATCAATATATAATTGGGTTAGGAACCAATTGTAGAAAAGGATGATTTCCAATGGCGCGCAGATACGACAGCAAAGAAGCAAAACGGCGGATACTGACCGCCTGTGTCCGGCTTTTTCTGGAAAAAGGCTACACGAACACCAAGGTGGCAGAAATTTTAAAGGAAGCAGATGTTTCTGCCGGGTCGTTCCAGAATATTTTCCGCACCAAGGACGGTGTGCTGACCGAGCTGATCGGCATGATGTTCAGCAGGCAGTTCGGCGCGGTAAGGCCGCTGGCGGCAAACGCCCCCTCGCCGGTGTACCTCTACGCGGTGGAGACGGCTTTGCAGCTGGCGATGACCGAGCTGAGCGAGAATCTGCGGGATATCTATGTGGAAGCGTACACCTTCCCCGCCACGGCGGAGATCATCCACCGCAGCACCACGGCCGAGCTGCAGGCGGCGTTCAGCGCGTATCTGCCCGGGTGCGCCGAGTGCGATTTCTATGAGATGGAGCTGGGCACGGCTGGCATGATGCGCGGCTACATGGCACGGCGGTGCGACCCCTACTTTACGCTGGAGCGCAAAATACGGCGGTTCCTGAGCATGAGCCTGAGTGCGCTGCAGGTCCCCGCGCAGGAGCGCGAGCAGGTCATCGCTTTTGTGGCGGAGATCGATATGCTTGCCGAGGCGCGGAAGGTGGTAGATGCCGTGCTTGCATCGCTGTCCGTGCAGTTTGATCTGAAAGGATAACAAGGTTTGATGACAAGGAGGGAGTAACATGAAAAAATGGCTGATCTGGTGTTTGACGGTGCTGGCAATGGTGTGCCTGATACCGGGGATCGTGTTAAAAGCGGCGGCAGAAACAGTCCCGGTGCACTGCGCCTTCTGTGGGATTAGGGAAGAACGTGAGGCCCGCAGATACGAAAAATATGATTCGAACTATCATAAGGTTTATGTAACTGAATGCCAGAACTGCCACAACGATGGCAATATTACGCATTTACAGGTACATAGCGGCGGTACCCAAGGTCCCACCTGCACCGAGGGCAAAATCTGTGAAAAATGCGGCGCGGAATACGGCGTTCTCGGTCACGACTGGGGCGCGTGGACGCCTAACTACGCCAGCAACGGCACGCACACCCGCAGATGCAAGCGCTGCAACGCAGAAGAGACTGGAAGCTGCAGCGGCGGCTACGCGACCTGCGACACTCTGGGAATGTGCAATACTTGCGGAGGGAGTTACTACGGCGGTCACGCATGGGGCGAGTGGTCATCCGCCGGCAACGGCACGCACACCCGCAGCTGCACGAACTACTGCCGCGAAGTTGATACTGCAAAGTGTACCGGTGGCAAAGCAACCTGCACCACCAAAGCGGTCTGTGAGGTGTGTAAGGTGGAATACGGCGAAAAAGACCCAAATAACCATGCTCTGGAGCAGCACGCAGCAAAAGCCCCTACCTGTACGGAAAAGGGCTGGGATGCTTACGAAACCTGCTCCCGTTGTGACTATACCACCTATGCGGAGCTGCCCGCATTGAACCACGATTTAGTGCGTCACGATGCAAAAGCCGCCACCTGTACGGAAATTGGCTGGAATGCCTACGATACCTGCAAAAACTGCGACTATACCACCTATGCGGAACTGCCCGCGCTGAACCATGATTATCAGGCTGTTACCGTAGCTCCCACCTGTGAAACAGACGGCTATACCATCTTTACTTGCAGCCGCTGCAAAGACAGCTACACCGCAGACCCGACCGATAAGCTGGGACACCAGTTCGGTGCATGGTCTCCGAACGGAACCGGCTCTCAGAGCGCCGATTGCCTGCGGCATGGCTGCGCGCACACTGGCAGCACGGATTGCCGGAAGTTTACTTTCCGCACTGCGGAAGGCGAAACGCTGACCTTCTGCCCCGTGTGCGGGCAGGCAGAAAACGCCGCGCAGCTGGAAAAGATCGAAGCCGCAACGGCATGGCCGCTCAGCGGCAGCCTTTCTGCGGAGGATGTGACCGCACGGACGAATGGGGAATACCTGAGTGTGGCATTTGAGACCGCAGGCAGCCTGACGCAGCCCACCGGTCGGGTAAGGCTCGCGCTGCCCGCCGGATTGCTGGAAGGCAAAAAGCTTGTGCGCATTGCCCCGGACGGCACACAGACGGAGATGCCTTTTGAAACAAAGCGCGGAAAGATCATCCTTACGCTGGATTTTGTAAACAGCGAGCTGCCCGTGATGCTCTTCCGGCTGGTACCCCAGACCGCCGCCCTCTGAATGCTTTTACAGCGGCACGAACAATAAAACGCAAAATGCCCGCCCACCGTGGGTCTCCACAGGTGGGCGGGCTTTGTTATAGGTGGTCTCCTGCGCGATCAGCAGTATGTACTGCCGTCCGGGACAAAGAACTGAACGTGCTTTTGCCACTGGGTAGGGCTGATGGTGCGGCGGTAGCAGTCGGTCAGTGCCTCCACTGCGGTCTCCGGGGCAAGTGGTGCGCAGCCCGGGCAGTCCAGCACCAGAATACGGAACCATGCGTCAAAAAGATGCTCGGTGTAGTGGGTGTCCCACGCGCCGCAGCGGGCATAAAAGCCCAGCCGCCGCACCGCCATGGCGGCGTCCTCGGCCTTTTCCGGCATTTCGGCTTCAATCAGGATGGCTTCGGCGTCGCCCTCTTGGGCGGGCAGCTGCGCCAGCAGCTGTGCCCCGATGCCGTGGGCGCGGTAGGCGGGCACGACAGCAAAATAATCCAGCTGGCTCACCCGGCAGCCCTCCGGCCGCACCATCAAAAGATAAGCCGCCAGCGTGTCGCCGTCAAACACGCCCCAAGTGTGGGCGGTGCCCTCCGCTTCGCTGGTCAGGATCATGCTCAAAGGCTTCAGTTCCCCGGCGGGGAAATCCCGGCGCATCTCGTTCAGATACACCTCGGTCAGCTCAGGGCCGGTGAGCAGCCGCCATGTGAAGGTTTTGATACACATACGATAAAGAACCCTTTCCGATGCTCCTTTGCGCAGCATCACATTTTTTTACCTTGTCCAGTATAGCATACCGGATGTTTTACCGAAAGTCAATCTGTGCAAACATTGTACCAGCGCCGCCGGTTTTGCCAAGGGGCTTGCATCCGGGCGCAGAATCGGGTACTATACAGGTAACAGAATTTTTCCCTCCGGCGCTGCCGGAAGGGCAAGGATAAAAAAGGAGACTTGTACTATGGAATGGACCGATATCCGCCTGACCGTGGCCAAGGCTGATGCCGAAAACGCCGAAGCCGTTGCCACCCTGATCGCCGAGGGCGGCATCTACATCGAGGATTACAGCGACATCGAGCAGCAGGTGGCCGAGATCGCCCATGTGGACCTGATCGAGCAGGAGCTGCTGGACAAGCCCCGGGATACCGTGATCATCCATCTGTATCTGGAGCCGGGTGCTTCTCAGGTGGAGACGCTGGCGCTCATCGCCGCCCGCATGGAAGCCGCCGGCATCCCCTACACCGTGGAGACCGAGGGCGTGGAGCAGGAGGACTGGCAGAACGGCTGGCGCAAATACTACCACCCCATGGAGATCGGCAGCCGTCTGGCTGTGGTGCCCTCGTGGCAGCAGTACGACACCGACCGGGTCAAGCTGATCCTTGATCCCGGCCTTGCCTTCGGCACCGGCGGTCACGAGACCACCAGCCTTTGCCTTGAAGCGCTGGACGAGCAGGTGCGCGGCGGCGAGCGGATGCTGGATATCGGCACCGGCAGCGGCATCCTTGCCATTGCCGCCCTCAAGCTGGGCGCTGCCAGCGCCGAAGGCGTGGACATCGACCCCGTGGCGGTGCGCACCGCCGGGGAGAACGCTGCGCTGAACGGCGTGCAGGATAAGCTGACCGTGCTGGTGGGCGATCTGTCCGACAAGGCCAGCGGCACCTATGATATCATCACTGCCAACATCGTGGCCAATGCGATCCTCAGTCTTGCGCCCGCCGTGCCCGGCCTGATGGCCGAGGGTGCCACCTTTATTGCCAGCGGCATCATCGACAGCCGCAGGGATGAAGTGATCGCCGGGCTGGAAAAAGCCGGCCTTGCCGTTGTGGAAGTGAAGGAAAAGCGCGGCTGGGAGTGCATCGTCTGCAAGAAGGCGTAATTACAGAAGCTTTCATGATTTCTTTCAGCTGGCTTGCCCTCTCCGTCGCTTTGGCAAAACCGGAAAGTCTGCCGCACTGCCAAAAGCCTCCCTCCATGAGAAAGACTTCCCCCGGCCGGGGGAAGATGCCACGCAAGTGACAAAAAGGGGAGCAGTGGCAAGCCCGTCAGGGCTTGACGGAAGGAGTCCGTAACTGAAATACTCCTTCAGCCGCACTTCGTGCGCCAGCTCCCTCAAAGAGGGAGCCTTTGGCAAAACCGTAAACTTTGCCGCCATGCCAAGGGCTCTCCCCTTGGGAGAGCTTGCGCGTTAGCGACTGAGAGGGCGAGGACGTTTAAGGAGAACCACTATGCCGCACCGTTATTTTACCACCGAGATCTCTGACGGCACCGCCACCCTGCGCGGGGCCGATGCCCACCATCTTGCCCGTGTGATGCGCGCAAGGCTGGGCGATACTGTCATTCTATGCGACGGCAACGCCGTGGAATACACCGCCACCATCACCGGCTTTGGCGATGAGTGTGTGGAGTTCCGGGTGGAGCCGGGCTATCCCAGCGCCGCCGAACCCAGCGTGGAGGTCACTCTGCTGGCCGGCTACCCCAAGCAGGACAAGCTGGAGCAGATCATCAAGCACGGCGTGGAGCTGGGCGCAGCCCACATCGTGCCCTTCTTCAGCCGGTACTGCGTGGCCGCGCCCAAAAAAGAGGAGCAGAAGAACGAGCGCTACAACCGCATTGCGGTGGAAGCCGCCAAGCAGTGCGGCCGGGGCGTTCTGCCGGATGTGGCCCTGCCGCTGGCAAACTTTGGTGCCGTGTGCCGCACCTTTGCACAGTACGATCTTGTGCTGTTCTGCTACGAGTGCGGCGGCGCGCCCCTGCGCGACCTGCTGGCCGCAGCAAAGCCCGCCGATGGTGAAAAACTGAAAATCGCCATCGTGACCGGAGCCGAGGGCGGCTTTGCCGCCGAGGAAGCCGAGATGGCCGCAAAGGCCGGTGCCAGAACGGTGGGCCTTGGCCCCCGCATCCTGCGGTGCGAGACCGCCCCGCTGGCCGTGCTTGCTTCGGTAATGACCCTGACGGGGAATCTGGAATAATGCTTTGTGCTGCCCGGCAGCGCCTGCGGGCCTTCCGGACAGCAACAAGGGGCCGCTCCCGGAAAGGAGCGGCCCCTTGTTTTTTTATTGTTCCGCTGTGCAGACGCAGGGCAGATCAGTCAATGAGACCCTTGTCCTTTGCATCCTGCCAGGTAAGGCAGACGCGCAGCTTGCTGACCGGGAAGCACGGATGGAACTTGTTGTTGTCCTCGTCGAACTTCATCAGCTCCTGCTCCACCATCCAGTGTGCAGCCTTCTGGGCATCGGTATCGTCGGCGTCAATGTCCGCATACAGGTCCTCATCGGTCATGTTCTGCGGCTCCGGCTTGCCTGCACGCTCCCAGACCAGCTCTGCCAGCTCGATGCGGTCAGACGGCAGGGGGAGGCCCTGCATGTTCATCAGACGGTAGATGCCGGTGCCGGTCTCATAGGCACCCAGGATTACAGCGCCGCCGATGATGACACCGGGCAGGACGGGGTCCACAGGGTCTACCGGGTCCACAGGATCCACAGGGTCTACCGGGTCTACCGGGTCCACGGGGTCCACGGCTTCGTACACGGCTCTGACCGTCACGTTGCCTTTGGGCATTTCAAAGTTCGCCGTGGTATGGTCCTCCTCATTGGGGAAGCTCAGCAGGTCATTCATTTCATTCTGTACAACGCCGTTCAAGATCACGATCCCGGTCCAGCCTGCGAACTTCTGTCCATCGGGGGCTGGGTCTGCGGTCAGGGTGACCGGGGTGCCTTCGTAGATCTCGTCATTGGGGTCAACCTTAGTGTCAACGCCCCCGACCTTGATCGTTGCCGTGGCATCCTTGGCGGTCAGGGTGTAGCCGGGTGCCCGTTGGGTCAGGTAATAATAGTGCTGTGCCTTGTCATACGCCACGCGGTAGCTCTCGTTCTGGCCCACAAGGTGCAGCTTGTTTGCATTGCCTTCGACCGTGAGCTGACGGCCTTCTTCCGGGTCGGCAACCTTGATGGTGGCGGGGGTGGTAAAGATATCGCTGATGGTGATCTTCTTGCCGGACTCGAGGTAAATATCGCTCTCGTTATTCTCAAACGTGGCGCTCTTCAGCTCTGCGGAGGTGCTGCTGCCCCGACCGAGATAAATGCCGTATTTGCTGTTTTTGATCGTGCAGTTCTCAACGACCAGCTTGCCGCCGTCCCCATATTTATAATGGTAATACGACCCTGCCGGTTCGCCCGAAGAAATGGCAGCATTGTCGCCCGTGCAATCCACAACGGCATCCTTGACGCTCAATGTGCCGCCGTTCCATACCTTCAGTGCAGGGGACTCGTAGCCAAGATTAAGATACTGGTTGGTGTTGGTATAAGTACCGCCGACAAGGTTGGCGGTGGCGCCCGTCACAAACACATCGCAGTAGGTTCCGGTGACTTCGGCATCTGTGACGTTCAGCGTTGCACTATTGGCGACGCGCAGCGTCGGACGATCTTTGTATCGCGGGAGGTCCTTATAGGTGCGGGAGTAAGAGCCGCCGACGATATTGACCTGACTGTTCATGGCGTTCATGACCCAGCCGACGCCGGTGGCTTTCACATAATTGAAGGACGAGCTGGGGGAATCATTGATCCAAAACGTTGCGCTGAAGCTCTCGCTGCAGTCGTAGGTGCCGCCGTTGACGATCACATTGGCTCCCTTATCTGTTTCAATAGCACGCAGGACGGCGTTCATGGTGAGATTGTTAAACGTCCAGTCGCCGCCGCACAGATAGCATGCGGCGATGTCGTCACACGGCCAGTTATAGATGCCGCCGTTAAGCACTGCGGTGCCCGTGAAGCTGTTTTCGGCATAGAAGCAGCGGTTGAAGGCGAGGCCCTCTGCCGTCTTGATGGTCTGCCCCTCAGCGTTGACGGTCACGCTCTTGGCGTTGCGGACTGTAATAAAGTTCGCACAGTCGTCTTTATTCCCACTCTTTTCAAAGGTCGTTCCTCCGGTGACGTTGATGACCACATCGTCGTCGTCCTCAGCGTCGATCACGATCCCGTCCGCATAGGTACCGCTTATGGAATAAACCTTGCTGCCGCCATGCTCTTCAATGAACTTCTTGTTGATGGTCTCGCCGCCGGTCAGGGAATAGACCGCTGCCTCCGCTCCGGAGGGCTCTGCAGGCGCATCGGAATTTTCCTGTGCGCTCACAGTGCGTTCAAATTCTGCACTTCCCTCCAGAGCAAATGCGCTCACGGGAAGGACAGAGGTCATCATGCAGCCTGCAAGTACCGCACTGATGAGCCGTGTGCCAAACTTCTTCATAAAGATGACTCCTCTCTCGCTTTTTTCGTGCATGCAAGCCTTTTTCGCCTGCCCGCACGTTTTAAACATTTAAAGTATAGCACTTCTGCAACAAGGCGCAATCTTTATTCTGTACGAACCTTTTGGACCCCCCCGTTTTTTCGTGCGTTCTGTAAAAAAATGGAAGAGAAAATGCTTTCGCAGCCGCAGAAAAAACAGCCCGGAACGACCCACAGATCGTTCCGGGCTGCTGTGTCAAAAATGGTTTGGAGCGTCAGAGCTCCAGCAGAGCTTTCTTCACATTCAAAAGGTTCTGCGGGCTCACCGAGAAGCTGCGCAGGCCCAGCTGCAAATACTGCACCGTGTTGGCCGGGTTGCCTACAGCAAGGCCGCAGATGGTCACCGGCACATTGCGCACCTTTGCGGCATCCATCACCATAGTAATGAGCTTTTTCATGGCCTTGCTGGCCGGGCGGTAGTAGTGCTCGGCGCTGGCAAGCTCCCGGTCTGCCGCGTGGGTATACTGGGTCAGGTCGTTGGTGCCGACCACAAGAAAATCGACCCCGTGCTCTACAAATTCCTCAGCGGTCAGGCAGGCAGCGGGTACGCTGAGCATCACGCCGAACTTTGTATCTTCGTTGAACGCCACGCCGCGCTCCCGCAGGTGTTCGCGGCAGCGCTCCACCACACGCATGGCTGCGTCCCAGTCCTCCACATTCGTCACCATGGGGAACATCACCCGCAGCGGGCCGCGGGCCGCTGCGCGCAGCAGCGCACAGAGCTGCGTCTCGAACTGGTGGGGCTGGCGCAGACTGTTGCGGATGCCCCGCAGGCCAAGCTTGGAAGACTGCAGGCCCTGATAGGCGTCGGAAATGGTGCGGTCTGAGCCAAAGTCGAAGGTGCGCACCGTTACCGGGCAGCCCTTGGCGGCAGCAAGACAGGAGCAGTAGAAGAAATACTGTTCCTGCTCATCGAGGATGCGGCCCGGCAGCATCATGTAGCCGGTGCGCAGCAGGCCCACGCCCTGTGCACCGGACTGCATGGCCGTGTCGATGTCCTCCGGCCCAAAGCAGTTGGCCAGCAGCTCAAAGGCGGCACCATCCCGGGTGCGGTTGGGCAGGGCGCGGAGCGCGCTCAGCTCCTCGTTCTCCCGCTGCAGCTCACAGATGCGGGTCACCGCCTGCTGGCGGGCGGCGGCATCCGGGTCCAGCGTGCACTGGCCCCCGGTGGCGTCCAGAATCACGGTGCGGCCGTCGCAGTCGTCCAGAAAATCCCGGCCCACCTGCACGATGCCCGGGATGTTCATTGCCCGGGCAATGATGGCCGCGTGGCTCTGGCCGCTGCCCTCTGCCGTGATGATGCCTAAAATCATGCCGGAGGGCACGCTGAACAGGTCGGTGGGCATCAGCCGCTCTGCGGCAAGGATCACCGGGTGGTCCAGCGCCAACCACATGCGGGGGCGGTTGGTGATGATGTTGATGACCCGGCGGCTTGCGTCGAGGATATCCACACTGCGCAGCTGCATGTAAGGGTTGTCCTTCATGTTGGCCAGCTGGTCGGCGTAGCGCTGGCCCACCTGATTCATGGCCGCTGCCGCGCCAATGCCTGCATTGATGCAGAAGCGCACCTCGTTCATCATGCCCTCGTCGTCCAGCATCATGCTCTGGAACTGGAAGATGGCCTGCTCGCTGGGCGCAGCGCGGTCTGCCATGGATTCCAGCTCGTCCTGCGCCGTGCGGATGGCATCGGTGAGCAGCTGCAGTTCCCGGGACGGTTTAAAGGGGCCCACGGTCGTGGTCTCCACATGGTGCTCCAGACGGCTCACCTGCCCCAGCACAAGGCCGGGAGAAGCGCAGGAACCTTTATACACTTTCATGTTCGGTCACCTCCGGCAAAAGCTCGGCTTCCGGCGTGGTCAGGGTGCGCCAGACCAGCGCCTGCAAAAAGGTATTGGGCAGCAGCGCGGCCAGTGCGGCCCGCGCCGCATCGGCACTGCCCTCAAACAGCGGTGCAAAGCTCTGCATCCGTGCCTGATCGCACTTTGCAAGGAATGCATCGCACAAAGTATGGGTGGTGTAGTAATGGGCCGGGTCCACACCGGCATCTTCCGCGGCGGCTTCCAGCGGGGCAAGGTCGGCATCCTTCATCTTGGCCAGCAGCAGGGCCGCATCCGCCGTCAGGGTGACCGGGTATTTCTCCCGCACGGCCTTTTGCACCCGCTCAAATTTTGCGTGGAACGCAGCAGCGTCCGCGCAGCTCTGGGCATCACAGGAGACAGCATAGGCACACCCCCGCAGATATCCCATAGCGCGGCGGGTATCATAGTAGCCCAGCTCGATGTTGCGGCGGGCGGTGTCGGGGTCAAAGTGCAGGATATCGCCCAGCTCCCAGTAGCTGCGCACCATCACGGTGGGCAGGCCGGTGAGGTTGGGGCGGGTGATGCCCACGCCTTCCAGATCGACGCACACCAGTTCATCCGCGCCCATGCGTTTGGCAAGACCGGTGGGCATGTTGTCGCTGTAGCCGCCATCCAGAAACTTGACCCCGTCGATCTCCCGCGCACGCAGCGCCGGGAAGCAGGCAGCGGAGGCCATCAGGTAGTCCTTGACCTTTCCTGCCGGGATCTCGTCCAGCGTCAGCTCCCGGGGCTTTAAGCCCCGCTGCTCCACCGTGACAAGGCCGAAGCGGATGGGCGCCGCGCGCAGGGCATCCTCGTCCAGCACCCGCTCCACGATCTCTTCCAGCGGGGTCACATCCATGCCGCCGGCTTTCACCACGCTGCGCAGGAACTGGTGCAGGGCCGAAAGGTCGGCATCCTCCTCCGGCAGCTCCATCACATCCTTGCTGCGGATGGCCAGCCACATATCGCGGGCCGTCTCGTACTGGTCCAGCACGAACATGGCACCGTTCAGGCTGCCAACGCTGGTGCCGGTAATGATCTGCGGGTGCCAGTCCAGCTCCATCAGCGCGCGCCACACGCCCACCTGATAGCTGCCCCTGGCTCCGCCGCCCGCCAGCACCAGAGCTTTGCACGGCGCACTGCGATCATCCATTGCATCCGCCTCCTTTGATCGTTTCCGGTTTTGTTCAGATTATAGCATATTTCCAGAGAAATTTCTTCCGTTTTTTGTAAATTGATGCCTTTCTCCCGGCAAAGAAACATGGTATACTTGTCAGGATCTCAAAAGGAGGCATTCTCATGCACTGCAAGCAATGGATCTTTGATATGGACGGCACCCTGACCGACAGCATGACCGTGGTGTGGGAGGGTGCCCCCGACGCACTGCTGCGCCGCTATGGCCGCACCCCGCGGGGGGATCTGCGCGCCACACTGCTGAACATGGGAATGCAGGAGGGCGCACAGTATCTGATCCGGGAGTACGGCCTGCCGCTGACCGAGGAAAGCTATTTTTCCGTGATGCGGGAGGTGATCGCCGAATTGTACGAGACCGTGGAGCTGAAACCCGGCGTGCGCACGATGCTGGCAAAGCTGCAGGCCGAGGGCGCACGCATGTGCATCTGCTCCAACACCTGGGCCGAACAGTGCCGCACCGTGCTTACCCGGCTGGGCATCGCGCAGTATTTCTCCTTCATCGTGGAAGCGCGGGGCGTGCTGCACAAAAGCCACCCGGAGGTGTTCTTTGAGTGCATGAGCCGTCTGGGCGGTGCAGACCCCGCCGCCTGCGCCGTGTGCGAG
>OJQJ01001505.1_pt1 | contig 11895 bp, 8 predicted proteins | sample 1598671 | NCBI WGS metagenome assembly OJQJ01 (sample SAMN03922499, study PRJEB24848) | human gut metagenome | isolation source: stool sample | host: Homo sapiens | place: Germany | collected 2011-11 | reverse complement strand
ATCTACACTATCCTCTTCGTCGGCAGCGTCAGATGTGTATAAGAGACAGGCCGAGCACAGGGAACAGGGCTTTGTGTCGCTGAAGGAGATCGCCGCCCGTCAGGATATATCCAAGAAGTATTTGGAGCAGATCGTGGCGGTGCTTAACCGCCCGGATTTCTTAAAGACCAACCGGGGCTACCAGGGGGGCTATCGTCTGGCCAAGACCCCGGACCAGTATACGGTTGGCGATATTCTTCGTTTGACAGAGGGCGGCTTGGCGCCGGTAGCCTGTCTGGAGGAGGAGCCGAACACCTGTCCCCGCGCCGCTTCCTGCGCTACGCTGCCGGTGTGGGCCGGGCTGTATAAAGCCATCAATACCTACCTGGACAGCATTACCCTGCAAGACCTGCTGGAGCAGGAGCACAAAAATGACGATTATTCCTATGTGATCTAAACGCGAACCGCCTTGTTGATACAGGGCGGTATTTTTTTGTTCAAAGAGGGTTGACAAATACCCATAGGGGGTATATAGTAAAAATACCCCATGGGGGTATAGGAAGGAAGTGCTGTTGTGGCAGATAAAGACGAAATGCAGCCGGTTTGTGCTTGCTGTGCTAAGAAGAAAGTACGCCAGCCGGAGGAGTACCGGCGGCTGATCCATCGACTGAACCGCATTGAGGGCCAAATTCGCGGGATCAAGGGTATGATTGAGAAGGACGCCTACTGCACGGATATTTTGGCCCAGTCCGCAGCTGCCGGTGCGGCGCTGAATGCCTTTAACCGAGAACTGCTGTCCACGCATATTCGCACCTGTGTTGCGGAGGATATTAAGGCCGGCAAGGATGAAACACTGGACGATTTGCTGGCCACATTGCAAAAATTGATGAGATAGCGGCGCATATTGGCACCGGGAGGTGAGAGCTTGGAACAATACAATGTGACGGGGATGAGCTGCGCTGCGTGCAGTGCCCGGGTGGAAAAAGCGGTGCGCGCCGTGCCCGGGGTGGAAAGCTGCTCCGTCAGTCTGCTTACCAATTCCATGGGCGTTACCGGTACGGCCGCCCCGGAACAGATCATCGCCGCTGTGGAAAAGGCCGGTTACGGTGCCGGCTTAAAACAAAAGGGCGGCGCTACCCCGCAGCCGGCGGCAGACCCGCTGAAAGATACAGAGACGCCAAAGTTGTTGCGGCGGCTGATCAGTTCCGTGGCGTTTTTGCTGATTTTAATGTACTTCTCCATGGGACATATGATGTGGAACTGGCCGCTACCGTCGGCCTTAGAGGGCAACCACATTGCCATGGGGCTGCTCCAAATGCTGCTGACCATTATTATTATGATTATCAACGGCCGCTTTTTTGTCAGCGGCTTTAAGAGCCTGTGGCACCGGGCGCCCAATATGGACACCCTGGTGGCGCTGGGCGCGGCTGCGGCTTTTGGGTACAGCACTTACGCGCTGTTTGCCATGACCGGCGCCCAGGTGGCGGGTGATGCAGACGGCGTGATGCACTATATGCACGAATTTTACTTTGAGTCCGCCGCTATGATTTTAACGCTGATTACCGTGGGCAAAACCCTGGAGGCCCGCTCCAAAGGCAAGACCACAGACGCGCTGAAGAGTTTGATGCAGCTGGCACCCAAGACGGCGGTGTTGTTGGAGAACGGGAAAGAGCGTACAGTACCCATTGAGCAGGTGATGTGCGGTATGGAGTTTGCCGTGCGGCCGGGGGAGCATGTGCCGGTAGACGGCGTAATTCTGGAGGGCAGCAGCGCGCTGGACGAAAGCGCCCTGACCGGTGAGAGCGTGCCGGTGGACAAGACCGTGGGAGACCCGGTGTCTGCCGCCACGGTGAACACCTCCGGCTACTTACGGTGCCGTGCCACCCGGGTAGGGGAGGACACCACCCTGTCCCAAATCATTCAAATGGTCAGCGACGCTGCCGCCACCAAGGCGCCCATTGCCAAGATCGCCGATCGGGTGTCCGGCGTGTTTGTGCCGGTGGTGATGGCCATCGCCCTGGTGACCACCGTGGTGTGGCTGCTTGCCGGTCAGAGCTTTGGCTATGCGCTGGCCCGGGGAATCTCCGTGCTGGTGATCAGCTGTCCTTGCGCATTGGGACTGGCCACGCCGGTAGCCATTATGGTGGGCAACGGGCTGGGTGCCAAAAACGGCATTCTCTTTAAGACCGCTGTGTCTTTGGAGGAGACCGGCAAGGCGCAGATCGTGGTGCTGGACAAAACCGGTACCATTACCGAGGGCGCGCCTAAGGTGACGGACTTGGTACCTCACCCCGGGGTGGAAGAAAGCCGCCTGGCAGCGCTGGCCTGTGCGCTGGAACAAAAGAGTGAGCACCCGCTGGCAAAAGCGGTGACCGCATACGGCGCGGAAAGGCAAATTACGCCGGAACCGGTCACGGACTTTGAGGCGCTGCCGGGCAATGGATTGCAGGCAACGCTGAACGGCAAACTGCTGCTGGGCGGCAGCCTCAGCTATATGCGTAGTCGGGTGTCGGTGCCGAAAAATATGGAACAGCAAGCGGCAGCGCTGGCGGAGCAGGGGAAAACGCCCTTGTTCTTTGCCTATGATGGCGCACTGCTGGGTATGATTGCCGTTGCCGATGTGATTAAGCCGGACAGCCCGGAAGCTATCGCGGCGTTGCAAAAGATGGGTATTCGCGTGGTAATGCTCACCGGCGACAATCCGCGCACCGCTGCGGCTATCGGTCGGCAGGCGGGAGTCGATCGGGTGATTGCCGGCGTGCTGCCCCAGGGCAAGGAACAGGTGGTGCGCGACTTGATGAAACAGGGCAAGGCCATTATGGTGGGCGATGGTATTAACGACGCGCCGGCCCTGACCCGAGCCAATATCGGTATGGCCATCGGCGCCGGTACGGATGTAGCCATTGATGCGGCGGATGTGGTGCTGATGCACAGCCGCCTGAGCGATGTAACCGCCGCCATTCGCCTAAGCCGTGCCACACTGACCAACATTCACGAGAACCTGTTTTGGGCGTTCTTCTATAATGTGATCGGTATTCCTTTGGCGGCAGGGGTGTGGATCCCTGTTTTTGGCTGGACTCTGAACCCTATGTTCGGCGCGGCGGCCATGAGCCTGTCCAGCTTCTGCGTAGTGACCAACGCCCTGCGGCTGAACCTCTTTAAGCTATATTCCCCCAAGCGGGATAAGAAAATCAAACACCCGGTGGTGCTGGCAGCACTGCCTATGGAAAAGGAGAATTCTGCAATGACAAAAGTAATGAAAGTGGAGGGTATGATGTGCCCCCATTGTGAGATGACGGTAAAGAAAGCGCTGGAGGCTCTGCCCCAGGTGGACAGCGCCGTTGCCAGCCACACGGACGGCACCGCCACGGTGACATTAAACGGCGATGTGGATGACGCTGTGCTAAAAAAGACCATTGAGGACCAAGGCTATACCGTGAAGGACTAAAAGGAAAAACGAAAGGCTCTCCGGCTTGTATGCACGTGCCGGAGAGCCTTTTTCTGCGTTTTTCCACCGGGGGTGGAGTCATTTCCACGCACCGTGCCTTGCCAAATGGGCGCTCTGCTGCCTATACTGGAGTTGCCCCCGGGCAGAAAGGATGATTGTGTGAAACGGATTTTAGCTCTCTTACTTTGTGTGGTATCGGTATTGGCACTGTGCGCTTGCAGCAAGGCAAATACTGCCCAACCGGCAGGCGCTCGGTTCGACAAGCCACTGCAGCAGCAGACGGAGAACCAACTCCAGCCCCAAAGCAATATTTACCTGACGGCGGATACATTCTATTATGCCACGGAGGATACCGATGAGCGGAACACCTTTGGCACGCCCCAAAAGCTGATGGCCTATGACCTGCTGACCGGCAAGACCCGCACGGTGCTGGACGGGGTGAGTGATATTGCGCAGCTGTGCCGCATAGGCAACACCCTGTATTTTACCTGCTATACTTATACTGACACGGACAAAACCCAGTGGGGCTTTTGTCTGTATGCTTACGATATACACAAGGATTGGGTAGCATGCATTTACGCCACGCCCAATACCAGTGACGGGGTGGCGTTGGCCCCTTGCGGGTACACGCTGTTCTACCTGTGCAACACGCGGAACCAGGACGGTATGAGCGCAGACGAAAGCGGCAAAGGAGAGCTGCACGCCTGCACAGCCGCAGAGGACAAGGTGCTGCAATCTGGTCTGGAGACGGATCGTGCCTACTTCTATGATTGGTCGGACAGCGCGGCGTATTTGCTGACTAACGCTGGCGGTACGGATTCGTGCTATCATCTGGACTACAAGGGCAAAATGACCCCCACCAACCACCGGCCCAAAACAGAGCCGCGGGAAGAAAATGCCGAACCCTCGGAAAAACCGGTGACTGTGGCGGATTATCAAAACTATTCCATAGAGATCACCTGTACCGTACCCAAAAAGCCGGGAGACAGCGACTGTGGCTATCGTTATATTGCCCGGTATGTGCTCAAGGAAAAAGCCACCGGTAAGTCCTACGCCCTGTGCAGCGGCAGCTACTGGTATTATTACATCTAAAACGACGGTTGTCCCCCTTTTGCCGCTTTTGTGCAAAATTGACAAATAATGCTTGCACTGCGATGATAAAACTGGTAATATAGAAAGGTAAAGGGGGATTTCTATGTCCAGTCAAGTGCGTACATATACGGCTAAGGAACGGAATATGTACCTGGTGGGTATGATGGGTCAGAATATGATCTACAACATCATCGGCACCGGGCTGTATTTCTACTTCCAGTCGGTGATCTTTATTCCGGCAATGGCCATCAGTATCTTTATGGCCGTGGCGCGGGTGTGGGACGCCATTAACGACCCGATGATGGGCACCTTTGTGGATCGCACCAACACCAAGTGGGGCAAGTGCCGACCGTATTTGCTGTTTTCACCGGCCGTTATTTTAGTCATTACCATACTGACTTTCTGCAACGGTATGTACAGCTCTGCCAACACCCCGGGCAAGAATGCCCTGATCGTGGGCTGGGCTGCCGTGTCTTATATCCTGTGGGGTATGTGCTACACGGTAGGGGATATTCCCTTGTGGGGCGTGACCTCCCGTATGACAGAGGTGGAGAAGGACCGGGCGTCCATTCTCTCCCTTGCCCGTATTGCAGCGGGCCTGGGCGGCGGTGTAGTGCTGCTGACCATCAATCCGCTGTCTCAGGCGCTGGGGCAAAAGTTGGAGTCCGCTGCCGGTTCTGCACTGAAGGGCCAGCAAATGGGCTTTATCATCGTGGCAGTGATCTTAACGGTGATCGGCTGTGGTATGTTCCAGATGACCGGTGTTTTTGTGCGGGAGCGTGTGCCCTCTGCGGAGCAAAAGTTCGGGTTTAAGGAGAACTTTAAGATCATGTGGGGCAACAAGCCCTTCCGCAACCAGCTGATTAGCGGTGTGCTGCGCTCGCCCATTCAGATTTTGCTGTCTGTTGCCATGACCCTGATGTCTTATTACTACGGCAACTACTTTGGCGATTATATGCTCTATATGATTATCTTCGGCGGCGCTATTTTTGGCGGTCAGTTTATTGCCATGGCGCTGGTGCCCAAGCTGACGGAGAAACACGATAAAACTCGTATGCTCATCGGCTCTACCATTATGGGCGCCGTTCCCTTTGCACTGATCTACCCGGTGTACCTGCTGGCGCCCCGGGATCTGGATCAGCCGCTGTGGGTGGCGATCCTGTTTGTGGTCTTTGCCCTGGCCGGTGGCGGTATGGGCGCGCTGAATGTGCTCCAGTCCGTGATGATCGCCGACTGCGTGGACTACGAGGAGTACCACAACGGCGTGCGTACCGACGGTGTATTCTTCTCCGGCCAGTCCTTTATCACCAAGCTGTCCGGCGGTATCGCCTCTATCCTGTCTGCTGTGGTGTACCACTTTGTAGGTTATAGTGACGCCAATATTTTGAAGTTGAATGAAGCCCTGAAGAGCGGCGCGGATTTCCTGAGCTATGATGGTGGTTCCGGCGCCGGTAAGTACGCCGCCACCATGTTCTTCCTGATCTCCATTCCGCCTGCCATCGGTATGGTTCTCTCCGCATTGCCCACCATTAAGTATGCAATGTCCGATAAAGAGCATAGCCGTATCCTGAGTGAGTTGGTGGCTAAGCGCGCCGCTAAGGGCGAGGACAACGCTGAATAAGATCAACCAATAAAAACAAAAGCACCGCTGCGGCGGTGCTTTTTTGTGCGTTCTATGCCTTGCCCTTTAGAAAAGAGACTTTCAAAACTGCGCAAGGACGGCACAGCGATCCCTCTGTGCGCTTTTTACCAATCGCTGATATCGTGTACGCGCAAAAGGCAAAGAGCGTGAATACAGCTGCTCTCAGGCCACACTAAAGGACAAGGACAGTGTGCGCTGCTGCTAAAAAGGAAATACAAAGAAATGGGTAATAAAAAGCACTTCCCGCAGGAAGTGCTTTTTATGATTTTCAGGGTATTTAGGCTTCTTCGCTTTCCATCAGCTTTTCGCGCTTAGCCTCCAGCTCAGCCTGGGCCTGGGCCTTCACCTTGCCGGTGTACTTGTTAAAGAACATGGGAATGATGGTCAGGATAAAGCCCACAGCCGGTACAATGGTCACCAGCGCCAGCAGCATTTTTTGGGTGCTGGCAGACTGTTCAAAGAAGATTTGACGCCCGGCGTTATCCACCAGGGATTTGTCTACGGCCTTAAAGTCCGTTTGCGCCAGCAGCTGACCGAACACGAAGGTGGCAATCGCGGCGTTTACCTTAGACAGGAAGGTTTGGAATGCAAAGCACACGCCCTCCTGGCGCTCGCCGGTCTTCCACTCCAAATAGTCGATGGAGTCGGCAATCAGCGCGTAGGTAATCACATTGTAAATGCCCAGGGGCAGACCCATCAGGAACAGGAAAATCCACAGGATAAAGATGTTGATCTTGGTTACATCTTGTGCCAAAATCACATAGCAAAGGCCGTGCACGGCAAAGCCAAACAGGGCGGAGCCAATGTAGATCTGCTTTAAGCTGAACTTCTTGCGCAGCAGGGGGAAGATGGCCATGGCAGGCACCATGCCCACGCCGATGGCTACGGTCAGAGTGGTGACGATAGTGCCCCGGGGGATCCAGAAGTCATAGGCTGCCGCAGCGTCCACATTGGGTACCAGGGTGCTTTGTGCGCCGGGCAGGAAGTCCATAAAGATCTGGCGGAAGTCTGTATAATTCTGAATAATAATGTAATTGCCGATATAGTCCGCGCATTGGTTGGCGGTAACCATAGTGGAGCCCAGAACGGAAGCGGCAATAACGATCAGCAGCAGCTTGTTCTTGCCCAGTACCACAAAAGTCTCCTTGAAGGAGGGGGTGTGGTCCATCTTGGGCACGCGCTCTTTGGATACAAAGAAGATGAGAATGGACAGCCCGCAGCCCAGCAGGGCAAAGATCAGGGCGCCTACAAAGAAACCTTTGTTATAGCCCATGTTGCTCTGGTACAGAATGGGTACCAGCAGCGCCGGCAGAATGCCACCGAAGGTGGAGCCCAGGCGGGCGGTGGAAATAAAGGAAGTACGCTCACTCTCCAGCGGGGTAATCACAGAGGACAGACCCCAGAAAGGCACATCCTGCACGGTAAAGGCCACGCCCCACAGAATGTAGGTGACCAGCGCCCACACAAAAGCGGCGGTGGAACCCTCCTTAAAGGGCGCAGTAAACAGCAATATGGTGCAGATAGCAATGGGCACCGGTGCAAACAACAGATAGGGCCGCATTTTGCCCCACTTGGACTTGGTGCGATCTACGATCATGCCCATCACCGGGTCATTGAGGGCGTCAAAGATACGGCCAATCAAGATGATTGTGGTACCTTGAGACAGGGACAACCCGGCGCCGTTTTGGAAGAATACCAAGGTAAACATGGACATCAGCGTGTAAATACCGGAGCGGCCGAAGGCACCCACGGTAAAGCATATCCGCTCCCTGGTGGTTAGGTATTTTTTTTGTGGTTCGTTCATTATTTTTTCCTCACTTTCAGGGCGGGGAGAATCACAGGTGCGGCTTCTCCGGCATTTTTCATTTCACGCAGCAGCAGGTATTTCATCTCCTGGCGCACATGGCTGTAACGGGGATCACGAATCAGGTTGCAGCGCTCAATGGGATCCTTCTCCAAATCATAAAGATAATCCTCAAAGTATACACCGGCATTGTACTTTAGATAGCCGGTAGGCGCTAAGGTGCGCACCGCGTATTTGAACCGATCCGTACGAATGGCGCGGCCGCACTGGCTTTCGCTGATCTGCATAAACACACAGTCGTGAAGCGGCTGTGTCGTCTGCTGCATTTGGCACAGATCCTTGCCCATGTAACTGGGCGGTATGGGAATGCCCGCCAGGCTCAGGAAAGTGGGGGGCAGGTCGATGAGGGAAGTGAGCCGGTTCTCTGCCTTGCCGCCGTCAAAGCCGCCGCCTTTGATGATCAGCGGGGTGTGGGTGGCGCTGTCGTGGCAGGAGCGCTTGTACTCCAGATTGCGGGTCTTAAAGTGGCTGCCGTGGTCTGAGGAGTAGATGATAACCGTGTCGTCATAAATGCCCAGATCCTTGAGTTTTTGCACCAGGCGGCCCACATTATAGTCCAACCGATTGATGGCGGAGATATAGTCCGGGTACATCTCTTTATAGTCGCCCTTTAGGAAGGTGAGGTCCGGGGGCAGAGGATAGTCCTTGTATTGATTGACGGTCTCTTTATAGCCCTCGTAATGATGGTGGTCGTTTTGGTGGTGGGGCTCCAGCTGGCTGATAAATAGGAAGAAGGGTTTGTCTGCCTCCCGTCCGCTCTCCAGGTATTCTAGGGCAAAGTCGTTGATACAGTCAGCCCGGTAGCCGGTAAAGTCCAGCTTGTTGCCGTCGCCGTCAAAGATGTAGCCGTCGTAGCCGTGGCTGGTGAATTCCAGCACATCCGCTGCTCGCCAGTAGCGGTACTCGCCCTGCTTCTCTTTTGGTACCGGCGTGGCCTCGCAGTGGGTGCCGATCCCCGGCAGCCGGTCAGAGGCCAAGTGCCACTTGCCCACATAAGCAGTGTCATACCCGGCTTCGTTAAAGTAATGGGCCAGCGGGGTAATGCTTTCCGGCAGGGGAATGCCGTTCCAGTAGCAGCCGCACTGGGTAGCATACACACCGGTTTGCAGGCAGGCACGGGCCGGGCCGCACACCGGCTGGCAGGTAAAGTTGTTCTCAAAGAGGGTGCCCTCTTTGGCCAGCTGCATCAGGTTAGGGGTCACCGTTTCGTTGACGGTATCCCACCGCTGCTGATCGCTGAAGTAGAAGATGATGTTCTTACGCTTTGCCATGTTCAACTCCTGTTCCTGAACTGCACCCGTGGGCGCAGCGTATTGACTTCTTATTTATCCGGCTATAAAGCCGGTGATTGCATTGTAGATGTTCAGGCAGATAAATACGCCCAGCACCGCGGAAAATACCCGGGTGACGATCTTGTTATTGGCCTTTTTGTTCAGTGCTGCGCCAATGATACCGGCGATCACAGCTGCCGGGGCCGCAATTAGCAGAATGCGGTAGTCGAACTTGGGCACCGTGGCGGTGGCTACATAGGTCACCAGCTTGGACAACTGGCTAAAGAAGATGACGGCCACGCTGTACACCGTGGCTTCCTTCATGCTCATAGAGAAGAACAGCAGGAAGAACATAATGTTGATGGGCCCGCCGCCAATGCCCAAGAAGCTGGACAGAATGCCCAGCACGACGCCACCCAGAAGAATGGTGATTGGGTTCTTTAAGTGAAAACTTTTTTTGCCCTTGTTCACATACCATAGAGCCACTGCCAGCAGACAGGCCAACAGTACAGCCTGGTAAGCCATAGCCAGGTTGTCGCTGAGCAGTCGGTTAAACAGGTCAAAAATGTGCTTGCCTGCAAAGCCGCCTAAAATAGACCCGGCAGAGATCAGCAGCACGGTCTTAAAGTCCACCTTCGTCTTGGCATGCAGGTGCTTCACGGTGGAGCTGCAACTCATGGCAAAGACGGACACGGAGGAGATAAAGTTGATGACCTCGGTGGTGTCGTCTACCAGCAGGGTCAGCAGCGGTTTGATAATCACCCCGGAGCCACCGCCTAAAAAGGCGCCGATGCCGGAAGCGAGAAAGATAATTACGCCGTAAACAACAAACATCATTAGTTCTTGCCCTCCGTCTCTTGCTCCAAGTAAACGGTGGCAGAATTGTATGCCAGTTCAAAGCCCTCTTTGTCGAGAAGCTCTTTGATTTGCAGATTCAAACGATTTTTGATTTGCCCCAGCTCCACTACGGTGGGGGCGATCACATAATAGTACACCTGCACATCCATGCCGTGGGCGCCGTAATTCACAAAATCTGTTCGAATATCGTCCTGTACGACTGCCGGATCGGCCTGCAACAGTGCTCGCAGATCCTGCTCAAACCGCTCTAAGTCCGTGCGGCTGTGTTTATAATGCAAAGTGAAAGTTTGGTCGATCAGTCGCTTTTCCATATCCGCATAGTTGATAATGCTCTGATTGGTTAGGGCTGTATTGGGCAGCACATAACGGCTGCCGTCCAGCGCTCGCAGAGTGGTGGAGCGCACGGCAATGTCCTCCACCGTACCGCTTAATTCTCCAACGGCGATAAAGTCCCCCACGCGGAACGGCTTGTTAAATACAATGATAAAGCCGGAAATCAGGTTCTCCACCGCATCTTTACAGGCAAAGGCCACAGCCACGCCGCCGATGCCTAAAGCGGCAAAAATGCGCGTGGCGGAGTAGCCCAGCAGTTCCAGCACCAGCAGTGCGCCGATGCAGATGATCACGATCTTGGCTACATTGGAGATAAAGCGAAAGGCGGTCAGCCGGGTTTTGTCCTCGCCGGCTGCCGTGTCAAAGGTATAATTGTCCAGCTCGCCGTTAAGTAGGCGTACGCCGCCCCAGCAGGCGCACACAATGCCGCCGGCCTTAATGAGAAACAGGCCGATCTTATGTAACTCTCCGGAGGGGGCAATGATTTGCAGACCCAGGGCAATTCCGGCCAGTACCAAGAAAAAGGCCAGGGGCTTTTTCAGTCCGTCTTTAATCAGCGATTGCACCCGGGGTTTGCGGCGGCAAAAGGTCTTACCAATGACGGTGAGTATTCCCCCGGAAATGATATTTCGTAACAGAAGCAGCACCACAACGCTTCCCACAGCGATCAGCGTGCGGATCAGCAGTTCTTCAGTGGTTTCTACCCCTTGTATGTTTTTGCGCAGGTTCTCTACGAACTGCGGTATTGCGATGGTCAGCATAGACATTCCTAACTGCCCTCCAAAGAGGACGCTTCTTTTCATAAGCCGTAAAATCTATTATATAATTTGTAAAGGGCCTTGTCAATGCAGCGAGGCGTTAATGGTCGTTGTCGTCCAAATGGGTCGGAGTACAGTAAAAATTGCTTTCCCACGCCGGAATGTACGGACTGTGGCGGAAGTACAGCTTGTAGTCCGGGCAAAGGTTTAGAATTTGCAGCGGTAGGGAGAACAAATCTTCGTTGCGATGGTAGGCGCATACATATAGTTTGGGCCGCCAGGTGATAATGGTGTGGGCGGCGCCGGCCAGCGCCTTACTTTCACTGCCCTCAATGTCCATTTTCAGCAGGGTCACCGGCGCGCCTTGTAGCAGGCTGTCCAGATCCGTGGCTTCCACCGCCGTACCGGTGGGCGACAGGTGGGAATTGCGCCCGGCGCAGGCATTAAAATGCAAAGTGGTCTGCCGGTCCCAGGCGCTTTTATTGTAAAGGTGAACGCCTTGCATACCCTCGGTGGAACGGCACAGCTTTTTGAAGTTTTTGCCATCCGACTCCAAGGCGTAAATGGATTTGTATTTTCCGCACGAATACTGTAAAAATTGGCGAATTGTGTCGCCGTTATAAGCGCCCATATCCACCAAAATCTCCTGT
>OJQJ01001501.1_pt1 | contig 11910 bp, 6 predicted proteins | sample 1598671 | NCBI WGS metagenome assembly OJQJ01 (sample SAMN03922499, study PRJEB24848) | human gut metagenome | isolation source: stool sample | host: Homo sapiens | place: Germany | collected 2011-11 | reverse complement strand
AAACATTCTTGGAAAAGTGCATAAATCTGCGTTTATGCCGTGTTGCATTGGTACTGCTACTTCTGGTACCTGCAATCAGTAGTCTTCAGGCTATCCCTTCTCAAAGCAAAACCATTTCGGGAGTTGTGACATCTGCCACGGACAATGAGCCGTTGATTGGTGTCAGCGTCCAGGTGAAAGAGACTTCCACCGGTGGAATAACCGATATGGACGGTAAATATTCCGTAACAGCCCAAACCGGGCAAACGCTGGTATTCTCTTATATCGGCTACAAATCTCAGGAATTTAAAGTAGGTGATTCTTCGGTTATCAATGTTTCATTAAAAGAAGATACCGAAATGCTGGATGAAGTAGTCGTGGTAGGTTACGGTGTTCAGAAGAAGAAGCTGGTAACCGGTGCTACGGTTCAGGTGAAGGGTGAAAACATTGCCAAACTGAACACGACGAACCCTCTCTCTGCTTTGCAGGGACAAACACCCGGTGTGAACATCGTCTCTACTTCCGGACAGCCGGGTGCCAGCATGAGTGTAACCATTCGTGGATTGGGTACGGTGGGCAATTCTCAGCCTCTCTATCTTATCGATGGTGTGGGTGGCGACATTTCTACTTTGAATCCTGCTGATATTGAAAGTATCGATGTATTGAAAGATGCAGCTTCGGCTGCTATTTATGGTGCGCAGGCTGCCAATGGTGTAGTGTTGGTTACTACTAAAAGTGGTAAGGAAGGTACTTGCAGAATCAGCTATGATGGTTTTTCCGGTTGGCAGACGATAGGTCGCAAATACAGTATGCTCAATGCATCAGAGTATATGAGTATTATGGATGAAGCCCGTCTCAACTCAGGCATGTCGCCGGTGGATTGGGCTTCGCTTAGCTCCATACATGATGCCAGGGGGAATATATATGATACTGACTGGATTGACCAGGCCATTGAAGATGGCGGATTAACTACCAGCCACAACCTCTCGTTCACAGGTGGTTCCAAAACTTCTACTTATGCTATTTCAGGTGGCTACACTGGTCAGGATGGCCTGATTGGTGGCTCAGATGTTTCTTATTATAAAAGATATAACTTCCGCGTCAACTCTGAACATAAGATGTGGAACGGACTGGTGACTGTGGGCGAACATGTGGGTTTTGTCTGGAAAGACACACGAGGCATGGGTACGGGAAACATCTGGAATAACAACCTGCGCAGTGCTTTCTCCGCATCTCCTATTATTCCCGTTTATGATGCTGATGGCAACTACAATTCTACGGTAAACTCCGACTGGAATGTAAACGATGGTAATCCTTATGGAAACATGATGGTGAATCGCTATAACAACAGCAAGAATGGTTCGCTCGATGCCAACGTATATGTGCAGATTGAACCCATCAAAAATTTGAGATTTAAAACGGTCTACGGTATCAGCTACGGCGCTTCCGAATACCGTGCCTATACACCGAAGTATCAGTTTACCCCGCAAACGGCCAACACCGTGAGCAAAGTGAATCAAAGTCATGGTCACGGTCTGTCGATGGTGTGGACCAATACTCTCTCTTACGATTTCAATATTGCTACTGAACATCATGTCAATGCCTTGATAGGTAGTGAATTGTCTACCTATGATGGTAGTAATACCGAAGGCTCCAATACTGGCCTTATCCCCGGATTCGATGATTGGGATCATGCTTATCTGGTAAATACCAACGGTACGGAAAATAAGACAGTGAAAGGTTCTCCTTACGACTCTACCCGTGGTATGTCATATTTCGCTCGTTTGGGTTGGACATGGAAAGAACGTTATATGGTGAATGCCACCATGCGTGCCGATGGCTCATCGAAGTTTGCCAAAGGTAACCGCTGGGGATATTTTCCTTCAGTATCTGCCGGATGGACTATCTCCGAAGAGAAGTTCATGGAATCGGTGAAATCCTGGTTCGATTTCTTAAAGATACGTGTCAGCTGGGGACAGGTAGGTAATGCCAATATCAACTGCTATCAATATCTTGCTCCTGTGTCCACCACGAATACCAATTATAACTTTGGTTCCGGTGGAGGTCAAGATGCCTGGGTTACGGGTTCTTATACCAGCCGTCTGGCCAATGAAAAAGTGAAATGGGAGACCTCTGAACAATATAATGTGGGTATCGATGCCCGTTTCCTGAATGGGCGTCTCGCACTTACTGCCGACGGTTATATCAAGAATACCAAGGACTGGTTGGTACAAGCTCCCGTATTGGCAACGGCAGGTACCAGTGGCCCTATTATCAATGGTGGTGATGTGAAAAACCAAGGTGTTGAACTGGGGCTCTCCTGGAATGACCAAATAGGGAAGGATTTCACTTATAGCGTAGGTGCCAACTTAGCATACAACCACAACGAAGTGGGAAGTATCCCTACCGAAGATGGTATTATTCATGGTGCTACCAATCAAATCTATAGTAATGCGGAAGAGTTCTACCGTGCTGAGAATGGTCATGCTATAGGTTACTTCTGGGGCTTCAAAACAGCCGGTATTTTTCAGAACAAACAGGAAATTAATGATTGGATTGCTGCCGGAAACGGTGTGTACCAAAGCAGTGTACAACCCGGTGATGTGAAGTATGTAGATGTGAATCATGATGGTGTCATCGACGCCAAGGATAAAGTAGACTTGGGTAACGGACTTCCTAAATACACATTCGGTTTCAATATTAACTTGGGCTATAAAGGTTTCGATCTTAGTCTGAACGCTACCGGTGCCGCCGGTTTCCAGATAGCTCAATCTTATCGTGATCCCAGCTCCTCACAGTCTAATTACGGTCGTCAGATACTGAATCGCTGGACGGGTGAAGGTACCAGTAATCGGATTCCCCGTGTAACCTATGGTGATGTAGGTAACTGGCAATTCTCTGATCTCTATTTGCAGGATGGTGACTACATCCGTTTGCAGAATATTACTCTGGGTTATGACTTCAAACGTCTCATCTCTTGGAAGGGGCTGTCTAAATTGCGCCTCTATGTGCAGGCTCAGAATCTCTTCACACTGACTAAGTATGATGGCATGGATCCTGAAATCGGTTCATACAACGGTACAGACGGTAACAAACAGAATTCAGACGGTACGACCAACCAGACATGGGTGTCGGGAGTAGATATGGGTTACTATCCACACCCCCGTACCTTCATTGTAGGTATTAATCTTGCGTTTTAAATCATGAAAAAGAAAAGTAATATGAATACAAAACATATATTATTAACGAGCGCGCTCGTTGTGTCAGCTTTAGCTTTCACGTCGTGTGAAGACTTCTTTGACACTTCATCAAAAAAGGATTTGAACACTGAAACGGCTTACAGTAATTTGGAATCCGCAGAAATGGCTTTAGTGGGTTGTTATGATGGATGGCAACGTACTATTTCAGATGAAGGAGTAGGTATGTATTTGCTGGCGGAGTTTGCTTCCGAACAGGCTTTTGCAGGTCTTGGCCTTTCTGATGCTAAAAACAACAATGTGATTGACCAGTTCAATCTGGGGATCGCTCCTTCATACAATGATATCTTTAATGTGGATTGGCAGAACTATTATAAAGCTATATTTCGTTGTAATCAGCTCATTGTTCAGGAAGATAATATCGACTGGGCAGGGGACATCAAGGCACAAGGACGAGTGATGGGAGAAGCACATGCCATTCGTGGTATTCTTTACTTCGATCTTGTACGTATGTTTGGAGATGTTCCTTTGCTTACCGCTCCTTCCGAAGAGAATATTCCCCGTTCTCCGGCAAGTGATGTTTATCAGCTCATTTTCGAAGACTTTAAATATGCCATCGAACATATTCCTGCCGATGCTTATCCCTTGGATAATAACGATACTAACGATGGTCGCATCACCAAATATGCGGCAGAGGCATTGATGGCTCGTGCCTATCTTTACCATACCGGTTATTACGGTGCCGAACATCCTTCATGCACCAAGGCTGAGGCAGTGGCTGCTATTAACGATGTGGTGCAGAATGGAAAATATGAACTGGAGAAAAACTATGCCGACTTCTGGATGCCTGCTTGTACTACTGATGCTTCGAGTGGCGACACTTATGCCTGGAATACGACATACGCCGGCAAGTGGTATGACGGCTCCGCTTGGAAAGCCGGACAAGGCAAACTCTCAAGGGAAATAGTGCTCAACCTGAAGATGAATACTACTCATGACTATAACGGTAATGGTGATGGTAATACGTTCTCGGTCTATTTGGGACCACGTAACAGGAATGCTACGAGCGTATGCATTGCCAGCGGCTGGGGCGCTTGTCCGGTGACTCCCACTTTCGTGGAGCAATATAAGAATGATCCCCGTTTCAGCGCTTGTGTATGGAGTTGTAGTGAGGCCGGTTTTGATGCTGACATTACCGATTCGTATGAATATACCGGTTATTATACCCGCAAGTATGCGCCGATGTGTTTTGCCGATGGTACACGTCAGGAAGTAGGATTTAAGTTGGGGGAACAGCATCAGAATGTTACTTACTATCAGGATTACACTATCATGCGCTATGCTGATGTATTGCTGATGCATTCCGAACTCAATGGCAATGCCGATGGATTGAATCAGGTTCACCAGCGTGTATATCCCGGTGAAACACTGGCTTACAGTATTGAAAACATCCGTAAAGAACGTGCTATTGAACTGGCTTTCGAGGGTGTTCACTATTGGGACCTGATGCGTTATGAGAAGGATGGTGCATACGCTGCACGTATCATTACTGCCGCACAAAATGGTGCCAAGGTGACAAATGGCGGAAATGAGGCAACCACTTCGTTCTCCGAAAGTAACTTCACTTCGAAGAAAGGTTTGATGCAGATTCCTAATACACAAATCACCCTTTCGGGTAATGTGCTTACTCAAAATGCCGGTTGGTAAGTCCATGAAGGCTTAGGTTTATCAAGGAAAAACATTAAAAATAATAAGATATGAAATTGAATCATTATATATATTCGCTCATTGCAGGCTTGGTGCTGATATTGTCGGCCTGTTCACCCGATGAGTATGATATGGGTAAGAAGACCTATGTCTCCGATGACTTGGCGGAAGGTATTGCCTACACTGTGACTATCGCAGGAAATCAAGTACGCCTCAAATCAAATATCACCGGTTGTACTCCGTTGTGGGTTACTCCTCAGGGACGTTCGCAAGAAAGTGAACTTGCCATTGAATTGCCTTTTGCAGGTTCGTATGAGGTGACTTTCGGCGTAGAGACGCCCGGTGGTGTCGTGTATGGCGAACCCTATACTTTCAGTTTAGCACAAAACGATTTCTCGTTGCTGGAAGATGAGAAATGGTTCCTGCTGTCCGATAAGAACTTTAAGTCGGGTGATGCTCTGCCTGATGCTGAGACATTGGCTGAAGGGGTTAGTAAGAAATGGTATCCTTGCGATGCGAACTATGGTATCGGTCAGTGTTCGGGGCCTGTGATGTATTTGTCTCCTTACGATCCTGATGGTGACGGTGCTGGCTATACTCAGGATGATGTGGATAACGGAGTCTACAAAGACATCGTCTTCGGCACCGGAAATTGGAAACCCAACTGGGATCCGGGTTTTCAAAGCTGGCTTATCCCTGCAACAGATCCTTACATGGACTCATATATGACTTTCAGCATGGATGCCGTCAACGGCTGTGTGGCTACTATGTACCGTGGTGAATCCGGAGAAAAAGGCTCAAGCACAGGTGCAAACATGAAAGGCAAGTTCAATATGAACCTTACTGAAAAGACTAAACCTACCATCTCGTTCACCGATTGCTACTCCATGCATAACGTGAATGCCGATGATATGTGTGCTAACTACACGCAAGATATACAGATAATAGAACTTACTCCGTATATATTGCAATTAGTAACTAAACGTACCAATTCCGAAGGTAACTGGTATATTGTATGGAACTTTGTTTCTGAAGAAGTGATTGAAACCAAGGGTGAATGCATTCCCAAAGAAGATAGTGGAGAGATTGAGAAAGTAGCCCCTGTGCTTCCCACATTCGATAATCTTCTTGATGACCTCTTCACGACCGAAATCAACGGTGTGACTTATGTCGGTAACCAGATGACATTTAACCTTGATACCGAAGCACCTTACGATTGGTTGTGGTGGAACGGTTCTCCTAACGTACAGAAATGGGAAAGTGTAACGGGAGGTGTGTACAACGACTCATGGGCTCCTGCTGCCGGTGATGAGGTGGAAGATTTTGAACTTATCCTAAGTAAGGCTTCCGATGGCTCTTATAATTATGAATTCGGTGAAGCCAGTGGTAAGGTAAGCGTTGCAAAGGGCGTAATAACCTTCGATAGCGAAATCACCCTTCTTACCGCTTCCAGCGATCAGCGTACGGTTGCTGTTACAAGCAAAGAGTTTACGGTACTTGCCATGGAGGCTGGTGAAACACTGGTTATTGGTGTTCCCGAATCAAAAGATGAGAATGGCGTGGTGAATTCTTATCTTGTAGCTAATCTGCTCTATAAGAAAATAAGTACTGGTGGTCCGGAAGGTCCTACTGTAGTAGGTATTGACAATTCTACTATTGCCGAGCATACTTGGTTGGAGAATGGATGCATCCGTATTGGTTTTCACCACTATGGTGATACAGGCACCGGTGTTTTCAAAGATGTAGCCTCTGTTAAATTGAAGAAGAATCAGACCATCAGTGTGACCTTTAAAATAAATGGCGGAATCACTTGGACTGCTGAACCCAAATGCGCATTGATTGATAATAATATTAAGCAGACTTGGGAGCCCGGATGTTTCGATCTTGATGATGCCGTAACTGTGAATACTAAAGGCGAAACTATCGTTACTCTGACTAATACAACCGGAGCTACTGTTACGTTCCTTCCTACCTGTCTCGATCTCTCCATTCAGTACACCGATTTCGGCACCGCTGATATCTTGGCTGAGGACGGAAATCCAGATTGGAGCACCGTTGGATTTGAGATTGTATCTTGCACCATTCAATAAACAATAGTATAGAAAAATGAAGAACAAAATATTATTTGGAATAATGGCCCTCGTCATGAGTGTTTTGGTGACGGGATGCAGCGATGATGACTATGCGATTAATACTACAGCCCTTCTGAACGACTCGTCCGTAGTAACAGGTTCGGCAGATGTGACTGCCACATCAGCAACATTACATGGTACCGTATCTGGGCTTGAAAGCCAGGCTTCAAGTGCTTATGTCATTGGTTTTAATTACGGTGCTGCGGCCGATGCGCTCACCGAAAGGATTGTTGCTACGGGCGGTGAAACATTCACTGCCACGGTAAATGGCAGCTTGAATCAAACTATTTATTATCAGGCTTATGTCACTTTACAAGGCAAAGTAACTTATAAAGGTGAAGTAAAGAGCCTTGTACTGACTAATGCTCGTGCTACTACCGGCGATGCTACCCAGATAGGTGCTAACAAGGTTACTTTGTCTGGTTCGCTTATTGGCTTTCCTGCGGATGCGGAAGGTGGTATCATTGTGTCGGGTATAGAAGGTACGGAAAATGTGCGTGCCGGTGTACGTATTGCTACTGTTCCTAAGGAAAGCTATACGGTAGATGTAGAAGGCTTGTTGGCCAATACTACTTATTATTATGTGGCTTATCTTGATCTCGGTGCAGGTATGGTCTATGGTGAAGAAAAGTCATTCACTACAACTGGGCATACGTTTGATCTTGATAATGACCTTGTTGACCTTGGGCTTTCTACTAAATGGGCAAAGTACAATTTAGGTGCTACCTCAGAAACGGAAATTGGTGGTCTGTTCGGCTTTGGCGATAAGACAGGTTTTAATACCAGTATCGATCCTGCAAGTTATGCTTCTGCCGATATCTACAAAACAGCTAATGACCTTGCCTATAAAGCATTTGAAGGTAAAGTGACCATGCCTACCATTGCTGAGTTTGAAGAACTCTTTGCACTCTGTACCAGAGAGTGGGTGGAAGTGGAAGGTGTTGCCGGCTATAAGTTCACTGGTCCTAACGGAAACTCTATCTTTATGCCTGCCGCAGGTTCGCGCACACAAGGCACTACTACCGGTGTTGGTGTGGAAGGCTGCTATCTTTCCGGTTCCATCAATGTTTCTGATACTCAGTTTGCCATGAGCTATCACTTCAATAGTGCTCTTGCTACTCGTGCCACCACTCCTGTCTATCAAGCTTTGGCTATTCGTGCCGTTTCTACCGCCAAGAATGTTCCGTTCGACCGCTCGTTGCTTTATGGTAAATGGTATATTGACAATGGTCAGGATGGTGAACAACATGTATTCGAAGGTCCGTTCACGCAGTGGGGCAAAACGTACGACTGGGCTATAGTATCTAACGGTCAGCCCAATATCGGAAAAGAAATTCATTGGGAAATGGGTACTGAGAATGGCTGGATTGGTTATACTTATGGAGTTGATTATGGTTACATGGAGTTTTTCGAAGACGGAACTGTCAATATCCATCGTTTGACTGATGACGGTGTAGCTACTGATGAAACCGGTAAATATACTATTGATGAGGCAAACAAAGTGATTGACATTGATATCAATGTACTTTGTGCCAATACTTGGGTAGCGGGAAAGAGTGGTAAGCTGAATATCCTGTCCTTGACGAGTGACGGTTTGCAGATTGCCCTTCCTAATACCGATGAATATGCTTACTCTGTCAACTATTACAGTCAGCGTAAGGCAGAAGCCGATGCCAAGATTCCGGTATCATTAATTTGTGTAGATTCCAGTTGGGGTGGTACTTGGGGAACTGAGGTCGCGCATCTGTCTCCGGATGCGTTGGCAGGTCAGCACACATTCACTTACGAAGGCTCATCTAACGATGTTGTGGTGTTTACCCTCGATTTTCCGGACTTGCTGACCAGATATCCTAATGCTTTCGTTCGTATTGACGAGATGAAGTGCGACGGCAATGCTATTCAGTTCAATGCCAATAATTTCTTCTATGGAGATATTGAGGGTAAAGGAACCTATCGTGTCGAGTTATTCAATATTTATGGTGTAGGTGCGGCGGATGGCAAAGTGTTGAACAGTGCTTTCAGCAATTCCCAGAATATGGGTTCCGAATCGGCACCCCACTTCAACAATAGTCTGGCGATTACTTATACAGTTTTTATTGATGGCAATGGTGCAGGCACGTATACACCTAATCTGGTTACTATTCCTAATTGGGATGGTGCAGGTACATGGGGGTATAATGCCGGAGGTACATTAGAAGTGAAATATGAAAACTTCCGGTATAGTCTTGTTACCCCGCAGTTCGACATCAAGTATGAAGGTACTGGTTGTGCAGCTGGTTCCATTATGACTTTCATTGAAGTGGCAGATCTTTACGGTTTCTTCCCTGGTACGCATGCTGTGTTGGATAATCTCTATCTTGATGGTTCAGAGGTAACGTTTGATGCGACAAAAGTGCTTGATACCAATGATGGCTCCAAGTATCGTTTGGAACTTTGGAACTGTTATGGGGCAACAAAGAATGCGGGTTGTGCTTTCGGTACACCTGATGGAGATGTAATCAAGGAGCTTGGTTTCAGCACTTCTATGGAAGTGAAATTTACGTTCCATAAGCTTTTTGCTGTTCCTCAATGGTAATAGAGGAGAGGATGTAATACATTCCAGAGTTGGGAATATATATGAATAGGGAGTGGGGAAGGCGAAGATGCTTTTCCCGCTCCCTATTCATTTCAAAGAGTACTATTATTAAAGATGCTGTTATTTAGCATATCATTTTGTATTTTAAACTACGCTTAGAATTCCGTATTTGTAACCAACTGACAACTACCAAGAAAACAAGCGAACAAAAACTTGTATGCTGTTAATTAACAGAACTATATAAAATTCGCAACAGTTGAAATAGACTGTTTTCTTCCGGTTTTACCCGTTTCCTTCCATCAATTCGCGCTTGACTATGGCAGAATTCCACTTCCTGCACGAACGATATATATGTCCTTCGCGCACGACATTAACTTCCTGCGTGAAGGAGCTTAATATCCTTCGCGTCCGATGTATATATCCTTCACGTACGGTATTAATATCGTGCAGTTCTCCGATGCACTTTGCTTCCATAAACGTGTAAAATGTTGCATGAATATTAACTCATTCATGCTCAAAGGAGGCTGTTACGCTTTTTTTATGCGACCTGTATGTTAGCGAGAAGAAAGAAAATTAAGACAAAAGTTTATATATTGTTTGGTTTGCTGAATAAAATGATATATTCAAGAAACAACCTCTTTGTATTTTCTACAAAGTACTATTTGTAAAGTAATAGAGAAATCTTTTATTTGCTGCCTGCAAGAAGTTAAGAGTTTGTCAACAAGAAGTTAACTCCTTGCAGACAGGAAGTTAACTTCTTGTAATTATTTGATAATCAGTGATACTCTTGATTTGCCTTGTTGGTGAATACAAGCAAATAGGAACGGAGTTGAAGTTAAAAGTAAAAGGAGAAAGATTGTGTTTTTATTGTATTATGCGGGATATCCATAGTTGGAAATGAAAGACAGTGTGAGGCGATGCTCTCTCTCTTTTATAGGTTATCTTTAATATCCTGCAGTTCCACCAGTTTGTTTACGATAGCGTAAATGGTCAGGCCGGCCGGAGAATGTATTTGCAGTTTACGGGCAATATTCCGGCGGTGGGTGATAACTGTGTGGATGGAAAGATAGAGCTGGTCGGCAATGGCTTTATTGGTCATACCTTTCACAACGCAGGTGATAATTTCCTTTTCACGCTGACTGAGCGTCTCCTGCTCATTTTCTTTCTCCTCTTCTTCGTCAGTGCAAAGCAGTTGGTTTATTTTGGTGGCAATTGTTTCCGGATCATCACAAATAGAAAGATGATCATCATATTCTTTCAGTGAGTTACTGTCAATGAAAGAACATACCAGTGCCAGATATTTGGTTTCCACTTTCCCATTTTCTGCCTTGAATGCTGGGAGATTGAACCAGCCGCCAAAGGTCGGGTTAACAATCAATACATCCGGTGTATGCAGGTGAATATAGCTTTGCAAAGATTCCGGAGAGGAAACCTCTATAGGTACTACATTCAGATTGGGCAGGCGCTTCAGCACTGTTGTGAGTCCGCTTCGGATAATGACAGAAGTTTCAGCGACTGCAATCTTTACAGAAACATTATTGTTCATTTTTCATTCTCCTTTCCAGTTGTGCCACGGCGGGAACAAACATATAGTCTTCTACTTGGCAGTGTGAAGCAAGGTCATGCTCACAGTTGAAGATATCGAAAAGAACAGCATTAAGCTTGTTGTTGTTCTCTTTTTCCGGATAATACTTAATGATAATATTTTTCAGTTCTGTCAGCTTGGATTCAATCTGATTATGCTTACTGGCAAAGGTTGCTATATCATAGTTCTCTGCAAGTTTGCCTTCAAGTAGTTTTTCGACATAGGTGAACACAGCCTCGTTTTCATATTCCATGTGGCGGCGTACCTCTTTGGCATATTCATCGAAGAATTTCAGAATGAGATAGGCAATATTATCCGAGCCCGAGCAATCGATAGATTCGATGAGCTTACGACGGATAACAGGTAATTTAAAATCGAGAAAGTAAGTGTGCGCCCGTTTCAGATAATCCATAAGGGCTGAGATGGAAAATACGTTTTCCTCTCCACTATAAGTATATTGTTCTTCACTGATGAAATTGGCTACTGCGAGAAAGGTACGGTAGTCTACGCCTTGTGCCTCGCAAACGTCCTTTACACTCTTGTCTCCGAATCCTAAGGAAAGGCCGAAACGGCTCATAACCATTAATAAGGAGTAGTTATCACAGATAAGGTCGCTCATTTTGTCTGTGGCGCGATACTTATGCGGTTCATTCATTGCAGATTATCCTTTCTTTCTTTATTTATTCGTGCGCAAAGTAACGGATTTTCTCCGGGAATTGCAATCGCTATATGTAG
>OJQJ01001488.1_pt1 | contig 11993 bp, 10 predicted proteins | sample 1598671 | NCBI WGS metagenome assembly OJQJ01 (sample SAMN03922499, study PRJEB24848) | human gut metagenome | isolation source: stool sample | host: Homo sapiens | place: Germany | collected 2011-11 | reverse complement strand
TCCGTTACAATACAGCGTATTTTCCATCCGTTATATGTACTGCTCATTGTTCTGGTGAGCGATGCTGTTGTATCGTTGAAATCTGACCAGCTGCTTTCTCCCGGCTTCTGTGCCTGCCACTTATATTTCAGTCCTGTTCCCTCTGCCTCCACCTTCAGTGTGAACTGCCTTCCGTTTGCTGCATTTACTGACTGAGGCTGCTTGGTTATTGACGGTCCTGAAACCAGCTTTACTGTTGCAACGTTACTTGTCACATTGTTTCCATTTCCATCTGTTACTATACAGCGTATCTTCCATCCGTCATATATACTGCTCATTGTTCTTGTCAGACTTTGGGTTGTATCTCTGAAATCTGTCCATTCACCTGATTCGGTTTTCTGTGCCTGCCACTTGTATTTCAGATTTGTTCCCTCTGCCTCTACTTTAAGTATAAACTGCTTTCCGGTTGCGGCATTTACCGACTCCGGCTGCTTGGTTATTACAACCTGAGAACTCGCTTGCAAATTAATTGCTGCATTAACATTTGTCTCACTAACAAAGAAAGCTATAACCATGCAACATATTACACATATACATTGTAACTTACCTCTTTTGTTGAGCTTATTTCTCATATACCAGTCTCCTATTCTAAAAAAATCAGTTATCTTAATGCTACTTATAGAATTATACCATTGTTTTATCATTTTACACGTATATTAATACAAATGTACTACTTTTTATAATCACATTCACTTTCCTCGATGAAATATAATTTTCATTGCTTTATCTACTTTTCGAATCACAAACGCATGCCCCCATTTGCTTCAATAACAGATCCGGTGATATATGATGATTCATCAGAAATCAAAAAAGAAATAATATTTGCAATCTCTTCCGGCTCCCCCAAACGTTTTAGCATTGTTTGATTCGCAAATTTTTTTAATAAATCTTCCGGTACAGTTTTCAACATATCCGTCATAATATATCCTGGGCAAATTGCATTGACTCTAATATTCTGTCCTTTTCTAGCGAATTCCTTTGCACATGATTTGCACATTCCAATAACAGCAGCTTTTGATGAAGCATAATTAATTTGTCCTATATTACCATAAACTGCAACAATTGAACTAACCGCAACTATCGCTCCTTTCTTTTGTTCTTCCATATAAGGATGCACAGCCTTTATTATATTAAAAACTCCTTTAACATTTGTGTTTAATACTTCATCAAACATTTCATCTGTCATTTTACCAATCAAGGCATCTCTTGTGATTCCAGCATCTGCAACCAGTCCATCAATCCGTCCTTGATCTTTAATTATCTGTTTTACAGCACTTTCACATTCCGCCTTACAAGTAACGTCCAACTTTAAATATCTAATAGAACACGGTAGTTCGACTTCATGTCGGGCACATGCATATACTATAGCTCCTTTTTCTTCCAGCTTCATAGCTGTGGCCAACCCGATGCCTCTTGTTCCTCCAGTTACCACAACAACTTTATCTTTAAGCGATTTCATAATTTAACAAGCCCTTTCTGAGGTATAAACCAATTTTAACTATAATATCAATTATTTAGTCTATACTCTAATATAATATGATATTTTTAAATGAATATAAATGCTACATTTTCCAAACAACATTCTCTCCAACTGATTTTGCTTCTCTCTTATTTATATAAACTTTATTTTCATCTACGTTCCCCATAACCATTGAATTTGCAGACACAATACAACCATTGTCAAGCACTGCCCCCTTTAATACCATGGAGTTAGCTCCTACCCAACAATTGTCCCCAATAATAACCGCTTTATTATCATTTATACGTTCAAATTTATCATTATAAATAGGATGATAATCCGAATCAAATATACACACATTTCTTCCTAACATGACTCTTTGGCCAAATCTCATTTCTTGTGCACATATTATATTTGTATTTACTCCAGTTCTTAAATATCCTGTCTCCAAGATTGCCCTACTCGCGATTGACAAAGTATTTCCATATGCTAATACAACTTTATCCCTAACAACTAATTTTCCATTTTCATCAACTCTTAAAATGGTTTGCGAATTTCCTTTTCTATATGAAGAATAATAATTCAAATATAAATTAGCATGCAATTCAATTATTCCATTTTTATTGATTTGAAGTAGCGCTCCTTTCATAGGATAAATGTAGGTTTCTTTATCTCTTATAATATTTTTACTGAAATAGTTAAGCTTTATAAATTGAATAATTCTAATATCAAATATATTTTTTATAAAAAATTTATGCTTTTTTATTTTTCTTACAAATTTTGTTTTTATTCTTTTTAATTGATATTTAAGTCCTAAATCTGTAAAATACTTTACTGCAGCATTTATTCCATCCACATTTACAATATCATAAAAAGTATCTCTGTCATCCGGTCTAACAGCTGGTATAACATATGCTGGATTTCCTTTTTGAATATCCTCTATGTTTACCTTATCAAAATAAATTTTATCCTTTAATGAATCCATTAATGTATTACCCTTATTTGTATTGGCAATTACACATGAAACCCCATAAATATCATCCTTTTCTGTTTGACCAGAAATTCCCCAAAAATCACCTATTGACAGATCAGCAGCACTATTTCCGTCCTTAAACGTACACCTATAACACGACTCCCTAATATTAAGATTCTTGTGAATAAAACAATCATTAATATGATCATCCCATCTACTAATAAATCTTTTTTTGCCATTCTTAAAGGTCATATATTCACCAAAATTTGCCCATCCCTCATACTTACTCTTATCTCTAAATTCTCTAACTCTGCTTTTTGCTTTTTCTTCATATGATTGAATTTTTTTCATATGCATCTTTGGTGATGGCACTCCTCTGCAAAGCAAATCCACAGTATATAAATTTTCGTACTTTATTCCCAGATATTCTTTTAATGCCCATACCTGACATGGCGTACCTGTAAATAAAACTTCTTTATTATCATCCAAAATTTGTTTAACTTTACTATAAATACCTTCTGTATCACTTTGAAAATACTTGCTTCCCATTAACCTAGATAAGTCTTTTGGATTATTTGAAATAATGTGATACGCAGAATAAAAATCTTCTGAATATACACTTCCAGCTAAATATCCCCCCTCATATAAAATCTTGTGAGCCAATTCATAATATACCCCCCCTGAAGTAGAATTCCTGCGAATTTTATCATCCTTACTATATGCTGCATATCCAATCCTATTAGGAGTTATTTTTAAAGGTCGTTCAACAATACACTTTTTCACACATGCACCACACTTTACACATGAGGAATTTACCTTAGGATACCAAAATCCCTGTATATCTGTATCAAATGTAATTGCATTTACGGCACATACATCAGCACACATTTTACATCCTGTGCACTTCAGCTTATCAATAGTATCTATCATCTATTTAATCCTCTTCAATATTATTTTTAACTTACCTTTGACCAACTGTATCTTGTTATAACGTTTTACTCTTATAAAACTATTCTTAAATTGATCTATACCATATTCAGCTATATAGCTACTGACTATATCTTTCTCTATTTTTTCTAAATAATCGTTTGCATAAGCATAATATATAACAGCATTGCAATGATCATTCCACCAATCATCAAGTTCTAGCCCATTCTTATTATATTCTATTTCCATAGCATCAATTGTATTTTCTATTCCTCTTGATATATCAATTTCTGCAGTAATATCAGATATTTTTTTTATCTTACTATCATCTAATATAGTTGACAAATTTTTATTATATGCAAGTTCATCATATATTTCTGGCCATATTTTCTGTATCACATTGGCTGATACATGAATAAATTGAGGTTTAACCCCTAAAATTTTACCTGATATCTCTATTACATCATCCCAATGTATATCATTTTCATTTGAAGTTATATGAAAGTCTTCGTTAAAAGCCTTTTCATTTCCAAATAATGACACAACCATTTTTGAGAAATCATCTATATGTATTACAGAGAATTTTACATTATCAGATGCTAGCATAATCTGTCCTTTTTTCATTCTATCAAAAAAGGTCCATCCAGGAGTCCTAGTTGCAATTGGGAATGGTATTCTGTAATTTCCATACGTTACCGTAGGACGAATAATAGTATACTTTAGCCCCGTTTTCATCGAATATTCTTTAAGGAATTTTTCACATTCAATTTTATTTTTTGTGTAAGACCATTCTGTAAAGTTCTTTAAATCACTTTCTTTAATTCTCTGATTGCCAATCCTATTGTAGACACCAGCAGTAGACACAAATACGTATTGCGAACACCTGCTCGAAAAATTTCTTAGTGAAATTTCTAATTGTTTTATATCATAAGCAAGACATTCTACAACTACATCAAATTTTATATTTTCTAATACAGAATAAACATCTTTTTCATTCCAAATATCAGCATGAAGATAATTTGCACCGTCTATATTTCTTAAATTATTACTTCCCCTAGTAATTGCGTATGTATCATATCCTCTATTTACTGATTCATTAACCAAACCGGATGAGATAGTACCGGTTCCTCCCGTAATTAAAACTCTCACTATCTTTCTCCTCTCAATCTATACAAATTATTTAACACTCCAACATTTATAATTAAATGTTTCAAAATTTCTTTATATGAAATTGAAAACTTTTTCAATTCCATATATGATTTATTAGCATTTTCTCTATCATTTTCCACGAATGCAAGGTTAAACCGCTGTTTGCATGACTCCTTCTTTATTACCCTCATAATATTATCTTTATCATTTGTATTCATAAAATTTAATACATTATCAAGCAGTTCTTCTCTAACAAATGTCCGGTTGTAAATTTTACAATAGTCAACATTATGTGAATGTGAATCCATTCTAACATAATATTTATACAACACATTATCTATAAATCCACATTTGCTATCATATGCTACCGGAAGTAACAACTGATAATTTTGTCCTGCTTCTCTATTATAATAAATTTCTCTATCATCCAATTTATCAAATAATAACTTTGTTCTAATCATAAAAACTCCAGGGTATGCTGGAATTCCAGAAATAATTCTCATAAACATATTATCTTTTTTTTCGTTATCAGGTATTATTAACTTTTCAATTTCTTCACCTGTAATCTGATTGACGGCTACAGCTCCACAATTTACTAAACCATAATCCAAATTTTCACTCAAAAATTTCCATTTCAGATAGATATTATCTGGCAAAAGTTCGTCATCACAATCTGCCCAACACAAGTATTCTCCTTCAACATATTTAAGAGCAAAATTGATTGCTGAAGCAGCCCCACCATTATTCTTCTTTAAATATATAAATTCATAAAATTTATCTTTCAATTTATCTGTATATCTTTTAACAACATCATCACTATTGTCATCAGAACCATCATTAACCAATATGACTTGAACATTAATATACGTTTGTCCAAGTAAAGATATTAAAAATCGTTCTAAATAATCTTCTGCATTATAAAATGGTGCTATTAATGTTACAATATTACTTTTCATAAATGCTATATCACTTTCTTATTTTTTCTATAATACCTTTAAATGCGTCAGTACGCGCGAATATCAAAATAAATAGTAAATTAGGAATTAAAGCTGTTAAAAAACATATTATTACAAAACTCACAATAGTGACATTAACTAAAATGGCTCTCTTTATTTGCCACATAACAAAACATATACCAAATGCTATAATCGTTCGAATAGTTAATCTAATATAATAATATAGTACGCTTTGCTTCAATACATATTTATATACAATATATGGTCTAACAATAACAACTATCATTCTTGAAATAATCGTTCCAACAAAAACACCTGGAAGTCCTATTAATTTGATTGCAATAATACTCACAACCAAATTTACAACCGCCTGACAAAATGCCACCCATTTATCCTCATTAAATCTTCCGGCAGCAACTTTAAAGTTATATGGAATAAATGTCATGCCAGCCAAATATAATGAAACAAAATACAATATCATTGTTACATTATCTAATAATAGTTTTTTCCCAAGCCATAGCTGTACAAAAGGCTGAGACAATGTAACAAATGCAATTAATACGAATCCATATATCCAAAATCCTAACAAATCATATATATCAAATATTTTTTTTTGTTTTTCAACACTTTCTTTTGCAAGCATATTTCCAAAACTAGCTGTAAAACTAGAAAAAAATCTATTTGTAAACATAGAAACCAATGTGTTAAGTGTCGTATAATTTGACAACAAACCAACTGCAGTTGTATTTACAAATGCTGAAATTATAATATTATCTGTTTGATTTACAGAAACATCTCCTATCTTATGTATAATAAGTGCCTTTACATTTTTCCATATAATGTTCTTTGTTTCTGTATCTAAAGGTTTCACATCATTTTCTGTCAAAATGGGAAATTTCTTATTTAAATACATTACAGTTAATATTTTCTGTAAAAGTCCTATTATAGCGGCAATTAATAAATATGATAAATAATTTCCACCTGCTACAAGAAAAATTATTTGTATCACATTTGTAACGATAGTACCGATGGTTGTAGTATTAGTTACAATATATTCTTTTTGTAGTGCCGAAACATATGATGTCTTATATGTAACAAAATATGATGATACCGTATTAAAGAGGAAAATAATATAATATACCCTAATTTCCGACATAGGTATGTCTGTATTAACCAAATAATCTAAAAAAGGTATGATTATAAGTCCTATCATCGTAACAACTATAGCAATAAGACGATACGCCCTTTTATATAATGAAATTAGAGATTTTATTTTTTCATTATCATTTTCCGCAATTGGCTTATATAACGAAAAAACAATTGCAGAGCCAATTCCCAATTCAGTAAAAGAAAGTACGCCAAGTACATTAGAAAATAAACCTGACACTCCTAGGTATTCAGCTCCTAGTACATAAACAAATATCGTTCTAGTTATAATTGAAAAAACAGATGATATTACAGTACTGATATATCCATATAATATATTCTTTTTGACATATTCAGTTCGACTAGTATCCACCAATCTTTCCTCCTTATAATTATAAGTAATAGGCGTTTATGAAACGCCACAAGCCGCATAAATACGGCTTTTTGTCACTAAAAAACAACCCCTCAATGGCCATGGTATAACAGAGTTGTTAAGAAACTATATCCCCTTCTATCCCGTAAAACATAAATATATAATTTATCAATATATTTTCCACTATTATATATTTAAAATCAATTCTAAATATTTAATTGAATCATTATATAACTTATCAAAATCATTTGTTGGTTTAATTTCAGTTTCACCATAAATATGCTCTAAAGCTCCCTTACTTGCCAACAAGTCTTCTATGCGTCCAAACATCTTTTCAAAACCAGTCTGCTGACGTCTAAATACCTTGAATCTTTTATTGAATAGTAATGAAAATACTGTACAATGAAAAGAATCTGTAAAAACATACTCCGCATTATCGATCAAATTGATAAACTCTGAAGGTCCTTTTTCAACAAAGTGACTTTTCGACTCATCAAAGAAATCAAATACTTCATTTATATTATTTTCTTCCATAGTTGACCTAATAAAATCATAATATTCGTCAGTAATTTCTCCTAGGAAATACATAAACACATATTTTTTTTTCAAATTAATAATCTGAATATCACCTGACTTATGTTCAATATTCCTCCACTCATCAGCACTTAACAATAATGTAGGATCTAATACTCTCACAGCCTCTTTTCCGACATACTTATGAACAAGATTACATCCACTCTGTTCCCTACAGGAAATCTTATTCATTCCTTGTAATCCTTTAATGTGTTGTTCTATATCATTCTGAGGAAATTCTTCAAATCCAAAACTGGCAGCGTACGATGTTCTTTTCTCTTTAGGCATAAATTCTAGATAATAGTATGGTAATTCGTTTAAATCATGTTTCCATTTATGCCAAACCTGATCACTGCCTGAAATTGCCAATTCATACTGCGACCAATCATGTTTAAAAGAATCTTCATTTTTTATTTTGATTACATTGTATAAATTTGTATTATCAAAATTAATATTACTTAACATAATATTCTTAAGTGATTGATATCTTTCATAATCAATTTTATATTTTTTAAAACCTATATTTATTAGTAATCGTTTTATAAGCATCTTTAATTTAAAAGATGTAGAAAAATCTGTAGTATAATAATTATCTAATGTAGTCACTTCTACACCATAACTAATCAATTTTGTTTGAAGTGCATAATTTTGTAGTCTATTCCCAATATTACCTTCATCAAACAATGTTACTAATAGTACTTTTTTATTCATTTCTCATATTCCTTTCTTACTAAATCCATATAATCAAAATCATTAAATAGATTCAAATTTATATATACATATACTCTCTAAAATTAATTTTTTTAAAAAATTTTATATACTAAAGGCATATATACAACTATAAGAAATTTTGAATATGTACAAAAATCTATATATTTCCTGATATTTTTTTTATTTTGTCTACAAATATTTTTATAATATTTATACTCTTCTTTTTTTTCATACTTTGAGGATTTTATTATTCTGCACAATTGAAAATATGCGTTTAAGCCTAAGCTACATTGAGCCATTTCAACATATGATTGATATTTTTCCTTACATAAGCTAAGTATTTTATAATCAGAATTAATTGAACTTTTTGCAGCCTTACCATTATAACTTAAACCAACAAGCGAATCTGCATTTCTTACATACGAATATAAACACTTATTAATTACTTTGTACCGCCTAATTTTTAGTAAGGTTTCAAAAATAAACAGTCTATCCTCGCCAACTGATAATGCCTCATCAAATTTAATACCCTCTAAAACATTTTTCCTAAAAATTTTATTCCATAGATATGGAGATACATCATATGACCATCTAAGTAAATTTTCTAATGCTTTACATGAATTATAATATTCATTATCACTGTTTACTATCTTAGTTACATTATCACCATCAATTATATTAATTCCACAAGCAACTATATCAAGTTCATCAATATCAGCTTGATTTATTAATGTATGGTACATTTCTTTATTAATAAAATCATCAGGATCCACGAAACCAATAAAATCGCCTGTAGCCTCAATAAGTCCAGCGTTCCTAGCACTAGATACCCCACCATTTTGTTTATAAATGTATTTAAATCTGCTGTCTTTTTCACAAAATGATTTACATATTTTACCACTTGAATCGGTTGAACCATCATCTATCAATAATACTTCAATATCTTTATATGATTGTTCTGAAATAGATGTAAGAGATTTATCCAAATATGATTCTTTATTATATATGGGTACTATTATACTTATCTTCAACCTTCTAACTTTCTCCTTCTCATTCTATCATTTATCTTTGAAATATCTAAATTAGCTCCTATTGCAAAAAACAAAAAATTCATACCAACAGAAATTAAAACATCCTCGTTCATAGACCACAAAGCAACTACTATTCCCGTTATAATTAATATATCCTGCCTATTTTTCCAAAATCTCCACATCATAAATACAAAAATTACCATTGATATTATCATCATTAAAAATCCCCAATCTTGTAATAATAATATCATTCCTGAATCTACTAAGAAATATGGTAATCCTGTATCAACTTTATAATCCAAATTACCACCCCAAAAGCTATATCCAAACTTCTCTAATGAGAAGGCAGCAAGGTTAATTCTTCCTGATACAAACTGATTGAATGCCATGATAAACATTTTTAGATTTCCATTTATTGCACTTGGAAACAGATTTCTTATAAAATACGTATCTGAATATGAATATACATAAGCTGAATATATCCAAACCAATACTAAATTCAATAGTAATGAAATTGGAAAAATACCTATCCAAAGTCGGCTATGTATTATTTTTTCTCCAACTTTTATGTTACTAAGTACATACAAAACAATTGCTAAAGAAATACAAATAATAAATGAACCACTCTTGCTAAGAAAGCTTCCTAATATATATAAGACACTTGCCATGCCTAACGCTTTATATATATTGTCTTTGTTATAATATAGCTCTAGCAAAACTAGCGTTCCCATATTCATTGCTACATAATTTATATGTGTGTACCCGCCAAATACTATAGCAAATAAAACTACAGGTCCTTTTACATATAAAATCCAACGCACAATTTTATAAAATTCAACATGCATTCCAACAAAAATTGACATAATCGATATAATTAATCTAGTGTCACTTCCAAGACTCATTCTATATACACTTAATAATATAAGAAAGACTAGTATTATAGATGATATTACTTTATTTTCAATATATTTAAAAATTTGAAGGCACCCAAAAATGACGCCTAAAAATAAAAGAATTCCTATTATAGCATTATTAAATTTCCATCCTCGTAAAGAATAATACGTTGTTATAAAAATGCAGTATAAAAAAGGCAAAACATCTTTAGTAGAAATTTTAACTTTGTACATATATAATACTATCTCCCGTATAAATTTTTCTTATGTCAATTTAGTACAATTTGCGATATATTTTCATCTAATTACTCAAATTCTTTAACTTACTTTTTATATTTGTAACATTGCCAGTTCCAATTAACCTAGCTAAACGTCTCTTAAACCGTTGTCTTCCACTAGTCCAACTTGCACTATAATGATGTATTGAAATTGTATCCTTACACAACAAATTTTTACCACCATACGGATCAAAATATTTAGAAGGATATATTGTAATCTCATCCCAATAATTAACATTATCTATATTCCAAGTTCCAATAGGGCAGGCTAATTCTAATTTCTTATTTACATCAAATTCAATATTGGAATATTTTTCTAACATTTTTTCGACAATATAACTATTCTTTTCAGCCCCAAAGCCTAAACCAGTTTGACATAATGATTGTGCCTGTTGTATCCCAATATAGCACTTGTTATCTAATAAATGATCCAACGATTTCAATAATTCTACGTCTGTATCAAGATAGATTCCACCATAATCAAAAACTATTTTCAACCTCGCATAATCCGAAACAAAAGCCCACGCTTTATTCTCATAAGCAACTCTGGCAAATGTATTATCTGATATATCAAAATTACTCTCGTTCCATTGCTTTATTTCATAATCCGGGCACATTTTTTCCCATGACTTAATACACTTCTTGACTTCATACGGTAATGGATTTCCACCAAACCAACAGTAATGAATAACTTTTGGTATCATAATTTCTCCAATCTTAAATATAACATTTCTGTTTTTATAATATAAATTTTAACTACTTCATCCAAAAAACATACTGCTACGAATTATTATCGCTAACTTTAACCGCTGGAACTCCTGCATATGTAACTCCAGCTTCTAAAATACTTTTTACGACAACTGCATTAGCTCCAATTGTTACATCATTTGCAATAGAAATAGCTCCTATAACTTTACATCCAGTTCCCAAAAACACATTGTTTCCAATCACAGGCGCATCCCCACCAGACGCACCAACTGTAACTCCCTCGTGAATTCTTAAGTTATTTCCTATCTTTGCTTTGTCATTAATTTCTATACAGCCATAATGTGCAATACTCAATCCCTTTCCACAAACATTTGGAGCAATTCCTATTCCTAACTTTACCCCTAGCTTGTGAAGCACTATCTTATACCATATACTTAATATTTTTTTTTGAGTATTCAGATAGTATTCATATTTTCTCAAATAAATTTCATATCTCCATATTTCATCAGTAAAAGGCCTAGGATATTTTCTATTCACTCCCAATTGCTTACGATCTGCTTCCATATATTCTTTTAAATCTTTTTTCGTCTTAATCATATAGTGCATTCTCCTCATATGTAACATCTTCAATAAACATTTTATATGTCAGCTTGTTAATATATGTATCCGCATTCACTTGATGACATAATTCTTCAAAATTTTTCCCGCCATTTTTTAAAAGCATATTTCTCAAATCATCCCTATGCTTATTATTATAAGGTATATTTGGCGGAGCAT
>OJQJ01001486.1_pt1 | contig 12018 bp, 9 predicted proteins | sample 1598671 | NCBI WGS metagenome assembly OJQJ01 (sample SAMN03922499, study PRJEB24848) | human gut metagenome | isolation source: stool sample | host: Homo sapiens | place: Germany | collected 2011-11 | reverse complement strand
ACCGCAACGGCGGCTACACCCGCATCATCAAGATCGGCGCTCGCCGCGGCGACGCAGCTGAGATGGCAGTTCTGGAGCTCGTCTGATCTGCTCTGACTGTTTGATACAGTGTTCAAAAGCCCTTTCCCAGCAATGGGAGAGGGCTTTTTTTTGCGTGGCATTTTCATTGCTTCTGAATGTTACCGGGAATATCAGGCCAAACCGCAAACATTTTAACAATTCCACTAAAAACTCAAACCTATTTTCTAGCAAAATGCCTCTTGATATGTTGTATGGGGGGGTAAACTTGAAGAGCAGACGGTGCCTTTTGGGGTGGGTGCCTGCAAAATAACAAACGAAAAGGGGAAGAGAACATGAGAAAAAAGAGTACGAGACTTCTCAGTGCAGCACTTGCGGTGTGCATGATGCTGTCGGTTCTGCCGGTGGGCGCGTTTGCGGCGGAGCCGGGGGCGGAAGAACAGGAAAATGGCGCGAGTGCGCAGGCGGATGCTGCTGTGCCGGAGGGGTATATTGCAATCAACGAGAAAAACTTTCCGGACGAAAATTTTAGAGACTATGTGGCGGAAGAATGGGATAAAAATCACGACAAGTATTTCAGCCCAAGTGAGATCGCGAACGCAAAGTGGATTTCTTGTGATAATAAAGAAATAAGTAACTTAAAGGGAATCGAGTTTTTTACGAACATCTGGCTCCTCGAGTGCTATTATAATAATCTGACAACGATAGATTTGAGCCACAACAAAAACCTGTCGTATATTAACTGTCATCATAACCAATTGAATGAGCTGGATGTAAGCGGGTTGCCGCTATTGGAAACATTCTACTGTGGGCACAATGCGTTACCGTCGATCGACGTGAGCAAAAATGAGAAGCTGGAAGATTTTGATTGTCAAGATAACCACCTGGATACATTGGATGTAAGTCAAAACAAGGAATTAGTGAAATTAAGCTGCGGAACCAACAATCTGACGGAATTGGATGTCAGGGAAAATAAAAAACTTAAAGAGCTCTCGTGTTATGAGAGTAAATTGAGCAATCTGGATCTGAGGAATCAGACAGAATTGGAAGTGTTAAAATGCTGGAAAAATCCACTGAGTGTATTGGATGTAAGTGCGAACACGAAGCTGAAGACGTTGTTTGTTTCTAATACAAATCTGACGTCGCTGGATGCAAAGAACCATACGGCTTTGGCGACGTTTGGTGGGAAGAACTGCAGCTATAATATTGCAGTTGAAGGTGATGGAAAGTTTGACCTTACCACTTTGCCGGGAAAATTTGACGCAAGCAAAGCAACTGCTACAGGTAACGGCACAATCAATGGAAATATCCTTACGGTTAATCCCAATTCCAAGACGTTTTACTACGATTATGATATCGGACAAAACCAAAAAATGAATGTCGTACTGAATGTGCATTGGCATAATTACCGGTGGGAACATGACGCTACCAAACACTGGAGGGTGTGCACTGCCGCAAACTGCCCGGGTCAGACGGATGAACAGAGGGGAAACCATAATTACACCGATGCAACAGATGCTAACTGCAACACCTGCGGCTATGTGCGCTCGATGTACACTGTGACCACAGTCAATGCCACAGCAAAACTTGGGGACGAAGTGCTGAATGCCCCTGTGGCCGCAGGCACTGAAGTGACTTTGACTGCCGGAGATGCTTCCGAAGGAAAGACATTTGCAGGCTGGAAGCTGTATGAAGTTGTAAATGATACTGAGAGTGAAATCACGGACGAAACAGAACTTGCCGAGCTGTTGAGGAATGGCATCGCCACCACCGCGACCCTGACCCTGACCATGCCCGCCTATGATGTTAAAGCGGAACCGTATTATAGCAATATTCCGTATAACATCACACCTGTAAACTGCACTGTGGATAAGACCGAAGCTGCTAAGGGCGATACTGTAACAGCAACGCGCAGGGAGCCGGAAGCCAACGAGCGCTTTATCGACTGGACGGTGAAGGTGAATGGTGTTAAGCAACCGGACGACTTCCTGACCCCGGACGCGATCGACCCCGCCAAAGTGAGATTTACCATGCCGGCTGAGAACGTGGAAATAAAGGCAAACTTTGCGAGCAACCCCACTCTGAACCCCACTCTGAGGGTCGGCGACCATGTGACGGCGACCATTGAAGGCAGCGATGCGTCCGTACCGAGCGACAGCACTGTGCCCGTGCCAAAGAATAAAATTGTGCACCTGACAGCCAATGTGCCGGATGGACAGCACTTCATCAGCTGGACGGTGCTGGTAGGCGGTGAGGAACAGAAAGCAGACACCTTCCTGACGACCCCGGACGAGAGCGACCCCACCAAGGTGACCTTTACCATGCCGGATGCTAATGTAGAGGTGACGGCAACCTTCGCGGAGGACCCCATTCCTGAACCCGACCCGGTTGGACCCAGCGATACCGGCAACATTCAGGGCGCGATCTCTGCTGTGGTGATCGGTGCTGCCGCAGGTGCTATTATCTATGAAGCCGGCACCGGCATCTACCGCGTCATCAATATGCCCGGCATCCCCATGCCCTCCAACCGCATCGAGCTGGCCGAGCTGCTGTGGGAGCACGCCGGGAAGCCTGAGCCTGTAAGCACCGCCCTCTACAGCGACATCGACGAGGGCGATACCGACGCACAAAAGGCCGCCCGCTGGGCAGTGGAGCAGGATCTGATGAAGGACGATGCGGACAACAATAAATTCCACCCGGCCTTCCCCGTCAGCAAGCTGCGCACCTGCCTGACCTGGAACGCCGCAAAAGAAAAAGGCTTGTTTGACAAGACCGAAGAATAAAAATCAGGACCCCGAAAGGGCTGCTGCACCAAATGTGGTGCGGCAGCCCCTTTTCTCGTTTTCGGGTGTTGGAATTGCGCCCGGCCCGTGGTATACTGACAATAGCATGTTTTCGGCCTTTGGCCGGACAAGTTTTCCACACAGAGGAGGCGCAGCGGTTGAAACATCCGAATCATTTTGGCCGGTGGTTGGCTTGCGTGCTGCTGTGCCTGCTTCTGGCAGGCTGCAGCATGCCCGGTGAACAGGTGCAGGTGGAAGAGCTTCTGCGTGCGCCCAAGCTTTCCGGCGATTACGGCGATGTGCAGACTGCCCTGAACGACTGGCTGGGGGAGAGCGCACAGCTCAAATATCCCATGCAGGGCGACCTGCTTTCGCCTTTCCTGCTGCAGGATCTGGACGGTGACGGCAGGCAGGATGCCGCCGTGCTTTACACCACCGCCCAAAGCTCCAACGTGTGCATTGCCATCCTGCAGAAGGATGATGCCGACATCTGGCATGTGCGCCAGAACGTAGAGGGCCTTGCAGACACGGTAGAGTCGGTGGGGCTGGCCCAGCTGCAGCCCGGCGATGCCACCCAACTGGTGGTGGGTTATACAGCGGCACAGGGCGACCATTATCTGGCTGTGTATTCCTACACCGACGGCGTGCTTTCCACGATCCTGGAGCAGCAGTACCAGCAGTATCTGGTGGAGGATATCACCGGCGGCGGCAATCAGGACCTGATCCTGATGTCTACGCTGGAGGACGGCGGCGTGCAGATCGAACTGCTGACCGTGGATAAAGAGGGCAGCTTCCAGCAGGTGGCTGTTATGGGCCTTTCCGCCAATCGGTTCGCCGGCTGCGCCTCGGTGGCGGCGGGTGTGGGTGCGGACGGCAGGCATTATCTGGTGCTGGATGGCTGGACCGGCATTTCCGGCAACAATCTGGCCAGCGTGCTGCTGCGTTTTGACGAGGACACGCAGCAGATGGTGCCTGCCGATCAGATCAGCACCGAAAAGCTTTACACCGCATCCCTGCGCAATGTGCCCAGTCTGGTCAGTCAGGATCTGGACGGCGACGGCATCGTGGAGATCCCCACCCAGCCGGACGAAGCGGGCCTGCTGAACATGAGCCAGAGCCGCCGCATGGATTTTATCGTGTGGATGGACTATACCAGCCCGCACCCGGAAAAAAGCTTCGGGCTGCTGGACGAAGAGACCAACTGCTATATCGAGCTGCCCATGGAGTGGGAGGGCAACCTCAAACTGACCGACAGCGAACAATATGATGGTGCAGTGGAGCTGCGCACGGTGGACGAAGACCAGCTGGTAATGACCCTGCGTCTGGTGCGCACCACCTCCAGCCTGAAGGGCTGGACCCGCCTTGGCATCGTGGCATCCCGCCAGATGCAGGCGAAGCTTGCCCCGGATGTGGAGATCCGTGATAAAAATTACCGCCTGTCCAAGGCGCTGTATCTGCTCAACTAAAGAACGGAGGAACAGTTCATGGTACGAGTGCTTGTCGTTGAAGATGAAGCCAACATCCGCGAGATGATCGCGCTGAACCTGCGCCTTGCGGGCATGGAGGCTGTGGAGGCCGAAAGCGCCGAGGCGGCTCTGCCGCTGCTGGAGAAGAAGCCGGGCTGCGATGCGGCCATTCTGGATGTGATGCTGCCGGGCATGAACGGCTTCTCCCTGTGCGAGACCATCCGCCGCACCGATCAGAAGATCGGCATTATCATCCTCAGCGCCAAGGGACAGGAGCAGGACAAGATCCGCGGCCTTTCTATTGGTGCCGATGACTATATGACCAAGCCTTTCAGCGTAAGCGAACTGCTGGCCCGTGTGAAAGCGCTGTGCCGCCGCGTCGGCCGTACTGCAGGCGGGGACGAAAAAGAAAAGGAAAACCCGCTGGGGATGCTCACCAGCGGCGAATTTGTGCTGGACGAGAACCGCCGCGTGCTGCTCAAGGCAGGCCAGCCGATTGAGCTGACGCAGGTGGAATTCCAGATCATGGAGCTGTTCTTCCGCAACCCCGGCATTGCGCTGGTGCGCGAGAAGATCTTGAAGGGTGTCTGGGGCGAGAACTATTTTGGTGACGTGAAGATCGTGGATGTGAACATCCGCCGTCTGCGCATGAAGGTGGAGGATGAACCCAGCCATCCTACCCATATCCTTACTGTGTGGGGCTACGGTTACAGATGGGAAGAATGAGAAGCGGGATCACCCGCCGGTGGCTGCGGGGCAACCTGCTCATCACCGTGCTGCTGGTGCTGCTGGCCGAAACCATGTTCCTGTACAACTACACACGCAGCTATTATAACAGCGTGCAGCAGACCATGTACCGGCGGTTCTCTTCGGTGTCCGGCCAGCTGAAAATGTACACCGGCGATACGGTGCAGAGCACGGCGGCTACCCGCAGCGTGGCCCTGCGCCGCATGGTGGAGCAGTTTGCCGATAAGGACAAATACGAGTTCATGCTGCTGGACAGCTATGGCGGGGTCATTGCGTCCTCCAGCGGCACAAATGCGGACGGCATTGTGACCGGCATCGACTTTGAGCAGGCGCAGGAGGCTTCTGACGGCCTTGGTGTGGCGGTCTACCGCACCCAGTCCGGCGAGCTGGTGATGGCAGCCTGTTATCTGGTGCCCTATGCCGCCGAGGATGTGGCGGCGATGCGTCTTGTCACCAGCCTGACCCTTGTGGGAGCGCAGATCAAGAACGCCCTCGCGGTAAGTGTTGTGATCGCGGCGGTGATCCTTGCTTTCACCGTGATGTCCGGCCTGTACTTCATTCGCAGCATCGTGGTGCCGCTGGGGCAGGTGGAGCGCACCGCAGCCAGCATCGCCCGGGGTGAGCTGGATGTGCGCCTGCCGGTCACCGGCAACGAACACGACGAGGTGGACCGCCTGCGCGGCACCATCAACCAGATGGCCGAAGGGCTGGAAGAGACCGAGAAGATGAAGAACGAGTTCATCAGTTCCGTCTCTCACGAGCTGCGCACGCCGCTCACCTCCATCCGGGGCTGGGTGGAGACCCTGCGCACACTGGACGACCCGGCAGACGAGAACTACCGCAAGGGCCTTGAGATCATCAACAATGAGACGGGCCGCCTGTACAACATGGTGGAAGAGCTGCTGGATTTCAGCCGTCTGCAGAACGGCCGCATCCGTATGGACTGCCGCCCGCTGGACCTTGTGGCAGAGCTGACCGATGCGGTGCTGTTCTGTGAAGCACGCATCCAGCGCGAGGGCCTTGTGCTCAGCTACACCGAGCCGGAGGAGATGATCCCGGTCTATGCCGACCCGGACCGTCTGCGGCAGGTGTTCATCAACATCATGGACAACGCCATCAAGTACTCGGCCCCCGGCGGGCGCATCACGGTCAAGCTGTGGGCGGGCGAATACAAGGCTTTTGCGGAGATCATCGATCAGGGCCGCGGCATCCCGCCGGAAGACCTTGAAAACGTCAAGACCAAGTTCTACAAGGGCAGCAATTCGGTGCGGGGCAGCGGCATCGGCCTTGCGCTGGTGGATTCCATCATGACTGCACTGGACGGCACCATGGACATCAAGAGCACGCTGGGCCGCGGCACAGTGGTCACACTGGGCTTGCCGCTGTACCATAAGGCGTGAAGATTTTGTCACAATTCTGTGGTAAAATAACCGGGAAAAATATGATCCGATAGGAGAACCCAATGAATCAACCTAAAAAGGAACGTTTCAAGACCAGCGTCGGCGGGCAGGCGCTGATGGAAGGCATCATGATGCGCGGCCCGAAGCTCATCTGCTGCGCCGTGCGCAAGCCGGACGGCACCATTGAGACCAAGATCGACCCTGTGAAGAACCACGGCATCTGGACAAAGATCCCGCTGGTGCGCGGTGCCATCTCCATGATCGAAAGCCTGATCGTGGGCTACCGCTACATGATGTACTCGGCTCAGGTGAGCATGGGTGACGACTACGACCCCGAAGAGGAAGAGACTGCCTTTGAAAAATGGGTGGGCGACCACTTGGGCAAAAAGGCAGAGGACGCACTGCTGGCCTGTGCCGCCGTACTGGGCGGCCTGCTGGCGATTTTGCTGTTCACCGTGCTGCCCACCCTCATCGTGGGCGGCGTGAACCACTTTGTAACATTGGGCCGCTGGGCCAAGGTGGTGCTGGAAGCGGTGCTGAAAGTTGGCATCTTCCTCACCTATATGGTGGCCATCTCCAAGATGAAGGAGATCCACCGCGTGTTTGAGTACCACGGTGCCGAGCACAAGACCATTGCCTGCTATGAGGCCGGTGATGAGCTGACCGTGGAGAATGTGCGCAAATACACTCGGTTCCATCCGCGATGCGGCACCAGCTTCCTCATTCTGGTGGTCATCGTCAGCGTGTTCCTCTACAGCGTGCTGCCGTGGGGCAGCATCGGCCTGCGGGTGCTGTTCAAGCTGCTGCTTCTGCCGCTGGTCATGGGCATCAGCTATGAGCTGCTCAAGTGGTGCGGCCGGTCCGATAACATTGCCACCCGCATCATCCGCCAGCCCGGTATCTGGGTGCAGCACCTGACCGTGTTTGAACCGGACGACAGCATGATCGAGGTGGCCATTACCGCTGTGACCCCTGTGCTGCCCGAGGACCCGGAGGATGGCAGATGGTAATTGCTGGTTTGACCCCGCGCGAAGCGGTGCGGGCCGTGGAAGCCCGGCTTTCCGCTGCAGGGTGTCCGGATGCCGATTACGATGCACGGGAGCTGTTCCGCGTGGCAGCCGGGCGGGATGCCCGCCTTTCCGACCGGGTGCTGACCACGGAGGAAGCGGAAAAGCTGGAAGCCCTCTGCACGCGCCGTGAGCAGCGGGAACCGCTGCAATACCTGTGCGGGATCTGGAGCTTTCTGGATTTTGACCTTGCCGTTGGCCCCGGTGTGCTCTGCCCCCGGGCAGACACTGAGGTGGTAGCGGAAGCGGCTGCCAATACCCTGACGGGCATTGCAGCGCCCCGGGTGCTGGATCTCTGCGCGGGGACCGGCTGTCTGGGGCTGGGCGTCAAGCGCTTCTGCCCGGCGGCGCAGGTGACCTGCGTGGAAAAAAGCCCGGAAGCCTTTGTTTATCTGGAAAAGAACTGCCGCTGCGCCCTGAAAGGGCAGGGAGGGCAGACGGAGGACTTGCTGGAGCCTACCGCGTTTGAGCAGGCAGATGCCCCGGCCTTTGACTGGGGGCCGGCGCTGAACGCTCTGCGCGCAAAGGCAAAGCCAGCCTATGCGGTGCAGCCGGTGGAGGGCGACCTGTTCACCTACTGGCAGGGCCTGCCGGAAGGGCAGCTTGATCTGATCGTATCCAACCCGCCCTACCTCACCGCCGAGGAGATGCGGCATCTGCAGCCGGAGGTGGCACAGGAACCGGCCATGGCGCTGGAAGCAGGAAAGGACGGCCTTGTGTTTTACCGTGCCCTTGCAGAGCATTACCAGAATGCACTGCGGCCCGGCGGCGCGCTGGTGCTGGAGATCGGCTGGCAGCAGCGGCAGGCTGTGGCGGCACTGCTGGCTGCAAACGGCTGGGCAGACATTGAGTGCCGCAAGGATTTTGGCGGCAATGACCGGTGCATGATCGCCCACAGACCCGAAAAATAAAAGTGAAAATAGAAACAACTTCTTGTTGTAATATTTTGATTTTGTGGTATACTATACTGGAAAGTATACGGACAGCCCGCGCACGGCGGGCAGCAGGAAGAAAAGGAGCAGCACGCTATGGCAAAAAATCAGAACAACAACACCGTTGCCCCGGCGACCAAAAAGACCGAGCCGGAGGCCAAAAAGGATGCGCTGGCCACTGCGCTGGCCCAGATCGAAAAGCAGTTCGGCAAGGGTGCCGTGATGAAGCTGGGTGATAACGCCTCCATGCAGGTGGATGCCATTTCCACCGGCAGTCTGGGTCTGGATCTGGCTCTGGGCGTGGGCGGTGTGCCCCGCGGCCGCATCATTGAGGTGTACGGCCCGGAATCCAGTGGTAAGACCACGCTGGCTCTGCACATTCTGGCCGAAGCCCAGAAGCAGGGCGGCGAAGTGGCCTTCATTGACGTGGAGCACGCACTGGACCCCACCTATGCCGAAGCGCTGGGCGTGGATATCAACAATCTGCTGGTCAGCCAGCCGGACACCGGCGAGCAGGCCATGGAGATCTGCGAAGCACTGGTGCGCTCCGGTGCCATCGATGCCATCGTGGTGGACTCGGTTGCCGCCATGGTGCCGAGGGCTGAGATCGAGGGCGAAATGGGCGACAGCCATGTGGGCCTGCAGGCCCGCCTGATGAGTCAGGCCATGCGCAAGCTGACTTCGGTCATCGGCAAGACCAACACGGTCTGCGTCTTCATCAACCAGCTGCGTGAAAAAGTGGGCGTGATGTACGGCAACCCGGAGGTCACCACCGGCGGCCGCGCCCTGAAATATTACGCCTCGGTGCGCATCGACATCCGCCGCGTGGAGGGCCTGAAGGACTCTTCCGGCCAGTTCATCGGCAACCACACCCGCGCCAAGATCGTCAAGAACAAGGTGGCCCCTCCGTTCCGTGAGGCAGAGTTCGATATCATGTTCGGCGAGGGCATTTCCAAGATGAGCGAACTCATTGATGTGGGCGTGAAGCTGGGCATCGTGCAGAAGAGCGGCGCATGGTTCAACTATGGCGATATCCGTCTGGGTCAGGGCCGTGACAACGCAAAGCAGTTCCTGAAGGACAATCCCGAGATCGCAAACGACATCGAGGGCCAGATCCGCGCCAATGCCGACAAGCTGTACGCATCCCGCCGCCCGGCAGGCAAGGGCGCTGCGGCCAAGGCCGAAGAACCCGCCAAGGCTGCAGATGCCAAGGAGCCGGTGGTCAAGGCTCCTGCCCGCAGCAGCGAGAGCGAACTGGATATTATGGTGGAGGACTAAATGTCCTTTTATAAACGCCGCCGCCCGAAGCCGGAAGAAGAAAAGTGCGCCGATCCGGCCAAGGCCCGCGCCCGCGCACTGGATGCGCTGGCCTCGCGCGAGATGTCCTCGGCACAGCTGTATGAACGGCTGTGCTATGGCTTTACCGAGCAGGCTGCAGCGGCTGCTGTGGCTGAGATGGTGGAGCTGGATTACGTAAACGATGACCGCTATGCCGAAGCCCGGGCACACAGCCTGCTTGCCGCCCGCAAGAGCCGCCGTGCGGCGGCCCAGAACCTGCGGCAGAAGGGCCTTTCCGGCGCGCAGATCGAGCAGGCGCTGGAAAACGTCTATGCCCCGGACGCAGACGGCGAAAGCCCGGAGCTGGAAGCTGCCGCCGCTCTGGTGCGCAGCCGCTACATGAAAAAGCTGGCCGATGGCCGCCGCGACCTTGTGGTGGCCGCCCTGCAGCGCCGCGGCTTTGCGTATTCGGTCATAAAAGAAGCGATAAAAAGAGCGGAAGAAGAATAAAAAGCACCCCTCAAAAGAGAAAGAGAGTATCATCCCTTATGAAAATTGCGTGTATTTCCCTTGGCTGCCCGAAGAATCAGGTCGATCTGGATGTGATGGTGCACATCCTGCTGTCTGCCGGGCACGAGACCGTGGCCGATCTGGCCGAAGCAGATGTCATCCTTGTGAACACCTGCGGCTTTATCGAGAGCGCCAAGACCGAAGCCATTGAAAACATTCTGGAAGCCTGCGCTTATAAGCAGCAGAACCCGAACCTGAAGGTCATCGTTACCGGCTGCCTTGCCGAGCGCTACCGCAGCCAGATCGAGGAAGAGATCCCCGAGGTGGACGCGGTGGTGGGCTGTGCCTCCAACAAGGCCATCGACACCATCGTGGCCCGCCTGTTCCATGGTGAGGACCATCTGGAAAGCTACGGTGCCAAAAAGGACTTTCCGCTGGGCGGCAAGCGTGTCATCGGCACGCCTGCCCACTATGCGTACTTAAAGATCGCTGAAGGCTGCAACAACCGCTGCCACTACTGCGCCATCCCCGGCATCCGCGGCCCGCTGCACAGCCGCGATATGGCCGACTGCGTGGCCGAAGCCCGCTGGCTGGCCGGTGAGGGCGTGAAAGAGCTGATCGTGGTCGCACAGGACCCCACCGCTTACGGCGAGGACTGGGGCAAGCCCGGCAGCATCTGCGAGCTGCTGGATAAGCTGAACAAGGTGCCGGGCCTCGAGTGGATCCGCATTATGTACGCTTACCCGGAGCGCATCACGGATGAGTTCATTGCCGCCATGAAGCGCAATGAAAAGGTGGTGCCCTACCTCGATCTGCCCATCCAGCACTGCAATGACACCATCCTCAAGAATATGAACCGCCGCTCCAACCGCGCCGAGCTGCTGGAGGTGATCGGCAAGCTGCGCCGCGAGATCCCCGGCATCACCCTGCGCACCACCCTGATCGCGGGCTTCCCCGGCGAGACCGAGGAGCAGTTCGAGGATCTGTGCAACTTCGTCAAGGAGGTGCAGTTCGACCGTCTGGGCTGCTTTGCCTACTCTGCCGAGGAAAACACCGTGGCAGCACGGATGGACGGCCAGATCGAGCAGGAGGTCAAGGACAAGCGCGCCGAGCTGGTAATGCAGATCCAGACCGGCATCATGGCGCAGAAGCAGGCCGAAAAGGTAGGCCAGACCGTGCACGTTCTGTGTGACGGCATCGACGAGGAAAACGGCCTGTACCTCTGCCGCACCACCGGCGATGCGCCGGAGGTGGACGGCTGCGTCTGCGTTTCCAGCGAGGAACCGCTGTACCCCGGCCAGTTCTATGATGTGCTGGTAGAGGACAGCGACCTTTACGATCTGTATGGTACAGTCGTAAAATAACGAATTGGAGGATAAAACCTATGAATCTGCCCAATAAACTTACCCTGACCCGCATTATTCTGGTGCCGGTGTTCATGATTTTTGTGTCCCTGACCGGTCTGGACGGCATCGTAGACGGCACTTTTAACCCCACCTTCTACCTGCTGGCCGGTATCGTGTTCGCTGCTGCCAGCTTTACCGACTATCTGGACGGCCATCTGGCACGCAAGTGGCACATGGTCACGGATTTCGGCAAGTTTGCCGACCCGCTGGCCGACAAGCTGCTGACCACCGTGGCCTTCATCTACATGATGCGGGACGGCGTGTGCAGCCCGGTGGTGCTGTGCATCATTCTGGCCCGCGAATTTGCCGTGTCCGGCCTGCGAATGGTGGCCGCCGGCGCCAAGGACGGCAAGGTGATTGCCGCCAACATGTGGGGCAAGGTGAAGACCGTGCTGCAGATGCTGAGCATCA
>OJQJ01001484.1_pt1 | contig 12033 bp, 8 predicted proteins | sample 1598671 | NCBI WGS metagenome assembly OJQJ01 (sample SAMN03922499, study PRJEB24848) | human gut metagenome | isolation source: stool sample | host: Homo sapiens | place: Germany | collected 2011-11 | reverse complement strand
GCTGTACGCGATGGTGCTCCATACCGAGGGAACGTTTTGCTGCCTCGCGGACGGTTGCGAATGCTTCCGGGAGAATGGAATCCAGGGATTCGCCTCCGTTGTAGCGGTCTTTATATTCCTTTGTCTTGGCACGCAGCTCTTCATCGGTCAGCGCCTGCATGGTCGGGCGGAGAGCTTCGATTTTGTCTACGATTGGATAGATTCGTTTCAGCTCGCGCTCACTGTGCGTACCAAAAAGTTTTTCTGTGAATTTCATAGAATGTTTGCTCCTGCTTTCTCTATTAATTGCCATATTAACATATGGTATTATTCTACCACTTCTGGCACAAGATAACAATGAATTTTTCGTAAACATTTGGTGCCGTTCCCCGGTTTTCCGCTGTTTTTACGGCTTTTCCCGGACTTTCCGGCCCTTTCCGCGAAAAAGTCACCCTGTTTCACAGCTTTTCTAAGCTGGAAACAGGGTGACTGTTCATTCTTTATTTACTTTTCAGCACTCCGGCTCGATCAGACCAAATGTACCGTTCTTTCTCTTGTACACGACATTAACTTCTTCTGTCTCTGAGTTGAAGAATACATAGAAATTATGACCTAATAATTCCATCTGGACACATGCCTCTTCAGGATCCATTGGTTTGATACCAAATCTCTTAGTTCTTATAATCTTAACCTCATCTGTTGGCTCATATTCATTCTCTACATATTCCTTGGCAAATGCGGCTTCATTATGATGCTTATCTACAATCTTGTTCTTATACTTCTTTAACTGTCTCTCAATTACTTCCTCAACAAGATCTATAGACACATACATATCACTGCTTACCTGTTCACTTCTTATAATGTTACCTTTAACAGGTATTGTAACTTCTATCTTCTGCCTTTCTTTCTCAACACTTAATGTTACATTGACTTCTGTCTCTGGTGCAAAAAATCTATCCAGCTTACCTAACTTTTCCTCCACTGCTGATCTTAAACCATCTGTTACATCAATATTTCTTCCTGTAATAATAAAACGCATGATGTCCAACTCCTTCTATCACTTTATTATCGTGTTGCCTGATCAAGGAATGTTGCCAATTCAATTGTGCTTCATTGTGCTTCACGACTTTTGATAATGTTATTATAACACAATTTCACATTTAGACAAGTAAGTTCACACAATTTACAGATATTTTATTAATTTAGTAGTCAAAGAGCCGTGAACCCCCTGTAATACTGGCATTTCAAATGTCAAGCACTAATACTGGTATTTTTTTAACAATTTTAAATTTTGTATAATTGAACAAAACATTTATTCTATTATCCACGATATAATCCACAGTGTTTATCCCCATATCAAATTGTGGATAATGTGGATAACTCGGTGTATAACTATTTTTCTAAGCAATTCCACACTTTTTATCTGTGGATAACTTCTTGATTATCTGTCAATTTGTGTCGAATAACTTTCTGAGTTTTTTGTAAGCATTTACAAATTTAGTAAGTATGCACAAATCATTAAATGTCAAGCTTGCCCAATGTATTTTTTTGATATAGAATGATAAATATAGTATATGCTCACATTTGCATTATTATGTTTAAATATCAGATTATTCTGACACAATAAGTGCTGATGTGTGCAAAAATCATTCATAGAAATGAGGATTTATTATGGAAACTAATGTATCCACTGTCATAGTGGTAACCGGTGCTTCACGCGGAATTGGCAAAGCTATTGCTTTAAGCCTAGCAGCACCTGATACAGCACTTATTATCAATTGTTCCAAAAGTGCTGGCAGGCTTGAACTTGTCAAAGAAGAAATTATTAAAAAGGGAGCATTGTGTGAAACCTTTGTCGGGGACGTCAGCAATTATTCAACAGTTAATGAAATGTTTGACCTTGCCATAAGCATTTATGGAAAAGTAAATGTTCTTATTAATAATGCAGGAATTGCATCTATAGGGCTATTTCAGGATATGACACCTGATATGTGGAATAATATAATGTCTGTCAATCTAAATTCTGTATACAACTGCTGCCATTTTGCAGTGCAGGATATGTTAAGACGTCATTGTGGAAAAATCATCAACATATCATCAGTGTGGGGCTTGTATGGTGCAAGCTGTGAAGTCGCCTACTCTGCTACCAAGGGGGCAATCAATTCTTTTACCAAAGCTTTAGCTAAAGAACTTGCGCCAAGTAACATACAGGTTAATGCAATAGCCTGTGGAGCTATAGACACTGAGATGAATGGACATTTAAGCCCTGAGGAGCTTCAAGAATTAGCAGAAGAAATTCCTTGTGGAACACTTGGCTCACCTTATGGGGTTGCCAATCTTGTAAAGCTTATATTAAACTCCGACAACTACCTTACCGGACAGATAATACAATATGATGGAGGCTGGATATAACCCCAGTCTCCATCACTAATTTCAGAACATTTTCTTGTCAACCTGTATTACTGCTCTCCAGTTCTCGTGCTTATTGCGGAGTGCATCTTTTATCCTGCCAACTATCTCATCATCTTTCATATTAAATCCAAATGGAACTAACACATCAAATATAAGATTAGTTATATGTGGTCCTTTTATTGTTCTGAAATCATGCATGCTTATATCCGGTGATATATCATCAATTATCTCCTGAACAACCGCTTTCTGTTCATTAATAACCTCATCATCTGTTATTACAGGATCCATATGTATGCTTATAAAACAACCCATTCGTTTTTCTATGCGGCGTTCTGCCATATCCACACAGTCGTGTGCCACAAGAATATCCATATCTGCCGGAACTTCTGCGTGTACTGATACGAATACTCTTCCCGGTCCATAATTATGAACGATTAAATCGTGGACACCTATGATATGTTCGTCCTCTAATATTAATCTTTCCAGCTCCTTTACAAATTCCTTTGATGGCGGCTGGCCAAGAAGTGGCGAAAGCGTTTCTTTAGCTGCTTTAAATCCTGCTATTATTACAAATAATGCGACAAACGCTCCTGCATAGCCATCGATATCTACATTGGAAAACTGTGTAATAAGCACGCCTAACAATACAACGGTAGTGCTTATGCAATCTGATAAGCTGTCTGTTGCTGTGGCTTTCATTGCCGCAGAATCTACTTTATCTCCAAGCCGTTTGTTAAATTTAGCCATCCACATTTTTAAAAGAATAGAAAAAATCAGTATTATAATTGAAATAAAGCTGAATTCCAGAGGCTGTGGATTGAATATTTTCTCAACTGAGCTTCTTAACAGCTCAACACCCATTACAATAATGAGCATTGATACAATAAAGCCTGATATATACTCTATTCTTCCGTGCCCATATGGATGTTCCGAGTCCGCCGGCTTGGATGCAAGCTTAAAGCCCGCAAGTGTTACTATTGATGAACCTGCATCTGATAAGTTATTAATTGCATCTGCCATAATTGACAATGATGATGTAAGAAATCCAGCCGTAAGCTTTGTAAGAAACAGTACAATATTACATATAATTCCAACAATTCCTGCAAATATTCCATACTCCAGCCTTACTTTGGGATTTTTCGTATCTTTATAATTCTTAACAAATATTCTGCATAATACGTTAATCAACTCTGTTCCCCCTTTTTTATAAATCCACATAATAACTTAAATAACAATTTAAACAATAATAATCCGTATACTATTACATTTTCTTAATATTACTATCCTTCCTGTGAATTTATACTACATTCTATACCTCAATAATTCCTTACATTATATATGATTTGAATACATTTTTGAAGTTAAATTTTGAAAAATTATATTATCATATAGACAGCTGATACATTTTTGACACTCTCATATTTGTATTGTAATATATATTATATTAAGCTTATTAATGAACGAACACTTGTAAAATAATTAACCAACGGAGGATTTAATTATGCAGACTAAATTTAATTATGTTAAACCAAGCGAATGTAATATCGACTACCACAATCTTATTAATTATGCAAAACGTCTTGAAAATCAGGATATTCCTATGCACAGCCTTATAATTATGCGTGGAAACAATATATGTATGGAAAGCTATTACAAGCCTTACGACAACAATTCACTTCACCGTATGTTTTCTATGACAAAGTCTTTAGTATCTTTGGGCATTGGCTGTCTGTATGGCGAACACAAGTTATCATTAGATGACCATATTGTTGATTATTTTAAAGATAAACTTCCCCAAAATGGAGCTTATGATTATATGAAAATGCTTACTATAAGGGATATGCTTACTATGAGAACGTGCCACGACAGCACCACTTATAAAACTGCTGGCATAACCGACTGGGTGGGCTCATTCTTTACAGTCAAGCCTGTTCACGCACCTGGCACACAATTCTCTTATGACACTTCATCAACTCACGTTCTTGGTGCTCTTATCGAAAGACTATCTGGAATGAGACTTATTGACTATCTTAAAGAAAAGTTCCTTAATGAACTGGGATTTTCTGAAGATACATTTATTCTTCCTGACCCTTGTGGAATTCCTATGGGCGGTTCTGGAATATGTGCAAGACCTGTTGATATGCTTAAAATAATCTATCTTATATCTAAAGATGGTGTATACAACGACAAGCAGCTTATTCCAGCAGATTACATCAAAGCCGCAAGAATGAAGCAGAGCGATCCTTATGGAAAGAGCGGTACCTTGGAGGAAATGCAGGGTTATGGTTATCAGATATGGATCACACGCAACGGCGGATATGCCCTCTATGGTATGGCGGGACAGCTTGCGCTTTATGTTCCTGATAAGGACATCTATATGGTAACAACCGCTGATACCCTTGGACGTCAAGGCGGCGTACAGTGCATATATGATGCCTTCTGGGAAGAAATCTATAATAAAATCGATGACGAAACATCTGTTAATAACGAAACTGATGCACAGCTTGCAGAATACAATACCTTTATTAACAGCCGTGAATTGTTCTGCCTTAAGGACAGCACTGCTTCCTCATATGAGAATTTAATCAATAATGTTACATATGTATGTGATGAAAATGTATGCAAAATGACCGCTGTAAAAGTTACAATTCATAATGCAGACAATGCCTGCACGGACACTAATAACACTACCAGAAAATGGGGAACAATAACCTATACTAACGAAACAGGCACACATAGCATTGACTTTGGATTTGGTTATAACATCGTATCTGAATTTCCTATATACAATTTCAGATGTGCTGCTTCTGCTGTTTGGAAATGTGACAATAACCTTCTTATTAAAATACAGATTATAGACTCTGCAATTGGCAACCTCTATATATCTTTATCTTATAAGGATAATTATGCTTCTGTATTCTTAAAAAAATATGAAGAAACATTTTTCAATGAATTCAATGGTGTGTTTGGTGCAATTAGCAGCTTACAGCAAACTGATTGAATATTATTACAATAACATAACTAACGAATCATATAATAAAATGACATAGCGGCAGTGATTTATTAGTTCACTGCTTCTATGTCATTCTTATTACAATCTTTAATTATTATAATACCAGTGGCGGTATTTCTTTTTAACTATCACATCATATTATAATGATAATACTCACGCCTTACCGCAATCGTGATAATCACATTTTATTAATAATTTACTATATCAAGAATTGTGGCAATTCTCTGTGTATAACTGTGCCTTTGTTTAACTATGTTATAGCCGTTAAGTGCAATCTGTCTGCACTCATCTTCGTGTGCCAGATAATATTCAGCTTTACGGCAACAGTCATTAATGTCCTCATAATACACAATATCTTTCCCATTTTCAAAATAATCCGGGAGTTCCACCTGAAAATTCGTAAGCAGAAAGCCTCCTGCTCCTAATATATCCCACACTCTTAATGGTATGCCCGTCCTTATATTTCTTATTGTCATATTAAGATTAATTCTCGAATTATTAAATACAAGCGGCATATGTGTCATATAAGCTACTGCACCCCTGTAGTCAACTCCTTCCAGCTTACTATCAATCGTGTCTGTATACACGGCAGTATTATGACCCCTTAACGTCTTTGACAACCTGTTAAGCGTACTTACACGTTCTATATTAGCAAGCTTAAAGCCCAGAAATGTAGACTCAAACACAAGCCGTATATCAGAAAATGCCCTGTCCCCCTGCCTGAAATCTATTATCTCCGACAATTCCTTTAATATATCTACTGTCAGCAAATCGTCTATTATGTTATCCCCATATATATTAAGCTGTGCAAGCATTGCCGCATCAAAATACCCCTTCATATATGGCGGCAGTTTATCTTTAATATCATCATAAGAATTCTTATGGTACATACTTCCAACGAATGAAACATCAGCTGCAAACCTCTGCCGGTCTTCTTTGCTCTGCTGACCAATCAGCTTATCAAGCCTTTCTGTATTAACAGCAAGCGGAAGATAGTATACATTTCGGACACCCATCTGCTTTAATTCATAATAAAAGAACTTATCAAATATAAATATATAATTACACGAATTAAATACAGACTGGTGATAAAGAGATATAAGTGGACTGTCTACTGTCCATGCAATATACTTCTTTCCAAGCTTTTCACATACATCTGATATATGCGGAAAGTAGTTAAGAGAAAATACTATATCATATTCTGAAATCACATCTGATATCTCTTTCATATCGTGTTCTTTATAGCCTGTGATACTGTTACTGTTGACAGGCTTTTCTTCATACATATCAACGGTATATCCGAAATATTCAAACGCTTCGGCTACATCGCTTTGATTGTATACTTTCCATTTGTACATTAGGATTTTCAAATTGGGGGTCACCTGCTTTTCTTTTAATTTGTGGGAGTACTTTACAAAACTTTTGTGGTGGCGGTGGTGGACGGACGTTGTGCGGCATTAATATATTACCGCTGGGCACGCTCCCGCTACTTGAAGCCGCAGCGGACACTAAGCGGCTAAAGGACAGCCGCTAAGTGCCGGCGGCTTCAACAGTACCCAGATATAAGGAACGAAAAAAATCAAGGGAGGGTGGCTGGGGTGAGGAGATGGTCCTTTAAACATATTGTGATATTTCTTAGGCTTTCCCTCTACGTCCAACAGCACTCGTACAAGGATGTACGAGTGAGCGAATACGAAACACGGATGTTTCGTCTGAGCGGCTGTGTCCCTATCAACAACCTTCACGGAAAGTCTTAGAAATATCCAATCTGTTTACCTGACCATCACCTTATCCCAGCAGCCCTCCCTTTTTTCGAGCCTTATATAGTCCGACTAACCAAAAGCTGCCCCCTCTCGCATTACTCTCGTGTAGCCCTGTCAAGCACCTGAAAATAATCCTCAAAGGTCTTCGCACAACACTCATAATCATCAATTATAATGCCATCCACTCTGAGCCCGATAAGTGCAAATGCCATAGCCATTCTATGATCGGAGTATGTCTTTACAACGCCTGGTTTAATATGTCCTGGAAGAATTTCTATTCTGTCTCTTCCCTTCTTAATATCTATGCAGAGGCTGTTAAGTTCATTAGCAATAGCCTCTATTCTATCTGACTCCTGAAGTCTTATATGTTCAATATTTCTTATAATTGTTGGTGTCTTTGCAAATGGAGCAATTGCCGCAAGTGTCATTGTCTGGTCTGAGAAGTCATTCATATCTACGTCTACGCCATTGTATTCACCATTAGCAGGACCTGTAACACTTATTCCTTCATGCTCTTCCTCAACTTTACAGCCTAACTGCTTTAACACCTCAAGGAACTTCATATCTCCCTGCATTGAAGTATATCTTACATTCTTAACAAGGGCATAACCACCTGTAAGTGCTGCTGCCGCATAGAAATAGCAGGCTGCTGACACATCAGGTTCAATCTGATATGTACCTGCAACATAATTGTCATCAGCAGGTATCTGATATACAGCCCCTTCGTGTACAACCTCACAGCCGAACTGCTTCATCATATTAGATGTTATTCTTATATATGAGCCATCTGTCTTCTTGCTTGTAATATTAATCTTAAGACCACTGTCAAGCATTGGTGCTGTCATCATAAGTGCACTTAAGAACTGTGTACTCTCACTTATGTCAATTGATACCTCTGCCTTAGGCTTATTACCGCCAAAAGCTGCACCTGTTACCTTTACTGGAAGATGTCCGTTTTTTTCAAGGAACTCAAAATGTGCTCCCATATCTTCAAGTGCATTAAATAAAGGAAGCATTGGTCTTTTCTTCATCTGCTCAGAACTTTCTATTGTATACTGTCCATCAGAAAAAGCTAACATTGCCGTAAGAAATCTTGCTGCTGTTCCTGCACTGCCTACATTGATAACGCCCTCTTTCTTAGGAATATTGCCACCATGTCCTTCTATGATTGCATATTTGTCAACTTCATTTACCTGTATAACATAACCTAATGCTATAAGACTTGAAAGAAAATGTCTTGAATCATCGCTGAATAACACTCCATTAAGTCTGCACTCTCCATCTGATAACGCTGCCATAAGAAGTGCTCTGTTCGTAATACTCTTAGAACCCGGCACTTCAACAACACAGTTAATTGGCTTATTTAACTTTCTTACCTTATATTGTGACATTTTGATTAATACCTCTTTAATTGCTAATTATTATTTGCGTTCTTCCATCTTAGGATAATCCCTATGCCAGCCTACATACTTATAAGCAGGACGAATAATCTTTCCTGCATTGACAAGCTCTTCAAGACGATGAGCACACCAGCCTGAAATACGAGCTGTTGCGAACATAGGAGTAAACATTTCTTCTGGAATACCAAGCATTGAATATACAAATCCACTGTAGAAATCGACATTGGCACATACCGGCTTGAACATTTTTCTTTTGTTCATAATAAGCTGTCCTGCTTCTTTTTCTACTGTCTCATAAAGAGCATACTCCTTCTCCATTCCCTTTTCAACAGAAAGATTTTTCGCAAAGCTCTTAAGTATAACTTCTCTTGGGTCAGAATTAGTGTATACAGCATGACCCATACCATATATAAGACCTGCACCATCAAATGCTTGTTTATCAAGAATTTTATTAAGATATGCACAGATTTCTTCTTTATTATCCCAATCCTTGCAGTTAGCTTTTATATCAGCGAACATTTCCTGAACCTTAAGGTTAGCACCACCATGCTTAGGACCTTTAAGGGAAGCGATTGAAGCTGCCATAGCTGAGTATGTATCAGTTCCTGATGATGTTACAACGTGGTTAGTAAATGTTGAGTTATTACCACCACCATGCTCTGCGTGGAGTACAAGACAGATATCAAGAACCTTAGCTTCAAGCTCTGTGAACTGTCCATCATCTCTTAACATATAAAGAATATTCTCTGCCGTTGAATATCCCTTCCTAGGATTCTTAATCATAAGCGTTCCGTCTAATTTAAAATGTCTGTATGACTGATACGCATATACTGTAAGCAAAGGCATCTTAGCTATAAGCTGTAACGACTGCCTTAATACATTAGGAATTGATATGTCATCCGGATTTTCATCATATGAATAAAGGCTTAAGATACTTTTCATAAGTGAATTCATAAGATTAGTACTTGTTGCCTTCATAATTACATCTCTGATAAATGCACCTGAAAGTTCCTGTAAATCAGCAAGTATTCTAAGGAAACTGTCAAGCTGTTTCTCTGTAGGAAGATTACCAAATAAAAGAAGGTAAGTTGCTTCTTCAAAACGGAATCTATCTCTTGTAGAGCCTTTAATAATATCCTGGACATTATATCCCTGAAAATATAACTGTCCATCGACAGGTATCTTTCTACCATGAACATTCTCATTACCACATACATCAGAAATTTCTGTAAGTCCTGTAAGAACACCATTACCATTGCTATCACGAAGACCCCTCTTAACATCATATTCGATATATAAATTCTGGTCAATGGAGCCTGATCTTGTACACTCTTTAACGAGTTCTTCAAATTCACTTTTATCAACCGTTGTTAGTTCCATCATTTCCTGATTGTTCATTGTAATCCTCTTTTCTGCGCAATCTTTAGTACCTGCCTGATAAATGCCTGATGCGCTAGACATATACCTGCCAGAATATGAATAATTATACATATTCATACGTCATATTATGCGATAACTAATCATATTTTGTCAATTAGTACACTTATTATTTTTAAGGTGTTATTACATTTTCAAAAGATTATTAACTCAATCAAAGCTTTTACTTATTATTATTAATGAAATCTTACATTCATATCCACGAATTGATCTCCGAAGAAATCCCTGTATACAGTATCTGTTATCTCATCCATATAGTCATCTTCTACTTCATCGCCTGCATACAATATTCTATATTCATTACCAAGGAAATAACAGCTTGTATTGCTTAATTTCATTCCATTCTTCTTATAAAAGCCTATTCTCTTAATCATATAATCCTTAGCTGCACCCTCATCTGCATAGTCAGGATTTTCAACCTCAAGCATTAAGAGCCTGTCATCATTTACTGCAATATTCTTTAACTCCTGTAAAAATGTTGAACCTAAATGCTTTGAACGCTTATTCTTAACTATCGCAAGATAATCAAGAAGATATACATCTTTATTACTGCATTTTATAAAATACGCATATCCTGCAAGCTCTCCATTATCCTCAAACATTCCATATACAAAATACTGTCCTTGCTCTCTCTTTCTTAACATCTGACTAAGAGGCTTAACCTCTGATGCCGGAAAGTCTGTTACTATATGTTCATTATATATGTCTGTAATCTCGTCAGTCTCTAATATTCTTATGTAAAGACCATTTGCATTATCCTGTGTATCTGTGTTATTAATTCTAACGCTTATATTATTCATTAATATTCTCCTCATCATCCCTAAGTCCCATAACTGCTGTTGCAAGTTCGATTAAATCTTTATATGTCCCTTCAACAAAGCCTTCCTTATTAATTACAAGGCAGTCATCAGCAGACACAAAAAGATATATATTTTCCGTATCCTGATTCCATTTAATTATATCGTCCCAGCTGAATGTGTCCTTGTCGTCTTCCTCATCGGTTACAACAATATATTCTGCGTCGATATCATATGTAAATGTAATTCCAACCATTCTTGAATATATATTATGGTACTTTCTTTTACTGCTTCTGTCCATTCCAATCATTCCTATATAAAGGAATACAGCCGCAGCACACGCATAAAATATTACCATAAACCAGTCGGCTTCCTCGCTCCCCATAATCTGGAATATAAGATATCTTATACAGCCCATTCCAAATAAAAGTCCGAAGATGTTGTATATCATTTTAAATATTTTGTACTTATTATTATCAAAATTGCTGGCTCTCATTGCCGCATCAATGTACTCTTGTTTAAATAAGGTTCGATTTTTCATACTTCTCTCCTATTGTTTTATGTTATAATGTTTCTATTGTAATGCAGTCCATTTAATTTTACAAGTGGAGTAATCGTGTCTGTGCGCACCTGACACTAAACTGTTATGCTTTAATCTGTGCGTAGAAATGAGGTTTAATATGAATAATATTAATAATTCCAATAAATCCAGCCGTGCCGTTGCCTGCATAACCGGTGCAAGCTCTGGTATCGGCCGTGAAATGGCAAAGCTTTTAAGCAAGAAAGGCTATGACCTTATCCTTGTATCTAGAAATACTAAAGAAATGCTTCTTCTCTCACAGCAGTTATCTACAAGATGTGAAATAATAACCTGTGATCTATCTGATGAAAATGCCTGCATTAAGCTTGGCAGGACATTGGCAAAGAAGGATATATATATCTTAATTAATAACGCTGGATTTGGCGACCTTGGAAGCTTTGATAAAACAAGCCTTAATAAAGAATTATCTATGATTAATGTAAATATCAAGGCAACCCATATTCTTACCAAATATATGGTTAAGACTTTCAAGAAAAGAAACCGTGGTTACATTATGAATGTAGCTTCCAGTGCAGGACTTCTTCCGGGAGGTCCATATATGTCTACTTATTATGCTACTAAAAGCTATGTGACAAGTCTTACAAGTGCCATTAATGAGGAACTCCGTGAGGCTAAGAGCAGGGTTCACATA